>Ga0265297_10007462_pt1 | contig 15143 bp, 10 predicted proteins | sample Munlanlwell13791_FD_192502 | JGI IMG/M metagenome (GOLD analysis project Ga0265297, IMG submission 192502) | Leachate microbial communities from a municipal landfill in Southern Ontario, Canada - Leachate well 137-91 | ecosystem: Engineered > Solid waste > Landfill > Unclassified | place... | reverse complement strand
AAAGAATATGTGGAATATCATACGGATATTTTCATTAATGCTTTGGGTCCTGAAGGAGAAAAATTTGCCCGTATGCTGGGTCTTGATACCGGCTTATATCCGGTAAAGCACCAGGCCTTTATCACGCGCCGCCTTCCGCCGCTTGGTATCAATGGCCAACCTTTGGATATGCTTATTGACCGCCGCAAATACAAAGGATTTGTTGCTGTTTACGGCCAGCAGCTTGCCGAAACCGGGCAGATTATCGGCTGCGCATCACCGGCTGTTGACCCTCAGGAAGCCGATAAAAACCTGAAAATAAACTCTAAAGAATTCCTTGAAATTGCTACAGAGATATTCATAGACTGGGTTCCCCGGTTGTCATCGGTAGGGTTTCAGGCAATATGGGCAGGTTATTACATTGAGCCCCGAATGATTATTGACACAAAATCGGGATTATTCCTTGGCTTGCGCGGCCAGGGGTTTATGCTGGGGCAGTACCTGGCAAAAATATATGTAGATGCTCTTTGCGGTAAAGACGTACCATCTTATTTTGAGCGATTATCTTTGCGGGGAGATGGGTTGCCGGAAAAAGCGTTTAAATAATTCTGTTGTTAAAGATTTTTTTTACAGCTCATCGCCTCTTCGATAAGCATATCAAGCAATTCGGGGAGTTTATAGCCAAAGACTTTTGCTTGTTTGGGGACGATACTTACATCAGACATCCCGGGAACAGTATTCACTTCAAGAAAAAACATTTTTCCTCCCTTGGTAATAATATAATCAATACGCACTACCCCCTCACAGTTTAGTTTGTTATATAAAAAAACAGAAGTTGCCGAACACAAATTGGCTTCATTCTGTGAGATACGCGCCGGAGTTATTTCTTCCGACATTCCTTTATATTTCGCTTCGTAATCAAAAAAATCTGTTTTTGGGACTATTTCTGTAACAGGCAAAACCATCATGCGGTTTTTAAACCTGAAAAGGCCGCAGGTTATTTCTGTACCGTTAATAAATTCTTCAACAAGTATTTCATCATCAATACTAAAGGCCAATTGTATGGCTTTTTCCATTTCGCCCGTGGTTTTTACCTTAGAAGTCCCGAAACTTGAGCCGCCATTGCATGGTTTTACAAATGCCGGAAGCTTAATTTTTTCTATAATTTTCTTAATATTATATTTATCTCTCTTGAAAAGATGCTCGGATTTGGGTACGCTGACACCTAAGGATTCAACGATACTATTGCAATACGCTTTGTTAAAGGTAAACGCAGAAACACAGTGGTTGCTTGAAGTATATGGAATACCAAGCAAATCAAAATATCCTAAAATTTTTCCATCTTCACCGGGCGTACCATGAATGATATTAAAAACGCAATCGAAAGTTATTTTTGTTTTACCAATCTTTACGGAAAAATCATTTTTGTCAACAGGGTATTCTTTGTTTTTCTCATCAATATAAACCCATTTTAAGCGCGTGATACAAATTAAATAACAATTATACTTTTTTTTATCAATGTTATTTATCAGCATACGGGAACTTTTAATTGAAATTTCATACTCGTCAGAAAATCCCCCGGCCAGTATCGCAATATTTTTCTTCATACACTTATTATTTTGCGCAAATTTAACCAGAATTTGTGATTTATGTATCGTCCTTTTTTTGTTATATTTGCAGGCGGTTACAATATTTTAATGTAAAAAAAGTTAATAATTCGCACTCATTCAGTTTTTTACCTGATAAATTTTTTACGTGCATGGGCTTTCTTAAATTTTTAAAAAGCAAAATTTTTTTACGACACACCATGATAGCCATTGTACTAACGGTGGTGATTATATGGGTATCTTTAAAATTGCTTAATGCTTATACACGTCATGGAAGTTACATCATTGTTCCTGATTTTTACGGCGTTGTTATTGCTGACCTTGAAGATTTTGCTTCTGACCATGACATAAAATATATAATAAACGATTCTTTGTATGATAATGCTCAGCCCAAGGGTAGTGTGATAAAACAAGATCCTTTGCCGGGCACAAAAGTTAAAAAAAACAGAAAAATATACCTCACGGTTGTTGCACTGAATCCCGAACAGGTAAATATGCCTAACCTCATTGACCTGACTATGCGGCAGGCTTTGTCCATGCTTGAAACTTACGGGCTGAAAGCTGGCTCACTGACCTATGTCCCCGACATCGCTCACAATGCTGTTCTGCGCCAGAAATTCAAAGGCGCTGACATTAAAGAAGGAACACTTATTGAAAAAGGCTCAAGCATTGATTTGGTATTGGGAAAGGGAGAAGATAATGAAAGCACAAAAGCCCCGGACTTGTTTGGTAAAAAGCAAAACCAGGTATTATCTATATTACAAAGCGCTTCTTTGAATATCGGGAATGAAATTTTTTTAGACGGTAATGATACTACCGTTGCAAGAGTTTACAAACAGAGGCCTGAAGCCAATACTGCTATTCAGTATGGAGGTACAGTGGATGTATGGTACCGCTCAGAAAAAAAATATGATTTTACTAATAATAAAAACAATACCGATGATTAAAAAGCTCATAATCCCTGTTGTCTTAGTCGTCATAAGCTGTACTCTTAACGCACAGGAGTATTTAACCGGTATCTATATAAATTCCAAATTATTACCAAAAAACCTTGAACAAATCAATGTTATTAAACAGGCAACAGAAGCAAAATTGCCTTTTGTGGACGATTTTTCAGGTGTTAAAAGTGTTTTTCCCAGTGACACTTTGTGGGAAGACAGGGATGTTTTCATTAATAGCGGATACTCTATCAATCCTCCGAGCTTGGGAGTTGCCACTTTTGATGTTTTAAATGACACAGGGGCCGTATATCCTAATGCAACTACTACGCCCTTTATTTCCGATGTTCTGACATCATTGCCGATACGACTTGATTCACTATTTAATGGAACTCCAACAGCCATTACCGCTGCCGATTCCATATATTTTAGTTTTTATTATCAACCACAGGGCAATGCCGATGCTCCGGAAACAGACGACTCTCTTGTTCTTGAATTTTATTCCCCGCATCTGGACGAGTGGAATACAATATGGGCTTCGCAGGGTATGAAACTTGACACATTCCTGACAAAATATAATACATACTTTAAGCAGGTTATGATACCTATTACCGATACTACATATATACAGAAAGGCTTTAAATTCCGTTTTAAAAATTATGCCAGCATTGCCCCCTTCAGTATGCCCAGCTGGCAAAGCAATGCTGACCAGTGGAATGTTGATTATGTGTATCTGAATACAGAACGCAGTAAAAATGATACTGTTTTTGCCGATGTAACATTTGTCGACAAGGCTCCCGCCATACTTAAAAATTACCAACAAATGCCCATAAGGCAGTTTAACGACTCGGAACTCACAGACACGCTTCATTTAAAAATCAGTAACCTAAATAATGTGCTTGACAACATTTCATGCCAATATGTTGTGAACGAAATAGGAGGTGCTTTCACCTATACAAAGTCGGGCGGGGTATGGGATATTCTCCCGTTTATTACTAACGGATATCATAACTATCAATTACATACTTCGCCGGTTGTAGATTTTTCATTGCCCTCACTGGCTGGAATGGAAAAAACTGCTTTTTCGATAACGCATATGCTGTCGAGCAATGGATGGACCGACGAAATACTTTTAAACGACACAGTAAGATACATACAGGAGTTTAATAATTATTTTGCTTACGACGATGGTTCTGCAGAAAACGGATACGGACTTTCAGGCGAAAACTCAAAGCTTGCTTATAAATTTAACCTGAATCAACCTGACACACTGGGTGGCGTACAGATTTATTTTAATCAAACATACAGTTCCACAGCAAGTAAATATTTTAACCTGATGGTATGGTCGTCGCTCAACCCCGAAACCCTCGTTTATAAATCACCGCAAAAACAACCGGTCATTACGGATAGTATTAATGAATATTGTACTTACGTATTTAGTGATACAACTTTGCTCATTGAAGGAACTTTTTATGTCGGCTGGCAACAGGTTACAGATAACAATCTGAATGTGGGTTTTGACAGAAACAACAATGCAAAAACAAACATGTTTTATAATGTGGGAGGAAGTTGGGTAAACTCCTCTTTTAACGGGGCTTTGATGATAAGGCCGTTGTTGGGGAAAAAATGGCAACAGTATTTAAGCGTACATGAAAATCCTGAAAAAGATTTGCATTTCTCTATATATCCAAACCCTGCTAGCACCAGAATTGTGAATATTACCCTGCCTTCCGATTATTCCGACAACTCCGGGCAATTGACTATTGAAGTTTTTGATTTTCTGGGAAGGAATATATTCAATGTTCCTTTTACAAGGCAGTTAAATGTTTCAGATTTAGTTAAAGGCGTTTACATGATACGTCTTTCAGACAATAATACCAAAAAGGTTTTTACAGAAAAACTGGTGATTACTCGTTAAACACATACTTCATGCAGGAGCACAAGGTTTCACCTGATGATGAACAAGAATTTTATGAACACCATCGCTTTCTGGTTGACCCGGGGCAACAGCCGGTACGCATAGACAAGTTTCTTACTGACCGCATTGCACATGTATCGCGCAGCAAAGTTCAAAGTGCTGCTGATGCGGGCGCCATACTGGTGAACGACAAGCCGGTTAAGTCCAGTTATAAAATAAAACCCGGAGATATTATTTCGGTGGTAATGCCCCACCCGCCCCACGAATTTGAACTGATAGCTGAAGACATACCTTTTGAAATCGTTTTTGAAGATGAAGATATCATCGTAGTGAATAAAGCTGCCGGCATGGTAGTGCATCCCGGCTACGGAAATTATACCGGTACTTTGTTAAATGCATTACTATATTATTTTCAGGAAAGTGAAGCACAGCCGCTGCTGGTGCACCGCATTGACAAAGACACTTCCGGAATACTGGTAGTGGCAAAAAATGAGCGCAGCCAGGCTGTGCTGTCGAAATGCTTTTTTGAACACGACATTGACAGAAAATACGTTGCTTTGGTTTGGGGCGATTTTGATAAAGAGCAGGGAACTATTGAAGGCAATATCGGGCGCAGCATCCGTAACCGGAAAATTATGGATATTTACCCTGACGGGGAAGTCGGGCGGACAGCCATCACACATTACAAAGTGCTGGAACGTTTTCGTTATGTTACCCTTATTGAGTGTTCACTTGAAACAGGCCGTACCCACCAGATACGCGCCCACATGAAACACATAGGGCATTCGTTGTTTAACGATGAAGCTTACGGTGGTAATGCTATTTTAAAGGGAACAACTTTTACCAAATACCGGCAGTTTGTTGAAAACTGTTTTAAGGAATTACCACGACAGGCCTTGCATGCCAAATCACTGGGGTTTAAGCACCCTGCGAGCAAGAAAAATGTTTTTTTTGATTCAGAAATTCCGGAAGATATGCAAGCTGTGATAAATAAATGGAGATTATACACTACTACTCATTAAAAAACTTATAGTATTTGAAAAATAAAAACAAATTAATATTTAAAACATGGAAAATGAAAAAGCTCTGGAAATTTTAAAAAGCGCCATACTTATGGAAGCCCGCGGACAAGCATTTTATAAAAATGTGGCCGAACAGACTAAAAGCGAAGATGTAAAAAACATTTTCAATATAATGGCCAGTGAAGAAAAACTTCACGCCGAATATCTTTCAAAACAATACAGCAGTATTAAAAATACCGGCAAACCCGACCACCAGACACTTCCAGAAGTGTCTGACGAAAATGTGGTAAATATGATATTATCGCCGGAAATAAAAAACCAGATAAGCGGAGCCGGCTATGAAGCCGCAGCTATTTCTGCGTCTATAGATATGGAAAATAAAGCCGTTGAAGTTTATACCGAATTTGCTAATCGATCTTCTGATGTCAGCATAAAAGAGCTCTTTATGTGGCTGGCCGACTGGGAAAAAGGTCATGTGAAAATTTTAAATGAGCTGGATAACGAACTGAAAGAAAAAATTTGGTTCGATAATAATTTCTGGCCTTTTTAATCTCATATAGTCCGGTAATCTGAATCTCTTTGCACAGGCTTAAAACCCGCCTGACTGATAATATGTTTAAGCTCCCCGGTGCTTAAGCTGTTTTTACTATTTGTTTTCGTGTTATAGATTTTTGTGGTATCGTCAATAGTTCCATCTATATCATCCACTCCGAAAGAAAGAGAGAGCTGAGCCTGTTCTTCTCCAAGCATAGGCCAGTAAGCTTTGAGATGAGGAAAATTATCAAGAAAAATTCTTGCAATGGCATAATTCCGCATATCATCCAAAAGGGTAGTTTCCTGAATACGCAGGGTATTGTTTTTTTTGTATTTTAAGGGAATAAAAGCTTTAAATCCGGATGTTTCGGTTTGCAAATTTCTTAAGAGTAACATATGGTCAATGCGGTGTTTAAAATTTTCAATATGGCCGTAAAGCATGGTGGCATTTGAAAACAATCCGCATTGATGTGCTGTTTTGTGAATTTTTAGCCACGCTGCAGAAGAAACTTTTTCCGGACAGATTTTTTTCCTTATTTTTTCGTCAAAAATTTCGGCGCCACCGCCAGGGATAGAGTTTATCCCGGCTTTATTAATGTTTTTATCCCTATTTCGTAAGGTATTTTTTCCTTATTGCAAACATAAAAAAGTTCTGCAGCAGAGAAAGCTTTAATATGGACTTCAGGTAAAATATTCCTCACCAGCATGATGAGTTCAATAAAAGATTTCAGTGTGGCATCAGGATGACAGGCGCCGGTTATATGAATTTCTTTAATGTTTTTATTTGTTTGTGCAACTTTTTGCATTATCGTGTCATATGAATGATTCCAGCCTTTTAAAATTCCGGACTTATCATTAAAAGAACAAAATTTACAATTATAGACACAAATATTACTGGGCTCCAGATGTGTGTTTCTGATAAAAAAAACTTTCGATTTGTTTTTCTTATGCCTAACATAAGTTGCGAGTAAAGCCAGAAACCCTGTATCAGCTTTTTTATAGAGATAATAACAATCATCAACATTTATCTGTTTTGCGTCAAGAATTTTTTTTGCGATAGAGATATTCTCTTTGCCTTTAATGAAATTCTTTTCCAAGTAATATTCAAGCTGGTTTGTCATTCGAATAAACTGCCGGAAAGTATGATGACAGTTTTATTAATTTATTTAAGTAAAGTAATTTTTTTGCCTGTCGTGAAGTTATCAGTTTGAATATTCAACATATAAACTCCTGCAGGGCAATCTGAAAGGTCTATCCGGATTACATTCGTGGAACTTCCTTTAAATACAAAGTTTTTAACTTCTTTTCCAACAAGGTTATATACCCGCACCCGAATGTTTTCATAGTAGTTTGTTCCGAAAGAAACATTGGCAAATTCATTGGTGGGGTTCGGATAAATGTTAATGTTCAAACTTTTGTTTTCGGGAATATTGAAATAAAGAGGGTTGCAAAGAACCGGAAATATGGCGTGAGAAAGATCGTATGACCATGAACTTATATTGGAATAGGGGTACCATAAATCATTTTGCCATAATTCCCATGCTGTTCCCGGTAACGATTGCCCGGATTTGTTTGTCATAAGAGCTAGAGTATCGCCCGGCAATGAAGGAAGGACAACTCCAAGGAAAAAAGAATTCGTAACATCTAAAGGAGTTGAAAATTCAAAAAAAGTATAATTGTGGTTGTTAACATCCGAAATTATTTGAGCAAAAGGAATAGAGTCGGTCAACAAAATATTTCCCGGAGAGCCGCCAGGACCTGAGTTATCCCATACATGAACAGCAATATTGTTATGATGCGAAGACAGTCTTTTTGCTCTGCCGAATTTAAATAATACGCCTTCAATTTTTGTAAAAGGAGCCATGGGTGTAAAAAAATCTGCCTTTGCTTTGTCGGAATAACCATTGTTCCCTGAAACATAGCCATAAGTTCCATTTGGATAATACACAGAATACATAACCAAATTTCCGGGTAGAGGATAACGTAAAGAGTCGCACTGTATTAATCCGGGTTCATTTCCAACATAGATATATGCTGTTTTGGTTTCGGTATCAGAGCCGTTTGCATTTGTTGCTGTGAGGGATACGGCATAACTTCCGGGAGCATTATATTGTATTCCTGTGGGGTTTTGTAAAGTTGAAGATGAAGGAGTTCCTCCGGTAAAAGTCCATGACCACGAAGTGGGGCTGCCTCCCGATAAATCTGTAAAGTTGACGGTTCCGCCAACAAGAACACTTGTGGGATTGCCGACAAAATCTGCTGCTGGAGGAGGGTCCCCTACGGTAATGTAGTTGTTTTTTGTTTCTGTATCCGTGTCGGTTGCGTTACTTGCGGTTAAGGATACAGGATAAATGCCGGCTGTATTATATTGAATACCTGTTGGATTCTGTGTTGCGGAAGATGAAGGAGTTCCTCCGGTAAAAGTCCATGACCACGATGTTGGACTGCCGGAAGATAAGTCTGAAAAGTCAACAGTACCTCCCACAGGAATTGATGTTGGCGTACCGGAAAAATTAGCATTAAGAGCTGTGCCTCCGCCGCAGTAAAAACCATTCAGCGTTGTGATACCTGTTTCATCAGGGTCAAGCCAATCTTTTAATCTGGTAGCCGGTGTCGTTCCATTTTGGTCCCAGGAATATGAAAATTTTCCATAAAGATCGGGCTGTGTGGGCGTATTGCAATAAGAGCCTCCCCCGGTAAGGTCTCCAACCACTTGTCCGTTGCTGTTAAAAATGGGCGAACCTGAAGAACCCTCTTCTGTAACCCCGTGCCCATTAGCCGTAGCTGCCCAAACTACCCTCCAATGTGTGTTGGGTACAGATTGCCATGTGGATGATACTAATGCTGTTGTGTAAGTGGAAATTTTCTTTATATCTCCATAAGGATGATGAATGCTGACGCCGCTGGAACTGGGATTGTCGTTTCTGCCCCATCCGTTATAATAAGGATTAAAACTTGGTGTCTGGTTTAATTGCACAAGGTAAAAATCAGAACCTGTACTGCCGCCATTTCCTCCCGAAGATTTAAAGGCACAACCAGTCATTGTATTAGAGCTTGGTTCTGTAGAAGGGCTTGGACATCCTGGTGCTTCATAGTTAAAGTAAAAAACCCATTGATTCAGATCTGCTGTGGACGCTCCCTCCCCACAGTGATCTGCAGTTAGAAAATAAGGAGTGCAGTCTTCCCGCTCGTTATTTAGCAGGGTGCCTGTGCACCAGCCATAGCTAAACCCAACTTTAATCATGATACGCGCCACACCTTTTTTTTCATCCTGCCAGTTAGCCCCCTCTGAACAATTGATATTAACTTCACAGCTTTCTGACTCGCCAAAATCTTTTTCGCCGTTTCTTGGGTTAAAGTCCCTGTAAACATATGCAATCTCTGAAATTTGAATTATCGAGGCTCCCTGTGTCCTTGCAGGCTCAAAATATTCAAGAATGACCACATCACCGGCTATCAGTTCATTAGCAAATAAACCGGATTCGTGGTTATTTTCTTTGGTATAAGCACCTAAAACCTGAGATTTATTTTCGTTGTATAAAAATAATTTTGCACCATCGGGCAACCAGAATCTGTTATAATATACACCAAGTGCCAGGGCATCTTTACAAACAATTTTAAGGCGCCATATCCTGTTGCCATCAGATAACACTTCCCATGTGCCGGAATTATTCAGGTTAATGTCAGCGGAAACCGAACGTGCTATTTTTCTTAATACTCCGTTTTTTTCATCATCAGTATCTTCCATGCCAATAAAATTCATGTCAGGCTGCTGTAATATTTTTGTTTCAAATGTTTGAGGAATTTCAGGCAGACTAAAACTCAAAGGAGACCCGCCCTGGCTTATTTGCGCTTTACAACTTAGTGAGATGAAAACAAAAGCCGGTATTAATAATAGCTTCTTCATGAAAAAATTATTTTAGTTTTATAAAGTCGCCTTTAAAGATGACTTTATCATTTTGGGCTGTCAGAAAATAAACGCCGTCACTCAGGTCGCTGATATTTATTGATGCTTTCCCGTTTTCAAGAATGAGCAGGGGGGTGTTTTTTACAGCAACGCCCATGATGTTGTAGATAATTACATTTTCAATTTTATTTCCGACAACAGAAAAATTCAAATATATCTCATCGTTGGCAGGAGAAGGGTAGATTTGTATTTTTTCTTCTTGTGGGAAATTTTCAAAAATACCTGCCGAATTACAGGTGGCGATACCGTTTACATAAGTAACTCCTGTGGATGGTGTTGGGTCCAGCCAGTCTTTAAGGCGTTTGGCAGGAACGCTTCCGTTTGCATCCCAATGTTTGGAAAATTTTCCGTAATGATCCGGGTCGTTAGGAGTGGAACAATAAGACGAGCCACCGGTAAGAGTTCCTACAACTCTGCCGGAACTGTTAAATAATGGAGAACCGGAAGAACCTTCTTCGGTAACTCCATGCTCGGTAACTGTAGCTGCCCAATACACCTTCCAATGTGTAGTACCATAATTTGAATTTGTCAGGGTTGTAGTATATGTGGAGATTTTCATTACATCTGCCGAAGGGTGATGAATTCCGACTCCGCTTGAACTTGCAGAAGTTGACCTGTCCCATCCGTTATAATAAACATTATGTGTAGTAGGAATTGTTGAATTTAATTGTACCAAACAAAAATCAGAACCCGTATATGTTTGTCCATATGTATCATGAGCTTTCAGAGCACATCCGGTCATTGTTTTTACAGCGGCATTTGTGGAGCCCCCACAGGTAGTTCTCTCATAATGAAATCTGAAAACCCAGGAATTATAATCAGAAGCAGAAGGGTAGCCTCCATAATAAATGCAGTGGTCGGCAAGCAAAATGTAAGGTTTACAGTCATTTTTAGTATTGTTCATCAATGAACCCGTACAGTTAAACCATGCGCTACCAATTTTAATATCAATTTTACATATACCTTTTTTTTCATCCTGCCAGTTGGCTCCTTCAGGGCAATTAATATCTACCTCACAATAGTCTGATGATTTAGATTGATTGGGAAAATTAATCCCTCTGTAAAAATATTCAACAGAGCTGATATTCAGTGCAACTTGATTGACTCGATTTTCAGGTACGAATAATTCAAGAGTAAATTCATCGCCCTGAATATATTCATTTGCAAAAGAACGGTTATCTATGTTATTGATTTCGGTGTATGCGCCAAGTATCATGGATTTGTCTTTATTATAAATAAAAAGCGTTGCCCCCTCCGGCAGGAAGAAGTCTCTGTAACTTAGCCCTATTGCCAGTGCACTTTCCGAACGTAAAGAAAGTCTCCACAAACTTCCGTTATTATCAGGCAGATTGATCCACGTTCCGGAATTATTCAAGTTCAAATCAACAGGTATTGAAACCCCTATGCGGTATGGTTCACTTTTGGCAACACGTTCTGCATCTTCTGAGGCTAAAGCATCAAGATTTGGTGCGGGGATAGATATGAAATCTATTATTTTCTCAAGATTCGGATAATCAAAACTTAAAGGTGTTCCTCCCAAACTTACTTGCGCATTAATATTCATATAGTATAGAGAGAAAATCAAAGTAAAAAATAGAAGTTTTTTCATGAAATTATTTTTCGAGTTAATAGATGGTGCAAATTTAGAAAAAATACTTGAAATGTTTTTTATATAAGACAATTGAATAATTGTGTTGAATAAAAAACAAATTATGTCATTAAATCAAATATATTGTTGTAATCTTTTATTGACATTGTAATATTATCGCCACTGGCTTTATTGTGTAAAAGATTTTCAATAATTTCTTTTTTATGCTGACCATTGAGTCCAAATTCGGAGAGCCTAACAGGTGCCTGAATATGCTTGAAAAAATATTCTAGTTGTTCAATTGTTTCTCCTGTGTCAGAGCTCCCCAAAACTTCCCTGCCGAGCAATTTAATTTTATCTGCAACGGTCTCTTTAAAATGTTTCATCCAGGCGGGGTAAGCCACAGAAAGGGAGGCACCATGAGGAATATCATAAAGAACGGATAAGGTGTGTCCTATGCTGTGAACACCCCAATCGCCCATTCTTTTTCCAAATGCAGTCATTCCGTTCAAAGCGCAAGTGGCGGCAAACATTATTTTTTCACGATAAATGTAATTTTTAAGGTTGTCCAATAACAATGGACCGTATTCAACGGCTTCTTTGATAATTGAAAAAATAAATCTGTCGGTGAGCGAGGTTTCACCTTTACCAAAATAACCCTCCAATGCATGAGCAATTAAATCTACAATACCATAAGTTGTATAATTTGCCGGAACCGACAAGGTGTATTCAGGATCCAGAAATGAATGCCTGGGGTAAATAAATGGGCTGAAATATCCGGGTTTTTGTTTGGTTTCATCATTTTGAACTACAGCAAAAGCATTCATTTCCGAACCTGTCGCTGCAAGTGTTAACACCGCTATCAGCGGAAGGGCGCCAGTGGGCTTTACTTTATATTCAAACAAATCCCAGGCTTTATTTTTTAGCAGTATTGCCAGAGCAATTATTTTTGCGGAATCAATAACACTGCCCCCACCGACAGCGACAACCATCTCCACGTTGTTTTTTCTTCCAGTTGCAGCCGCCGCATCAACATCGCTGATAACCGGGTTGGATTTGATGCCGGAATATTCTACTATTTCTGCTCCTGCTGTTTTAAGTTGTTTGATAATATCCTGGTAAATGCCATTATTTTTAATTGAATTTTTTCCATATACCAACAGCACACGTTTCCCGTATTTTTTTATTACGGCCGGCAATTCTTGAATTACCCCTCTGCCAAAATGAAGACAGGTGGGGTTATTTATTACAAAGTTTTCCATGTTACAGTATAATTATTTTTGTGGTGAGGTTTTTTCCGGAACTAACAAAATTAAGAAAATACATGCCTCTGACGAGTTTCATTTTTTCTTTGTTTAAAACCAGTTTATGATGCCCAGCAGTCATAGGGCCGTTGTGCAATATTCCAACCAATCTGCCTGAGCGTTCATGAAGAGAGATTTTGATATTTTCAGCCGAAGGTATTAAAAAAGAAACATATGTTTCTTTTTTAAAGGGATTGGGTGCAAGCGTAAAAAATATATTATCTTTATTTTTATCAATCACTGTGGATATCAGGTATAATTGCCCGTCTGAAACTGCAGTTTCAGAAAAAAGACCGGCACCATTTTCGGCTTTGATTGCAATATAATAAACCTGACAATCATTCAGGACAAGGCCTGTTTGTGTAAACGATAAATTTATTCCGTTATCTGTCCAGCCTAATACATCTGTAGCTCCCGGAGTTGTTCCTATCGCATACCAGTATTTTACAACTTCAGAATTACTGTCAGACGATGCACTCCAATGGGCGCTGAGTGTATTTGGAATAAAAGTCGTGTCTATATCCGCATCATTTCCATCGGATACTAAAACTGTTAACGGAGGTGAAAAATCAACATTCAGATAGTAATAATAAATGGGGGAGATATTGGAGGCGCTATCCACAACTATTGATTTTATTTTTGCTGAAAATGTACCAGGGTCCTGATTTTCATAACGGATGTCATTATCAGATGACGAGCCAACGGTTATATTAACGGCATTACTTCTTGAGCGGTAAACTTTAATTTCGTCAACACTAAGTTTTGAATTTCCGCTGCGGAAGGAAATATATTTCCCGTTTGTGTGTGGCGTGGAATCTGTCCAACTACCCAGCAGGGTATCATTCCGGTACACGTCGGTTTTTCCCGATGTCCGGTCAAAAATAATTTTAAAATCATACCATTGTCCGGGTATGGTTTTCACATTGGAAATTATTTTTTTTGCTGAGGAAAAACTATTATTAATTACTTTAAAAAACTCCAGTGTTTGATATTCTAAACGAAACCACACAAAATATGAATTACCTCTGTTGGAGAGCGATGCGCTGTCGCAGAAATAATGAAACCCAAAACGGCGATTGGTACCCGAACCTTCTGCCTTTGCTTTAAAGTGATACAGGTATTTATCTGATAAATTTTGATTAAGTGGTGTATAAAAGTTGGAATTATAAACCCCTTCATCGGTTTGCTGCAATAATCCGGAGCTCAGGCTCCAGATCCCCGAGGATACGGGTATATTCCATATGTTAATTGTATCAAGCACATCAAAGTTATCAGCAAAAAATCCCCTCGAAGCATTAGTGCCCCATATTCCGTTCTGGTTTTCTATTACCTGATAATATCCGGTTTCAAAACCGCTCAGAACATCATTATCAGAAAATGTTGCCGTAAAATCCGATGTTTGCCACAAAGGCAATGCATTTACTTCGGTCTCCGGAGATGTCCAATCAACCCTGACATTAGCAGAAGCCACAGCCGACCAGTTGTTTGTTTCATCAATCACTACAGAATTTATCCGGCATGATTCTGTTGCATTATCAGGACTCTGATAACGGACATCCTTCGTGTTGGCCGGGCCCACCTTTGTTAATATAGAAACATCACGTGATTTATAAACTTTTAAATCATCAAACATCACACTGGCGTTGCCTGTGCGGTATGAAACGCCAATTCCTGTATGCAGAGGCAGGGGGTCGGTAAAAGTGGAAATCATCACATTATTCTGGTAAGCTTTAAGAATGCCGGTTAAAGGCTCATAAGTTACTTTATAATCATACCATACGCCATCGTTAATAGTACAGGGATCGTTGGTAAGGTTTGATGAAATAATGCTATCCTTTACCGTGTATAATTGGCAAGCATCGTCATCGGTGCGAAACCAAATCATGTATGCATTGCCAAGATATGATTGTGCAAAATCAGAACACATGATATATATCCCGGCGCGCCTGTTGCTTCCCGCATTGAAAGCCATCTGCCAATGATACAACCATGTATGGTTTGAATCCTGGGAAACATAAGCCGAAAGCCTTGTTTTGTCAGGACCTGTATATATTTGATTTAGATATCCGTTGCTTACGTTCCATATTCCCAGAGAATCAGCAATGTCCCAGTCTGCGTTCAAAGCTGTATCAAAATTATCATTGAAAAAACCGTTCTGAACATTGGCATACCAATTAGCTCCGTTAAAGTCGATTACCTGGTAATATTTGTCACTTACACCGCTGCCGCCGGGATTATCTGTGTCGTTGAAAGTAGCCGTGAAATCACTATTAACCCATGGAGGTA
>Ga0265297_10007461_pt1 | contig 15143 bp, 18 predicted proteins | sample Munlanlwell13791_FD_192502 | JGI IMG/M metagenome (GOLD analysis project Ga0265297, IMG submission 192502) | Leachate microbial communities from a municipal landfill in Southern Ontario, Canada - Leachate well 137-91 | ecosystem: Engineered > Solid waste > Landfill > Unclassified | place... | reverse complement strand
AAATGGAACTGGCCTACGGAGTAGGTTATTCCCTTTCTGAAGAAAAAGAAGACAGAAAAGTAGGAGTAATCCCTCTTGATTCTTTGTTCTCACCTATCACCAGAGTCAACTATAAAGTTGAAGAAACTCGTGTAGGAAGACTTACTAATTATGATAAGTTAGTCTTGGAAATTTGGACTGACGGAAGCATTGATCCTAAGAAAGCTATAGTTGATGCCGCTAAAATTTTGAACGGTTACTTTATGCAGATAGTGTCGCCAAAAGAAGTTAAAAAAGAAGCAGTGGAAAAGGTTGATACCTTAGGTCCAGTTGGAAAACTTTCTGTCGAAGAAGTAGGCCTTCCCACCAGAGTAGCTAATGCCCTAATTAAAGCCGGATACGAAACAGTAGAGGCTTTGGCAAAAGCAAAGAGGGAAGACTTGGTCAAAGTCAGGAATCTTGGCGAGAAATCGATCAAAATTGTCCGATTTGCATTAGCTGAAAAGGGAGTAGAATTCCTTTCAGAATAGTGTAAACACCTTCTGATTCGCCCTAGCTATCCTGATCACGATCACGATACTTAGGTATATAGCTTTATGATAAAAAGGATTTTCGGTAAAAAACTATCTCGTTCAAGAACTTCCAGGGACGCGCTTGTCAGATCACAGGTGCGCTCTCTAGTTGAGAACGGAAAAATGGTGACTACATTGGCTAAAGCTAAGGTGGTTAGGATTTATGTGGAAAAGTACTTCTCTTCTGCAACTGACGGCAGCCTGACCGCAAGAAGAAGGATGCTGGGTAGGTTGGCTAATGATGTCAAGACTACAGGAAGAATTTTTGATATTGCCCAGAAATCTGGAAAGAAGGGTGGCTTTGTTAAGCTGACCCAGCTTCCTCCAAGGCGTGGAGACGCAACTAAACTTGCCAGACTTGAGATAATTACTTGGTTTGCTCCTGAACCAAAAAAAGAGAAGGTTAAAAAGGTCGCAGAGAAGTCGGAGAAAAAGGAAGAGGCTAAGTCACCAAAAACCAAAAAATTGGCTAAGACCAAAAAAACTGAAAAGTAATTATGAAAACATATCAACCAACAAGTAAGGAAGTAACAAGACAGTGGCACTTAATTGATGCTAAAGGTGAGGTATTGGGAAGACTGTCAACTCAAATTGCCAAACTTTTAATGGGGAAGCATAAAGCTAATTATTCTGCACACATGGACTCTGGTGATTATGTGGTTGTAGTTAATTGCGAGAAGATTGTGGTAACTGGTAAAAAAGCTGAACAGAAGGTTTACAGAAGCCATTCAGGTTATCCCGGAGGACTAAAAGAAGTAAGTTACAGGAAAATGAGTGAAGAGTTTCCGGACAGAGTGATTATTCATGCAGTTAGTGGTATGCTTCCTGGCAACAGATTGAAAGATGATCGACTTAAAAGACTAAAAGTTATTAAAGGTGACAAAAACCCATACGAGGATAAAATAAAAGAAAATGGCAAAAACTAAGAAACAGACTTACACATACGCAGTAGGTAAAAGAAGAGAAGCCACAGCTAGGGTGAGACTTTTTAGAGGTAAGGGAGAAAGTTTGGTTAATGGACAGCCAATCGCCCAGTACTTCTCTGGTATTGTTAGTGAATCTGTCTGGAAGAAACCTTTTAGACTAACTGAAACAGAGGAAAAGTATTTCGTCTCGGTAAAAGTTGCCGGTGGAGGAATTCAGGGTCAGTTGGAAGCTGCCACTCATGGTATCGCCAAATCACTTTCCAAAGCCAATCCGGAAAAGTTTAGAGCTGTCTTGAAAACCGCAGGTCTTCTTACTCGCGATTCCAGAATTAGGGAAAGACGTAAAGTAGGAACTGGTGGAAAAGCCAGAAGACAGAAACAGTCTCCAAAGAGGTAATTTCGTAAAACTACTGCTTCATAGTAAAATATGCACGTTACTCCGGGGAATAGTTTAAAAGCAGAATAGGCGGCTGGGGGCCGCCTGGCGACGGAGCGTTACCGTCTTCCCCGAAAGCTATCTCCAGCGTATTGACTTCGGGTATTTTATGGTTTTAAAATGGATTGATATGTATATATGTTGTTTTGGTTGTGGTAAAACATTTTTTCGTGATACAAAACATGTGAATGAGAACCTTAAGTTAAAGTGTCATAATTATTGCTCACTCAAATGTTTAGGTGGAAATAAAAGAAATCGGATATTGCTAACTTGTGACAATCCTAGTTGTTCTAATAAGTTTGAGCGCACTCTTAGTGGTGTATCAAAAAGGAATTATTGTTGCCTTTCCTGTTCGGCTAGCGTAAATAATAAAATTCGCCCCAAAAGAAAGGGTGTTGTTAAACAATGCCTAGTGTGTGGCGCGGAATTTAAAGGTAATAAAAAATTTTGTTCCGTAAAGTGTAAATTTGAGGGACAAAAAATCGATGGTAAGGTTCTACTCAATTACATAAAAGAATTCTATTCAAAAAATAAACGAATACCTCTTAAAAGAGAGATGAAACACTATCGATCGACAAGGTCGCATTTCGGAACTTGGAATAGTGCAATTAAACAGGCTGGTTTTGATCCGAACCCCGTAATGTTTGCCAATAAACATAAAGCACTCGATGGACATTTCTGTGACTCATTTGCAGAAAAGATTATCGATGATTGGTTTTTTGAGAGAAAAATAGACCACAAGAGAAGTGTTCCGTATCCCAGTGATGATAAATTTACGTGCGACTTCCTGGTCGGAAATTATTGGATAGAATTTTTTGGCTTAAGTGGAGAGCTTAAACGTTACGATCAGTTAAAACAACAGAAAATTAGATTAGCGAAAAAATTGAGTCTTCGTTTGGTGGAAATTTATCCGGAAGATTTATTGCCAATGAGCAATTTGAAAAATAAACTTAATTTTTTAAATGGCTATTAATACTTAAAGTTTGGCTGTACGCCAACGAAATCTGTATTTAATTCGCATTTTTGCCCTTGAATTTTATAGTAATTAATAGTAAAAGGAAACAGCATGGCAAAGAAAAAGAAAGAACTTAAAGAAACTATTCAACAGGAGGGTGCTTCAGAAAAACTTCAAGCGATTCGAATTGCCATGGACCAGATAGAAAAACAATATGGGAAAGGTTCTATTATGCGTCTTGGTGGACAGGGTCAAGAGAGAGCAAAAATTGAAGTAATTTCTACAGGTTCGATTGCAGTTGATTTAGCCTTAGGGGTAGGTGGGTTACCAAGGGGCAGGATCGTAGAAATATACGGTCCAGAAGCTTCAGGGAAAACAACGCTTGCCCTTTCCGTCATTGCGGAAGCGCAAAAACGGGGAGGGCAATGTGCTTTTGTTGATGCGGAGCATGCACTAGACCCCGCCAGAGCAGAGATTATCGGGGTAGACTTGGACAACCTTCTCATGAGCCAACCAGACACTGGAGAGCAGGCCCTAGAGATCACAGAGACCCTAATTCGTTCGGGTGCGATAGATGTCATTGTTGTTGATTCTGTGGCCGCTCTAGTTCCCCGGGTCGAACTAGAAGGTGAAATGGGAGAGGCTGTTATGGGTAGCCAGGCCCGTCTTATGAGCCAGGCTTTAAGAAAACTAACTGGGGCCATTTCTAAATCAAAAACTGTCCTTATCTTTACAAACCAATTAAGGCAAAAAATTGGCGTGATGTTTGGTAATCCCGAAACCACTCCCGGAGGCCTGGCTTTGAAGTTTTACTCTTCAGTTAGAATTGACTTGAGGCGTATAGACATCCTGAAAGATGGAGAGAAAGTAATTGGTTCCAGACATAGAGCCAGAATTGTAAAAAATAAAGTAGCACCCCCATTGAGAGTTGCTGAACTCGATATTATGGAGGAAGAAGGAATATCAAAAACCGGAGGACTTTTAGATGTTGCCGTTGAGTTGGGAATTATTGGAAAGAGTGGATCATTCTTCAACTACAATGACAAACCCATTGCCCAAGGAAGAGAGGCAGCAAAACTTTATCTTAAAGAAAATCCAAAACTTTATGACGAGATTGATAAGAAAATTAGAGAAGTAGCTGCTTCAGGGAAAAAACTTCCAAAAGAGATTGGAGAGGAAAAAGAGGAATAATTAGATTCTGTAGTCGACGTCGTATGACCGGGGAGTTTGATGGCAATTGACTGCATGTTCTCCACCAAAGAAAAATGTATTAGGTTTGTATCCCGTTATACTGGTCAATGCGGAGTTAAACTGCCGAACCTTTGTGATTATTTCTTCTTCAGTCAAGTCCGAACCCTGCTTAATTGATCTGAAGTGTGGGTTGGGTTCATCGGCAGGTGTTGCGCAGGAAGTATTAAATATCACTTTTCTCCATCTGTCGAGAATGTCTTGTCTAGAGGTGTATTTCTCCTTTGTGGTTTTGTATTCTTCTAGAATTTTCGTTTTTGTATCAATATCCTGGGCTAAATCAACTTTCTTTTGTACTTCCTCTCCAGACGGGAGATTAACTTCGACACTAACAGTACTTAATTGCCTGCACAAAAGCTTATTCACCTTTATACACGATGCCTTTGCTGAAATATCTGCGGTTTCTAGCCAGGGAATAGCACCTCTTGAGTATGTGGCGTTTTCTACTTGCTCATAACAAAAACTTTCTGGACTTAATTCAATCCCAGTAAGAGAAGCGCATATTTCAACTAGTTTCGTGTGAGGGCAATGAGGTCCTTTTTTATATTCTTCGGGGTAGTTACGCTTTGTCTCAGCTAACATTAGTGGCGATTTTAAGGGATGGAATCTATAATGTCAAGAAATGGCAGTCGTTACCTCCATTAAACCTCAAAAAAAAGCTGGTAGGGTAAATGTTTATTTAGATGGAAAGTTTGCTTTTGGAATTGACCTGGATAATTATTTAAAGCTAAATCTCAAGGTTGAACAAGAACTGACGGATGAGGAAGTAGAAAACATAGTTAAAAAGGCTGAGTTTCAAAAAACTCTAGATAAGGTCTTGCGTTTTTCCATGGTTCGCCCCAGAAGTATAAAAGAAATTAAGGGCTGGTTTAAACGTAAGAAAGTTCACGAGAGTCTGCATAAAGAACTGTTTGAAAAGTTGGAACATTTTGACCTGGTGGATGATGAGAAGTTTGCCAGGTGGTGGATAGAGCAACGGCAGAACTTTAAACCTAAACCAAAAAGAATCTTGAGTCAGGAGCTAAAAGTCAAAGGAATAGATGATGAGACCATATTGAAAGCCTTGGACGAAGTTGAGTTAGATGAGAGCAAGATGGCCAAGGAACAGTTGGATAAAAACATGCACAGATGGCAAGGGTTTGAAGGTTGGGAAAAAAGACAGAAAAGTGCCCAGTTCTTACTTCGGAAGGGTTTTTCCTGGGAGACGGTCAAAAAACTTCTCTCGATTGACCAGGAGGACTAAATTAGGTAAAATTGGCGTTGGAGTAAAGGAAATATGGTTAAGAAAGCTCTCACATTGGCTTCTTCCCTCACCCTTATCTAGGGCTGGATTTCCTTTCTCCAATAATTATTAAATATGACTGCAGACGACATCAAAGTACTAGTTGAAGATTTAAGACGTGATAGGGCTTCTTTGGAGAAAAAACAGGAACTTCTAAAAGCCCGTGAGGATGAATTGAAAGAACGTTTAGAAAAAGTCTCCAAAATGACTATTGATGAGGCCAAGAAGGTTCTTCTGGATGAAGTTCAAAAAGATCTAACCAGCGAAGTGGCTAAAAAGATTAGGTTGGCTGAAGAAAAGATTAAGCTCGAAGCTAATGAACACGCCAAAGAGATTCTTGCCGACGCCATGAAACACGGGGCAACCAGTTATGTTGCCGAGTACACTGTTTCCACAGTTACTGTTCCCAATGAAGAGGTTAAAGGAAGAATTATTGGAGCAGGTGGACGCAATATCCGCACTTTCGAGAAGGAAGCTCAGGTAGAAATTGAAATTGATGAAACTAATGAAATAAGACTTTCCTCATTTGACTCCATCAGACGAGAAATTGCCAGGCGTGCCTTGGAAATATTAATTCGTGACGCCAGGATTCAACCTTCAAGAATTGAAGAGGTCATTAAACAGGTAAGAAGTGAAATGGATGATGTTTTGGTGGAAGAGGGAAAACGTATTTGCCAGGACTGTGGTGTGTATAACCTTCCTTTGGATTTAGTTAAACTAATTGGAAGATATAAGTTTAGAACCTCATACGGACAAAACCTGGGAATTCACACTATTGAAGAAACAAAAATCGGGATTGCCATTGCTAACGAATTGGGAGCAAATATTGATATTGTTCGTCTTGGTTGTCTTCTTCATGACATCGGAAAAGTTGTTACCGATGAGGAGGGGAATCATATTGAACTGGGGGTTTCGACTCTTAAACGTTTCAGTCTTCCCCGCGAGGTAGTCAACGCCGTTGCCGAACATCATGAAGATAAACCCTTCTCATCCATTGAATCAGTTATTGTTTGGATAGCCGACGCGGTTTCCGGTTCTCGTCCAGGTGCTCGTTATGAACCTCATGAGGAATATATCAAAAGAATGGGTAAGATCGAAGAGATTGTTGGGTCTTTTGAAGGGGTTGAAACAGCTTATGCTTTTCAGGCGGGTCGTGACGTAAGGGTAATTGCTAATCCGGAAGAGGTCGATGATGACAAGGTAACTGTCCTTGCTCACGAGATTGCCAAGAGACTGGAAAAAGAAGCAGAATATGCAGGACAAATAAAAGTGACTGTTATACGCGAAGTTCGTGCTTCTGATACCACTAAAGCAAAATAACTTCATGAAAAAGGACCCCTCTATTCTAACCCTATTGGTGGGGATAGCTCTATTGGGGCTAGGGTATTATGGGTTTATGTCTCTGACAAAAGAGAAAGAGGATATATCAGGTTTTTCCGAAATAATTAACCAACCCATGTCGACTGTGGCTCCGTCTCCGTCCCCCTCGCCAACTCCCAAACCCTTAACTTTTGCCGAGATGAATTCTCTTTATGGTCCCTGTACTTATCTTCCGGTTTTAATGTACCACCATGTCCAGACTGCTGATGCTGCCAAATCGAAAAACCAAACCGCCTTAACTGTGACAACTGATATTTTTGACACGCAAATGGTTTACCTTAGAGACAAAGGCTACACAACCGTTACATCGCAAGACCTAATTAATTTTTTCGATGGAGGCGCATCCTTACCCGCAAAATCCGTTCTTATTACTTTTGATGATGGTTATGCAGATTTTTATTCAGATGCCTTACCAGTTTTAAGAAGGTATGGTTTTAAAGCGACAGTTTTTTTGCCTACAGGGCTTATGAACAACTCTGATTATCTTAGTTGGCCTCAGATATCAGAGGCTGTGGGAAGTGGAATGTATTTTGCCAACCATACCTGGTCACATAAAAATGTCAAACAGGCGGTCGATATTTTAAAACGGGAGATTGAAACTGCAGATCTTCAGCTTTCGGAAAGGGGTCTTAATAACCCGAAAACATTTGCTTACCCTTATGGGTTTTCAAGTACTGATTCGGAGAATATCTTGATGGGACTTGGTTATAAATTGGCTTTTACCACTAAACATGGCACAGCTCTTTGTAAGAAGTTAAGATATGACCTTCCAAGAATTAGAATAGGCAACTCCACACTTTCCTCTTTTGGCTTGCAGTAAATAAGGTCTAAAATTTGACTTTTAGCTTTAATTGTCATATCCTTGAAGCTGTCATGACAAAGAAAGAGATTATAGATCTCGTTTCTCGAAAAGCCCACTTAACTAAAAAAGCTTCTGAAGAGGCGGTTGATGTTTTTTTAAACGAAATCGGTAGAGTTTTATCAAAAGGTGAGAAGGTTGTCCTTTCAGGTTTCGGAACATTTAGGGTAATTTCCATGAAAGGCAAAACGGTAAAGATCCCCAAGACTGACAAGTTGGTAACTATTAAAGCCCATCGTTCTCCTCGTTTTACTCCAGGGAAAAAACTGAAGAAACAGGTTACTAGGTAGTTCCTCAAATGAAATAAGGCAAATGGAATCTGAATTCCGGCTGTGGTATCCTTTGCTTGATGAATAAGGCCATTTTAATTGATCACCTCGTCAAGGAATTTGTGGTTAACGAAAAGCGCCCCGGTTTTATTGGTGGAATATCCTCAATTTTCTCCCCCAAGAAAAAAATTGTTAAAGCCTTAAAAGGAATTTCCCTATCGGTCAACAAGGGTGAATTTGTAGGTTTCATTGGACCAAATGGAGCCGGGAAGACAACCACTTTGAAAATTCTCTCTGGTCTTTTATATCCCACAGATGGTTTTGTGGAAGTTTTGGACCATGATCCCTGGGAAAGAAAAGAAGAATTCCTAAAAAGAATCTCTTTAGTGATGGGACAGAAGAATCAATTGTGGTGGGATTTACCGGCGATTGAAACTTTCGAGTTAAATAGAGCGATATACGGAATTCCTAAAAAGGAATATGAAAAAAACCTCGAAGAATTGGTTGACCTATTGAGTGTTGGCAAACTTTTAAAAACTCAGGTTAGAAGATTATCCCTGGGGCAGCGTATGAAGATGGAACTGATTGCCGCCCTCCTTCATAAACCTGAAATATTATTTTTAGATGAGCCGACGATTGGTCTTGATGTTATCGCTCAACAGAAGGTCAGAGATTTTATTTATCAATACAACAAGAAATATGAATCGACAATCCTTCTCACCTCGCATAACATGAGTGATTTGGTTGATCTGGCCGAAAGGATGGTGGTTATCAACGACGGGCAGATTGTTTTTGATGGGGATTTTGGTGAACTCATTAGGCATTTTGGGAAAAACAAACTTATAAAAATATCCCTTTCTCAAGAAGTTGATATTAAAAAACTTGAGTCAATTGGAAAAGTTGTTAGTCTTTCTTTTCCCCAGGTAACCCTTTCTGTTCCTCGGGCTTCGTCAGCAGTTGCTGCTTCAGAACTTTTGCAGGAATTTCCAGTAGCCGATCTGACCATTGAGGAAGTGCCAATCGAGGATGTGGTCAGAAAGGTTTTTGGTGGTAAAGAAAAATCCTAGTATGAAACTTCAAAAGTATCTGATGATTCTTAAGATTTCTTTTCTGCAAGAGTTTGCCTACAGATTCAATTTTGTGATGTGGAGAGTGAGGAACGTGATCCAGGTCTTTATTGCCTTCTACTTCTGGGATACTCTCTTTGCCGATCCTGGTAAGGTTATTTTCGGTTACGATAGGGCCAAAATTCTAACCTATGTTTTTGCTATTCTTTTTATCCGTTCGATAGTTCTTTCAGCCAGGGCAGTGGATATCGCCGGGCAAATTTCTAACGGGGAGCTGTCAAACCTTCTTTTGAAGCCGGTAAACTTTTTCAAATACTGGTTTGCGAGGGATCTTTCCAGCAAGGCTTTAAATGTGGTATTCGCTTTTATAGAGACCTTTTTGCTTTATCTTCTTCTTCGTCCACCCATTTTTCTTCAAACAACATTAATTAACCTAATAGGGGCAATAGTTTTTGTGCTCTTGGCGATTTTGCTTTTTTACTTCCTCCTTTTTATCACTAATATGGTGGCCTTTTGGATGCCTGAAAATGGTTGGGCTGCACAGTTTTTGATTATTGGAATAGTAACGGAATTTTTTTCCGGGGGAGTTTTCCCTTTGAATATTTTTCCAGAAGGAGCGCAAGTAGTTTTTGGATACCTGCCATTCCAATACTTACTCTATTTTCCCGTACAGGTATACCTGGGGAATGTGGCTGGAGCGGAAATAACCCGGGGATTTGTGGTAGTGGTTGGTTGGATAGTTGCTCTTTATTTTCTGACGACAAAGATCTGGTTACGTGGTCTTAAGAATTATGCTTCTGAAGGAAGATGATTATGAAAAAACTTAAAAAATATTTGGTGGTTTGGGGATTGATGATTAGAAATGTTCTTTCGGCCAATCTTAATAAGAAGGTCGGTTTTCTTATTTTCTTCATTGGTAAAATGTTGAGATTTGTTCTAGCGGGGTTATTCGTTTTTTATACCCTTCAGGGAACAAAATCTCTTGCGGGTTACGATACCGACCAGGTAATTTTCTTTTATCTAACCTACATGCTTATTGATGCCCTAGGGCAAGTATTTTTCCGAAACGTCTACTCTTTTCGCCAAATAGTGGTTACTGGGAGTTTTGACTTAATTCTTTCTAAACCTGTAAACACTCTTTTCCGAGTTCTTCTTGGTGGAATGGATATTATTGACATGGGTACCACCATATTTTTTCTGGGGACTGTTGTTTGGTGGGGGGCAAGACTTAGTCCTAATTCTGCGGGAATAATTTTGTATTCTTTATTGATTTTTAATAGCCTAATTATTATCGCTGCGTTTCATATCTTAGTTGTTGCTTTGGGAATAATTACCCTGGAGATTGACCATACGATTATGATCTATCGGGATATCGAAAGTATGGGGAGGTTCCCAATAGATATTTACAAAGAACCGATAAAAAGCATCTTCACTTTTATTATTCCAATAGGAATTATGTTGACTGTTCCAGCGAAAGCCCTTATGGGTTTGGCAACAGCTCAGGTAATTGTGGTTTCTTTTATTGTTTCTGGAGTTTTATTATTTCTCTCTATAAAGTTTTGGGGTTTTGCCTTAAAACGTTATACAAGCGCGTCAAGTTAATATGAATAAACTTCTTGTTATTTGTGGGCCTACGGCAACCGGAAAAACTAAATTAGCTCTAAGTTTGGCGAGGCTTGTTGGTGGGGAGGTTTTATCTTGTGATTCAAGACAAGTATATAAAGGGATGGATATTGGGACAGGTAAAGATCTTCCGAAAAATGGTAAGTGGAGGGTGGAGGGAAGTGAACCCGGTTTTTATAAAATAGACGGGGTTAAGATCTGGGGTTATGATTTAACTGATCCCAAGGGGGAATTTAGCGTTTCCCAGTATATTAAAATTGCTAGTAGAATCTTAAAGGATATTTGGAAAAGAGGGAAAACCCCAATAATTGTTGGTGGAACGGGATTATATTTAAAGGCGGTTCTGGACGGTATTGCTACGGCCGAGATTCCTAGAAATAATTCTCTTAGAACAACTCTAGAAGAAATGCCAACAGGGGCGCTGTTTGAAACTTTAGCCCAGTTGGATTCTACCAAAGCTGCCTCCATGAATTCCTCGGATAAAAATAACAAAAGAAGGCTTGTCCGAGCAATCGAAATAGCCCAGTGGTTGATTGATAAAAGATTAGTGTCGAAGAATAAAGGTTTCTATTCTATAAGCGATTGTTTGATCATCGGACTCTTCGCCCCCAAGGAGTATTTGGCGGCAAGGGTAAAACTAAGGGTGGACAGTAGGTTAAAGGGGGGTATTTTGGAAGAGGTGAAGGCCCTTCTCTCTTCGGGTCTTAAATGGGAAAGTCAGGCAATGAACAGCATGGGGTACTTGCAATGGAGGGATTATTTTGAACATGGAGCGAGTATGGAGAGTGTTTTGGAAAAATGGATCAGGGATGAGACCTCTTATGTTAAAAGACAAATGACATGGTTTAAAAAGGATGAACGAATAATCTGGTTTGATATTTCCAAAGGAAATTTTTCAAAAGAGGTAGAAAATATGGTCAAAAAATGGTACCATGGCCCTGTGAAAGGTAATAAGTAATATGCCTCGCAAAGTTGAAATATCTCACAAAACAATTATTTTTACTGTTGGGTTTTTAGCTCTTCTTTGGTTTTTATATTTTATCAGGGATATTCTCTCCCTCTTTTTTGCTTCCCTGCTTTTGATGGCTATTCTCAACCCTTCAGTAAGTAAAATGACAAAAAAGAGAATTCCTAGACCATTGGGGGTTTTGATTGTCTATTTAGTAATTATTGGTGTTTTTGGAGTTGCTGTTGGTGGAGTGGTCCCTGCACTGGTTGAACAGACAACGAACTTTGTAACCGGGCTTCCTGGGTACCTTACCAATATCGGAGTTTCTTCTATGGTCAGTCAAGAGATTGCCAAACAACTCCTTTCACAGCTAGGGAATGTGCCCTCACAGGTTGTTAAGTTTGGAGCATCTGTTATATCAAACATAATAAATATTGTCTCAGTTCTTATCTTTGCTTTTTACCTTCTTTTGGCTAGGGAAAAATTAGGAGAGCAGTTGGCAAATATTCTGCCTGGGGACAAGTCAAAAAAGGCAATATATATCCTTGATAGTTTGGAAATAAAATTAGGAGGTTGGGTTAGGGGGGAGCTTTCCTTAATGCTTCTGGTTGGAGTTTTGATGTTTATTGGTCTTACCATATTGGGAATTCCCTTTGCCCTTCCTCTAGCGATTTTGGCTGGGGTGATGGAACTTATCCCCACTCTTGGTCCAATAGTTTCTGCCATACCAGTTGCCATAATTGGTTTTGGTATTTCTCCCCTGATGGGGGCTGCGTCGATTGCTCTGTCGTTATTGGTCCAACAACTAGAAAACTACCTTTTTGTTCCCAAGGTGATGGAAAAGTCTGTGGGAGTAAGCCCAATTTTTACTCTTTTTGCTTTGGCTATCGGATTTAAGATGGCAGGCATCGCTGGGGCCCTATTTTCTGTTCCTGTTTTTATTTCCCTCAAAGTAGTCGCGGAGAACTATCTTTCAGAGTAGCCCAGACTTCTGGTCTATGACCTCTAAAATTGCTTTTTAGCTTCAAATTTGCTACACTGTGCCCACTCTGGAGAAAGAGCAATTGCCATGCCTGAATAGGCATGGAGGAAAGTCCAGACAGCTGAAGGATGGGTGCCCAGCGTAAGCTGGGGCGGGTAACCGCCAGTTAGAGCAACAGAGACGAGTTTCTGCTGTCCCTAAAGGATGGTAGAAGGTGAAACGGGCAATCCTCCCCGCTGCAACTCACGAATTGGACGTTTGAGGTTTCCTTCCCGAGTCCTAAAGTGAGGCATTAGATAGATAATTGCTTAAAAACAGAATCTGGCTTACTAGTCTCCGGAGTATAAAGAGATCCACCCTTAAAGGTGGATTTTTTTATGGCAGAAAAATACTGAATATAAACTTACTTCTTACAGGATAAATTGAGTGGTGCGAATTATATCCTAAATAAATTAAAAAAACAGACTTGAATAGAGATAGTCTCCACGGCAAAATACCAAGAAGAATATTGTTCTGATTAACTACTGGTAATGAGTTTAGAATTTGTTCCAGGACAGGTTGAATTCGAGGAGGAAAACGAAGAGGAGAGGGAGGTCTGTCGCGCAAAAATTCATCACCCCAAATTTGTTACAAAAAGAGGTACTGTAATAAAACACTACGCGCATTCTCACGACCACTTTACCCCCAGATGTATAGACGATATCTTCGGTTTTGAACCGGAAGAAACAGGGAGTGATATGAACCACATACCGATGCATAGGGACTGCCATGCATTGAAAGATTACTCTACTCCTGCAAGACTACATCTTTTAAAAAGACAACAAAAAGGGGAGTATATCTCGCTTCAAGAATATATTCGTCGAGTCAGAAATAAATACGACCTGGTTTTTGCGGGAAAGAGGCCACTGCACTCTGCCTTAAAAAAACCGACGGAAGTGTAAAAAAGGTTAAAGGTACTAACCTTAGATTTACAGCAACCGCCGGGTAATGTTTTGAAGGAGAGCTGGGTGAATGGTTGTGAGACCAAACCAATTGGGGTATTTCTCTTAGGCCGATATTGTATCGTTTTCCTTCTTGGTTACTGTTTCGAGTAACGTTTTTTCTGAAGGACGAATATGCCTAGTAGGTAACCTCGAAAAGATATTTGGTTTAACAATATTTTTTCTCCAGCTCTCCTGACTACAACTGAACCTTGGGTTCAGGTATAGTTGGTGCAGGCATTCTCCTGTCGGGACGCGTGGGGGCGATTCGACAAGTTTATAATGCCTGCGTGTGTTTTGAATTATTGACGCTTTGTCAACAATTCATTCAAAGTGCTAAGCCCCACGTTCAATAACGTAGGGATATTATATATAACCAAAGCTCTTTGTCAACAGTATTTTTATTGCTACAATTACCTCATGAAGTTAGTTATTCAAAGGGTGTCTTCAGCCTCCGTTACAGTTGATAAAAAAGTAGTGGGGAGTATTGGTAAGGGTTATTTCGTTCTTTTGGGTGTAAGTGGTGATGATAATGAGGATATTGCAGAAAAACTGGCTGAGAAGCTTATTAAACTTCGTGTGATGTCTGATGAGAACGACAAGATGAATCTGGATTTGAAAACTGCAGACGGGGAGGTTTTGGTAGTCTCACAGTTTACTTTGTATGCAGACACCTCGGGAGGTAACCGGCCTTCTTTTATTAAGGCAGGGGAGCCGGCAAAGGCAAAAGCGATATATGATTTATTTATCAATAGACTAAGAGAGGAGGGATTTAAGGTGGCAACGGGTGAATTTGGAAGTTATATGGATATTAAAGCTAATCTTGATGGACCTGTTACCATAATACTAGAACAGTAAGATGAGAATTGATTGGAAAATTGTCTTGAATGTTTTGCTCACTACCTTTACGATAATTATTATCTCTGGGCTTCTGGTGGAGATCTATATTTTTGGTTATAAACAGGGAGAGATTTCTTCGACGGACTATTATGAAGGTATTATTAGTAGTCTAGCCAAGGATCAAGTTAGTTCATACATTCCTTCACCTGTTCCTCAAGGAACGCAAAGTCCTAAAACAACAACTCCAACAGCTGTGGCTGCTGTACGGGAAGTTAATTGGGGAGGACCTGAGCTTTGGGAGCTGGTTAACAAGGTTCGTGTTGAACATGGAGTAGGTCAGTTAAAACAAGTCGATGAGCTTTGTACTATTGCCTCTATTCGTCTTAATGAATTATTAGCTTTGGGGGCGTTAGATGGACACTCAGGTTTTTCGAACTTGTCTGAAAGAAGAACAGATTTGAAATGGATTTTTGAGAAGTATGTTGTTGCCGAGTTCTTGATTCAGGGACCATCCACTGCTCAAGAAGCAGTGGATCTGTGGCTGAATACCATGGGACACAAAAAATTAATTACCGGAGGAGAGTATGTCTATGGTTGTATCTATGCCCAGAACAGCTTCGCCGTAGCTATCGCAGCCTACTAAGATAAATTTACTGGAGAAACTTCTTGGGTTATTGGAGTATTTATACCCTTCTATCATGCAAAAAGGGCCCGCTATCCGGGACTCCTCTTTGCGTTGGTTCAAAATAAAGACTATTTGCCTCCGATTTTGAACATAGTTGTACCGCAAACTTCA
>Ga0265297_10007460_pt1 | contig 15145 bp, 13 predicted proteins | sample Munlanlwell13791_FD_192502 | JGI IMG/M metagenome (GOLD analysis project Ga0265297, IMG submission 192502) | Leachate microbial communities from a municipal landfill in Southern Ontario, Canada - Leachate well 137-91 | ecosystem: Engineered > Solid waste > Landfill > Unclassified | place... | reverse complement strand
AGGGTTGGGACCGTAGGCGAGGTCGAATACGCGATCGAGTGCGAGAATCAGATCCGTGCCAGCGATATTGTATTGCTTGGCCAGATAGGCGGCAATGGTGGCGTCGTAAACGGCCGTAGTCTGGAATACCTTCTGGGCCAGTTCCTGTCGCAGTTCCAGCGGCACTTCGCCGTGTTCGTCCATCGCGTCCATCACCCGCTGGTAGTCGGCCGGATCGCATAGCACGATCACGCCTTGGTCGGCGTTTTTGGCCGCCGCCCGCAGGAGCAGTACGCCGCCGATGTCAATCATCTCAATGACTTCGGCCAGGCTCAGACCCTTTGCCACGGTTTGGGCAAACGGGTAGAGGTTGACGCAGACGACTTTGATCCGCGCGATGCCGTGCTCAGCCAGTTGGGTGAGGTGGTCAGGTTTGTTCATGGCCAGAATGCCGGCGGCGATGACGGGATGGATGGTTTTGACCCGGCCGTCCAGCATTTCCGGAAAACCGGTGACGGCACTGACTTCCACGCAGGGCACGCTTTCGGCGCGCAATACCTTGGCCGTACCGCCCGAGGAAATGACGCGCAGGCCGCAGGCGGCCAGCTTTTTCGCCAATTCCACGGCGCCGTTCTTGTAAAAGACGCTGATGATGGCTCCCGGAGGAGCTTCGACTGCCGCGGTGGTTGCGGCCGCAGGCTCTTGAACTTGTCCGCTCATGATTTGGTGTCTCCCTTCACTAATGTTTGGCTAAGCCACCATTGGCTTAAGCCGGTTGTCACATTGAATCCTGTTCTTTCTCTTCGTACCGTAATTCCTTGATGCATGCTTCCGCCAGCATGACAATCTCTATTGCCTTTTCCGAAGCCGCCCCGATATAGTCAGCCGGTGAATGGAGCAAGGTTTTGACTTCGGGTGAAATGCGATCATAAGCTTCGGCCAGATTCGGATCGTCGTGGGTCAAGATCCATCTTTCCAAGACCGCAGCCAGCGGTTCTTTATTGGCCTGAGCCAGGGGCATGAGCTGGCGGTTGACCAGTTCGTGCGCATCGCCTTCGTAACCGGCCATTTGCAGGGCAATGTAGACCGGTTCGGCCAAAATGACGTCGGCGCTGGCGCCCAGATTGCGGCGCAGTGCTTCGTCGCTGAAACTCAGCCGAGCCAGAAATGCCTTGCCGCTTTTATCTTTGCGCCGGCAGGTGTTCAATTGCGTCTGCAGGTTGACCAAAATGATGGGGAAGTCGCGCATGACTGCTGAGTCGGTCAGGTCCCGCTGATGTTCGGAATGCAGAGTAAGCAGGACCTTGGTAAACTCGCCGAAGTTCTTTTTCCACATCGCCTTGAGGTTTTCAAAGTTGATGGGATTTCTCTTGTGAGCCATTGTTGAGGAGCCGACTTGGCCAGTTTCAAACGCTTCCGCCACTTCCGCAATTTCGCTGCGCATCAGATGACGGCAGTCGTCGCCAAGCTGGCCAAAGGCCGCCGAAAGCATAAAGGCCGCATGCAGGAAATATTCAAGCGGCTCAGGCGGCAGGATTTGCGTTGAAATCGGTGCCGGTTCAAGATTCAACAGTTGCAGCACTGTCTTTTCATAGGTTGCGCCGTTGTTGCTTTCCCGGCTCTTGTCAACCAAACCTAAGCCAGCTTGAGCATTATAAGCGCCGACGGCGCCGGAAATTTTACCGGCCAAGCGCAGGCCGGCGTTTTCCATTTCATAGGCATTGTAAACGATCCGGTTGAGAATTGTGGCCAGCCAGAAGCCGACGGTAATCGGCAAGGCATGCTGGCCGTGGGTCCGGCCGATTTGTTTGAGATCGGCATGGTCTTCCACCAGCGTAATCAGCAGGCGCATCACTTCAATTAGCGACGGCTTGATCGCCTGGCCGTAGGCTCGGCAATATTGCAGAATGCGCCCGGTATCCAACGCGTCATAGCTGGTGAGCGGTACATGCATCCAGCGTCCGAGTTGGGGCGGCAAAATTTCTTGTGCCAACCGCACCCAGGCCCGCACGTCGTGCTTGGTGATTTCGCGTTCAATCCGGTCAACCTCCGTGGTTGAAATCGTCAGGATGCGTTCAATAATTTCCGGCGTCAGCAGACTGATGTCGCCGGCCGGAATCAGACCGATTTGCGCTAGGGCGCGCAGGTTGGCAATCTCTACTTCGGCCAAGCCGCGGTAAAGGTTATCATAGCCGAAAAACGGCACCAGCTCATTGGGCTGGTAGCGCGGATTTCCCGGCAGTTGCAGATTCCCGATTGTTTTCATGCAGTGATCCTTTCGTTTCGTTGTTTTTTCCTCTGAAACATCAGAAGAAGTTTCCCATATTGTCAAAAAACGGGTCTCTCTTTCTTCGCTTCACCAAAACCCCAAACGCTATTTAGGGGCAAAGGCGGGCTGTTAGAAAAGACTAATTTCCGGGATAAACTTTAACAAGGATGGTATAAAAAGTCAAAAAAAAGACCAGCCAAACTTGCATTCAACTGGCTTTGGCCGTCGTTAGGTTGAGGGCGAGCCTAATGAGCTGCCGCGAAAGCATTTGCCGCATGCCCAGCGGCGTGGTTCCATTTTCAACCGGCAGACTGATGATCGGCGTGTGCAGTCTCTGGTAATACTCCAAGAGCCGCGTCGTGTGCTGGCTGAAACTCTGTATTCTTTTTGCCACGCGCTCGGGCGCGTCATCAATCCGCCAAGTGCGGTCGCCACCGACGTTGGACTCAATTCTCGCGCGAGCCGTTTCCAAGGAACATTTCAGGTAAACCAATAATCTGATTTCCACTATCGTTGCCATGGCTTTGGCCTGGCCGATGTGCCGCGGCAAACCGTTAAGCACGATAACGTCCCGCTGACTGATGGGGCAATCGGCGATAAAGCCTCGCAGAATTTTCTCGGCAATCGGAAACTGTTCATCGGTCAGCAGGACGCCGGATTGGAGCGACCGCCTGACCGCCGCTACTTCTTTGGCGGTCAAGCAGGCGGGTTTAGTCTTCGCTTCCGCCACTTGCCCAGTTGGGCGCCGAAATCAAAGTGGCAGCAGCATGCTTCTGCCAGACCCCCGGAACCCTTTTTCTGCAAAATGTCGCCCAGGGGCGTTTTGCCGGAGCCGCTCGGCCCGATCAGCAATATCGCCGGATACTTTTTCTTGTCTGCCATCGCTCTTTATCCTCCATAGGTTCAAAAAGGTTGCAAACTTGAGTTTACCGTAACAAGAAAGGTAGGCGGTGTCAATCCGATAAGAAAAGTAGCGGGTTAAAAAGTAGCCGCCGGAAATATCTACCAAAATCAATAGTAATATTACAAGCTACTTTCCTAATCCATTGAAAATATCATTAAAACTTGTTAAACTACAAATGCTAATTTTAATCAACAAACCATGTCTTTCTCTATCGGCATTGTCGGCCTGCCCAACGTCGGCAAATCAACCTTGTTTAAAGCCCTGACCAAAAAGCAGGTGGACGCCGCGAATTATCCTTTTTGTACTATTGACCCCAACGTCGGCGTGGTGGCCGTGCCCGATGAGCGGTTGGAAGCGCTGACTAAAGTTTCCGCTTCCGCCAAAACTGTTTATACTACGATTGAATTCGTGGATATCGCCGGTTTGGTCAAAGGCGCGTCCAAAGGCGAGGGCCTGGGCAACCAGTTTCTGGCCAACATCCGCGAATGCGACGCGATCGCGCAGGTGGTGCGGCAGTTTTCCGATCCCAACGTCATTCACGTTGACGGCAAGGTCGACCCCGAGTCGGACAAAGAGACGATCAATCTGGAACTGATCTATGCCGATCTGAAAACTTTGCAGCAGCGCATCGGCAAGAATGCCAAAGAACTCCACGCCAATTCGAAAGAAGGTAAGGAGCTGCAGCCGATTTTGGATAAATTGAAAAACGGCCTTGATGCCGGCAAGATGGCGCGCGACCTAATGACCGATCCGAAAGAAATTGAAGCGGTGCGCGATCTGCATCTGCTGACCATGAAGCCGATGATCTATGTTTTGAATGTCGATGAGGATAAGGTCTACCAGGACTCCGACTATATCGCAATCTCCGCCAAAATTGAAAGCGAACTGGCCGAACTGCCGCCGGCCGAGGCCAAAGAATATTTGCAGGAGTTAAAACTGGAATCATCCGGCCTGGATCGGCTGATAAAAAAAGCCTATGAGATTTTAGATTTGGTCACTTTTTTGACTTCCGGCCCGACCGAGTCGCGCGCCTGGACGATTAAAAAGGGAACCAAGGCGCCGCAGGCGGCCGCCGTGATCCACACGGATTTTGAAAAAGCGTTTATCAAAGCGGAAGTGATAGACTGGCAGGTTTTTGTGGAAGCCGGCGGCGAAGCCAAAGCGCGGGAGAAAGGTTTGATCCGGACCGAAGGCAAGGAATATGTTATTAAAGATGGCGACGTCTGCCACTTTAAAGTGGGAGTCTAATTAAGCGTCATTTAAAATATGAAAGTTATTGAAGTCTTGGTTTCGCGGGACGGCCATTCCAGAAAATATTTACAGCAAACCAAAGACGGCCACATTATTGAAACCGGCTATTTTGATTTAGCCGAGCAGATCATTTGCCTTTCTAGCCAGATCGGCTGTCCGCTGGGCTGCATTTTTTGCGCGACGACGGCGCCAGTAGATAAAATCAATCCGCGAAAAAATTTTATCCGCAATCTGACAGCGGCGGAAATCACAATGCAGGCTGAGAATGTTATTGGGGATATTAAATCAAAGACCAAAAAGCCGGTCTTGTTTTCATATATGGGCATGGGCGAACCGCTGTTGAATTATAAAAACGTCGTGAAAAGCATAAAAAAATTAAGTCGGAAGTATTCCAATTCCAGAACGACCATTAGTACCAGCGGCGTCAGGCCAAAGCTGATAAAAAAATTTGCGGAGGAAAAATTTGCCGGCGTTGTTAACCTGCATTTTTCCCTGCATGCGCCAAACATCGCGCTGCGGAAAAAAATTATGCCGTCAGCCGGATCGATCAAAAACGGCCTTGAAGCGCTGAAGTATTTTTCCGATAAAAAAAAGCTGACCTGCAAGGTCAACTACGTCCTGATCAAAAATATTAATGATTCGGAAAAAAACGCGCGGGAATTGGTAGGCCTATTGAAACCCTATGACTTCGCCGTTAAATTGATAAGCTTAAACCGCTTTAACGGTTTAAAACGGGCAACGGCCGACGGAACCTCAAAATTTGAGAGAATTTTAAATTCAGCCGGCATTAAAACCGTCAGATTTTTGTCCGACGGCCCTGACATTAAACCCGGCTGCGGCCAGCTGCGCCGGCATTATTACGGCTAAAGATGGCGATGTCTGCCATTTTAAAGTGGGAGTTTAATTTTATGGAAATTTTTATCAAAGCGGCAATCATTTTTAACCTCGGCGTATCTTTATTTATCGCTGTCATCCATACTAATAAATTTTTGTGGACCTGGTGGGAAAACGGCACGTTCAAATATCCGCGGTCGCATTACCTTATCGGCGGGCTGAATTTTTTTCTCTGTTTTATCGATTTGAGCCTGTTGTTATATTTATTTCGCCAATAATTATTCTAAATAAAAAAAACAATCGCCACCGGCGGTTGTTTTTTATTTTGAAATAATTATTTGTTTCCTCGGTATGCGCCTTGTTGCTCGGGCGGAAGCATTGCAGCAACAGTTTCAGCGACTTGTTCGGCTTGTTCCTTCAATTTCCGGTGAACTTCCCTGAAAGCCGTCATTTCCGCCGGCGTCGGTTTTATTTTTCGCTTGCGGTTTTCCAAAACAATTCTGATTGGAGTAATATCAAGCGGTTCCAGCTTAATCGGATCGCCAACGTGATAAATAATTTCCGGTTTATCAATTAATCCTTTCATTAAACCGGATAAGCGATGAGTCTTAGGATTATTTCCCCTAATTTCTGTTGCGGCCGGAATAATAAAAGATTTGGTTTCTTGGGCCAAATAAACCGCACCGATACCGGCTTTTTCCATTTGATTGGCCAGAGTAAAAGGATGAACTGCGATCCAGGGGCTTTTACCGTCGGAAATCTGTTTTTCTAACTTTGTAAAATCATCCGGATCGAATATCCCTCTTTTCCCAGTCGAGGTTTTATTGTAAGCCAAGGGAGAAAAATTTTCTACGCCCATTAATCGCATTAAAACTTCCCGTTGGGGAGTTAATCGATCGAAAAGATTTGATTCGGCGGTAATTTGCATATCTAAATGTCCGCCAAAAGTTTTTATTGCCGATGGGACATCTAAGTCGGCAAAATGCGAAGCCGCAATAATAAATTTGGCTTCAGGATCCTGCTCCAATATTTGATCGATTTTTTCCAATTTACTTTGCCCGTTGATTTCAAACCTGCGGCAGTAAGCTTGCAGAGCAAATTCGGCCCCTTTTCTTAATGATGGCGCGGTCTCTCGGGAATGCATTTTGTTCATCTCGGGAGGAACATAATCTCGATAATCCGACGGCATAAATATTATACTATCTAAAAACAAATATCTGCCGCCAGACCTTCTGGCCTTCACGGCTATAAATTAATTTATCGGTATTAACCTGGGTAAAACCCAGGCTTTTTATTTTTTCCAAAATCGGCAATTCCAAAATTTCTTTGCCCAGCCGGAAAGAGGGGAAGACGATCACGATCTTGCCGCCGGGGTTTAAAATTTTTCGGAATTCGCCGAATGCTTCAATATATAGCGCGGATAATTCTTCCACGATTTTTTTGACTTCGCCCAAAGTTTCATGGCCCCGCAGCGCCGGCCCCAGATAAGGCTCGGTGATAATGGCGTCAACGCTGGAAGCAAATTTAGATAGATGGCGAACGTCTGCTTGGCCGATTTGAGATTTAAGATTTTGAATTTGTTTAGGATCTAGGATTTGGGATTTAGGATTTTGATTTTCCAAAAGCCAGGCCAAATTTTTCTTTGTATCGCTTATCGCTTTGTCCGAGATATCACAGCCGGTAATATTTTTGTAGCCCAAAAGCAGCGCTTCCTGGATAATCGTGCCCGAGCCGCAGAACGGATCTAAAATAACCGCTCCCTCTGGCGCCTGGGAGAGGTTGATCATGATTTTGGCGAGCTTGGGCGGCATCATGCCGGAAACCAAATCGCGGCCCGGCCGGCCGTAATCACGGAAAGAATAATCTTCAAATTCCTGTACGGCGCAGGTTTTTCCCAAATAAATTTTTCCCAAAACCAAAAATTCCTGGACTTTGTTTTTAGTCACAATCACCGATGACAGCGCCGGGTCGCGGCCGGTGACCAGCCGGCAGGAAACGCCGGCCCTTTTTAATTCGCCTTTGACTTCCATGCCGAGTTTCCAAGGTTTGCTGGCGTAAAAACTGACGCCGAAATTCAGTTTGTTGCCGCGCGGGTTATTTTTCAGATCATTAACAATCAATTCCTGGTTTTTAGTTCCCGCTTCAAGCTTGCCGATAATTTTGCCGATTTTAATGGTGCCGCCTAAACGGCTCATGATTTTTCCGCAATCAATTTCCCCGTGTTCAATAATCAAAAACTCCGGAGTTTCTTCCATGATTTTTGCCGCCGGCAGAACCGCTGAAATTTCGGCCGCGGATAGCCGGGGATTTCGGCCTAGAATAAAAACGTAGAGCATGTATTTAGTATATCATAATCACGCGGCCAAGACGACAAGACGATAAAGACGAAAAGCCGAAAAGAAAAACTCCCGCATAACGGGAGTTTTTCTTTTATACCGAAGTTAGTTTAGAACTTTCTTCGCGGCCGGTCTTGGCGCTTGCTGCGATGACAATCGCGGCAAAAGACTGGTCTGGTGCCGTCCGGTTCGAACGGCAGCTCGGTGATTTCCGCGCCGCACTGTGAGCAGGTCCAATGGCCCTGAAACATTTGGCGAGGACCGAAGCTATTCTGGTCGTCCATTTTTGTTGCCTTTGTTGTTTTGTCGGACTAATCTTTATAAATTAACTTCGGCTGTTAACCTATGTCTAAGTTATTGAAAGATTAAGTTTGAACAAAACTTTATTTATTATGAGCCTAGTGTAGCACACTTAGCCTTTTTTGTCAATGCTTGACGGTTTGAGACGGGTATGATATATTACTCAAAGCTTAACAATCCAAGCCTTTTCCCAGTCCGTTTTGGGCTATTACCTTGCCAGGTTTATGGCAAGGAAAGGCGATTTTCCGGCATTGGCATAATTGTTTAGCCGGATTCAATATGGCGCTGGGAAAAAAACCGAGCGTTTTTATTAAAAATAATTATTCTAATTTCTAATTATGACCAATCACTACGAACTGCTTTATCTGGTGCCGGCCAATTACACGGAAGAAGAACTGGTGCCGATCAAAGAAAAAGTCAAAGAATTAATTGCCAAGTTTAAGGGGGAAATCACCTTTGAAGACACTTATGGCAAAAAGAAGCTGGCTTATCCGATCGGGAAAAACTTCGCCGGTTATTATTTGCTTTATGAATTTTATCTGCCGGGCGAGAAATTAAGCGATCTTAATCGCGGTTTGAAGCTGACCAAAGAAGTTTTGCGCCATATTATCGTGGCGAAAAAATTCCAGAGCGCCAGCGACAAAGCCGCTGAGAAACAAGCGGCGGAAAAGCGGGCGGAAAATTTGGAAAGCAAAATTGACGAGAAAGAAAAGGAAAAGGAAAAAGAAAAAGACAAAGACAAGATTCAGCTCAAAGACTTGGACCAGAAGCTGGATGAAATTTTGGAAGGCGATATCATCTAATATTTTTGCGGAGGCGTTGATTGATTGCGGCAACGACTAGCAATTTACATACAATCAAATAGCGCGCCTTTATTCATAAGTAAAAAAATATGAATTTGAACAAAGCCATGATTATTGGCAATCTGACGCGCGATCCGGAAAGCCGGACTACGCCCTCAGGCGCCAATGTAACGTCCTTTGCCGTCGCGACCAATTTGGTTTGGACCGACGCCAACGGCACCAAGCAGAAAAAAGTGGAGTACCACAATATCGTTGCCTGGCGCAAACTCGGCCAGATCTGCGCCCAGTATCTGCATAAGGGCAACAAAGTTTACATTGAAGGCCGCCTGCAGACCCGGGATTGGGAAGGCCAGGACGGCGTCAAGCGCTACCGCACGGAAATCGTCGCGGACAATATGATTATGCTTGACACTAAAGGTGCCAACAGCACCAGCGGGCCGTTTGAAGCGCCGCTGCCCCCCGCTGACGACTTCAGCCAGGGCGCGGGCGTTAGCGCCGAAGAAGAAATCCAGGTGGAAAATATTCCGTTCTAACTAATTTATCGCCTTGGGTCCCGGCCTTTAAATCGGGACCCAAGGCCGGGCAAATAATTTATGCTTAACAAACAAAACAATACGGCTTTGACCAAGCCGAAAAATTGTCACTTCTGCATCAATAACAATCTGGAAATTGATTACAAGGACGTGACGACTTTGCGCCGTTTTATTTCTTCTTACGCCAAAATCGTGCCGCGCAAGCGCAGCGGCGTCTGTTCCGGCCACCAGCGCAAACTGGCCACGGCGATCAAGCGGGCCAGAATCATGTCGCTTTTGCCTTTCACTAACAAGTAACGCAATAACCAACATGGCGATTTTAAATACGCTTAATGACATTAAGCAGGGCATTACCATTATTTATAACGGCGAGCCGCACAAAGTCGTGTCGGCGAAGTTTGTCCGCATGCAGCAAAGAAAGCCGGTGATGCAGACCAAGCTGAAAAATTTGATTACCGGCAAAGTGGTGGAATACAATTTCAAAGCCGGCGAGACGGTGGAAACCGGCGATTTAGCCTACGCCAAAGTCAATTATCTGTATCAGGCCGGCGACGAATATTATTTTATGGATAATGCCACTTATGAGCAGCTTTTTTTCACCGCGGCGCAGCTGGGCGAGCAGGTGAAATATCTGAAAGAAGGCATTGAAGTGAATTTGGTTTCTTTCAACGAAAAGCCGATTAATATTGAATTGCCGCCGAAGATGGATTTCAAGGTGACCGGGGCCGCCGACGCGGTCAAAGGCGACAGCGCCCAAGGCCGGGTGACTAAAACCGCGGAACTGGAAACCGGTTTGGAAGTGAACGTGCCGATGTTTATCAAGGAAGGCGATATCGTGAAAGTCAACACCGAGACCGGCGAATACGTGGAGCGGGTATCATAAACATTTTTTTTGGGTTTGAGTCGTCTGACTCTTGACCAAAGGCTGAGTGAAACTAACGGTTTTGTTTAGCCTTTGGTCAAGACCGGAAAAAGTCCGATGTGATTCAACTGCGGGAGGACGGAGTGATGAATGATTTTCCGTTATGGCAGCCAAAGCCGCACCGGGAGAATGTTGGGCCGCTGATTCGGCCGTATCTGGGCTTGCTTTGTCAGGTGGCCCTGAAGCTGGTCAAAGGCAACCAAGGTTTTGCCACCGAATTGGTTTTGGCGACGATTAGCGGCATTGCAGCCAGCCCGCCGCCGGCCGGGGGCATCAAATGCGAGCTTTTGACCGAATTGCGGCATCAGTACCTTAGACGCTTTCAGGTTTGCTGGAATTAATATCCGGCGCCGACCAAAAGCGGGTCATTAAACACTTGCAGACGGCAGGTGTTATTTTTTTATAAAAAAACTCCCGGCGGATTCGTTGGAGAGGGGAAACAGAATCTGGGCTGAGAGGTAACAATCGCGCGGGGCGATAGCTGGCGTCCTCTCCGTATCAACAGCCGATGAATGCGTAAAGGCTGACGTAAAGCAGCGTCAACTTAGTTGACTTTATTCAATTTTTTAGCTAAAATATAGGGTATTAGCTACGTAATCTCATATCCTTTTGGCTTCTTCTCGCTCTGCGGCGTCGATCAAGCCGTTAAAATCACTATTGTTTTATGGAAAATAAAACTTCCGCCAAAGAATTGGAAATCCTTAAATACTGGCAGGATAACAAAATTTTTGAGAAATCTTTAAAAAAGAAAGCGCCCAAAGGCGACTATGTTTTTTACGATGGTCCGCCTTTCGCCACGGGCACGCCGCATTACGGCCATATTCCGTCTTCCATTATGAAAGACGTGGTGCCGCGGTTTTGGACCATGAACGGCTTTCACGTGGCGCGGCGCTGGGGCTGGGACTGCCACGGCCTGCCGGTGGAAAACCTGATTGAAAAAGAACTGAAGCTGGAAAACAAAAAAGACATTGAAGAAAAAATCGGCGTTTGCGGCTTTAACGATGCCTGCAAACTTTCAGTTTTGCGCTATGCCGATGTCTGGAAAAAATTCATTCCCCGAATCGGCCGCTGGGTGGATATGGAAGACGACTATAAAACCATGGATCCGCATTATATGGAAAGCATCTGGTGGGTTTTTAAAACGCTTTTTGACAAAGGTCTGATTTACGAAGGCCATAAGGCGATGCATATCTGCCCCCGCTGCGAAACGACCCTTTCCAATTTTGAAGTAACCCAAGGCTATAAAGACACCAAAGATCTGTCCACGACTTGGAAATTCAAAGTCCTGGCCGGCAACGAAAAGATTTCAGACATTGCCAATACCTATCTGCTGGCTTGGACGACGGTGCCATGGAGCACGGTTTCGACCATGGGTTTAGCCGTCGGCGCCGATTTTACTTATTTGAAAGTAAAAGTTGGCAATGATTTTGTAATCTTTATTAAAGACCGCTTGGAAAAGGTCATGGCGGGAGTCGATCAGTATGAAATAGTTGGAGAGCTTAAAGGCAGCGATCTGGCCGGACTGAAGTATGAACCGGTTTTCGATTTTTATTATGATTTGCCGGAAGTGAAGAATAACAAGAATGTTTACCATGTTTTTGCCACTGATTATGTTGAAACGGGCGAAGGGACCGGTATCGTTACCATTAACGGCGCTTACGGCGAAGTCGATCTCGCTTCGGCTCAAAAGCTCGGTTTGCCGGTTTTGACTGATGTTGATGTCAGTGGCAAGTTCAAGGATATTGCAAAAGATTACGCTGGGATGTACGTCAAAGATGCCGAAAAAAAACTGGTGGCCGATAAAAAAGAGCAAGGCGCTGTCTGGAGCACCGAGGAGTACCTGCATAGCTATCCCCATTGCTGGCGTTGCGACACGCCGCTGTTAAACTACGCGACGTCCTCCTGGTTTGTAAAAGTCACCGCGATCAAAGAAGATCTGATCAAAAATAACTTAAAGATCCACTGGACGCCCGAACATCTCAAAGAGGGCAGGTTCGGCAAATGGCTGGAAAACGCTTCTGACTGGGCGATCTCGCGCCAGCGCTATTGGGGCACGCCGCTGCCGGTCTGGAAATGCGATGGAAATCTCAAATCTCAAAGCTCAAAGCTCAAAGCTGGCGGGTGCGGGAATGTTATGGCGGTTGGCAGCTTTGATGAACTAAAAAAGTTATCCGGCAAGAAAATAGATGATTTGCATAAGCATATTGTTGATGAAATTGAAATCAAGTGCGATAAATGCGGCGGCACGGCCAAGCGTATCCCCGACGTTTTGGACTGCTGGTTTGAAAGCGGCTCCATGCCGTACGCTCAGGTCCATTATCCGTTTGAAAATAAAGCCTGGTTTGAAAAGAATTTCCCGGCCGAATTTATCGCCGAAGGCGTGGATCAGACCCGCGGCTGGTTTTACACGCTGATGGTTTTGTCCACGGCGCTGTTTAACAGGCCGGCGTTTAAAAACGTCATTGTCAACGGCATTGTGTTGGCGGCCAACGGGCAGAAAATGTCCAAGCGCCTAAAAAACTATCCCGAGCCGGACTTGGTGGTGGAAAAATACGGAGCCGACGCCTTGCGCTATTATCTGCTGACTTCGCCGGTGGTGGAAGCGGAAAGCCTGAATTTTTCCGAAGAAGGCGTTAAGGAAGCCTTGCAGAAAGTAATTATGCTAATCGGCAATGTCTTAAGCTTTTATAAAATGTATGAAGATAAAAATTCCAAATCTAAAATTACAAATCCCAAATCAAAGAATATATTGGACAAGTGGATATTGGCAAAATTAAATCAGCTGATTACGGAAGTGACGGAAAATATGGAAAACTACGATTTGGTCAGAGCCGCGCGGCCGCTGGAAGGATTTATCAATGAGTTTTCCACTTGGTATTTGCGCCGCTCCCGCGACCGCTTCAAAGCCAATGATGCCGCCGGCATCGCGACTATGGGTTACGTGTTAGCGGAGTTTGCCAAAGTCGCGGCGCCGTTTATTCCGTTTACGGCTGAAGAAATTTACCGCTCCGTCGGCGGGCCGGAGGAGTCGGTTCATCTGGAAGCCTGGCCGCAAGCGGATAAAAAAATAATGGACGAAAAATTACTGGCTGAAATGGATTTAGCCCGGCAGATTGTGGAAAAAGGCTTGGCCGCCCGAGCCGAAGCCGGGATAAAAATCCGCCAGCCGCTGGCCGGTTACACGACGGCTTTAACGAATAAATTGGCTGAGGGTTTGAGCGACTTGATCAAAGATGAGCTTAATGTTAAAGATATTTTGTTTGATAAAGAAGAAAAACTGGATTTAGAAATGACCGGAGAACTGAAAATGGAAGGTTCGGCGCGCGAAATTATCCGCCAGATTAATCAGCTGCGTAAGGACGCGAAATTGACAATTGCCGATGAAATAATAATATATCAGACCGGTTTGGATGAAGTTTTTGCCAAGTACTCTGCTGAGATAATGAAAGGCACTCTGGCCGAAAAAGTTGAAGCTGGCGAGGTTGAAAGCATGAAAGAAATTGAAGGCGGCAAGGTTGGGATTATAAAAGTATAAAAAGAATCGAGTTCTGAATAGAACCCGACGTGGCTGCTTAATGAACGTGATTTTGTCAGTTGAAGCGAGTGAGGCAGGTAATTATCAGGCCCGGCGCAGCGTCAAGCCATATCTTAATCTCATCGTCTTCGAACCCGAAATTGTCTTTCAGGATAGTGCAAAAGTTGCTTGGGACAACGAGTTCTTCCCGGCTGACTGCTCCGGTCTGGATGCGGTCAACGAGTTCGGCCGGGTAATAATCGTCAAGCTGGCCAAAAAAGTGAACTATGAAGTTGTTCAGAGCATAGCTGATCAGTATCCGGATTAATTTCATCTCTGACTGGAAATTGAAAGCTGGACGCTTTGGATCGGGGAATTCCGATTCATGTTCTTTGAGCCAGATTAGCTGCTCTTTTTGGGGCTGTACCTCGTCAAGCAATTTTTGCAGGTCGGGCGTGATAGCAATAACAATTTCCGCCGGTGTTTTTGCTTCTACCTTACGCTGACACGACTTACGCATCTCTAATGCCTTTCGGTTAATGCTTTGTTCTCTCCGGGTAGTAGTATAAAATATACTGCCATGTTATAAATAAACATAAATTTTGTCAAGTAATAACTATTTTTAATTCTATGCAAATCCAACAAATCTACGACCTCGCGATCAAGCTGGGCATCGCAAACGACTTGCGCGGCGAAGCTAAAGTAAAAAAAATTCTCAAAAAAGCCAGGGAAAAATACGACAAGCTCGGCGGCGAGCGGAAAAAAGAATATGATCAGGAAAGAATGGTCAATCCTTATGCTGATTCCCGCATCCTGTACGATACAAAAAAAGAAGTCAAAAAAGTCATGGTGGGAATTGACATCCAGCCGGCGGAGCTGATCATGGCCAAACAGCTGGGCGTTGATTTGGTCATTGCTCATCATCCTTTGGGCGCGGCTTTGGCTGACTTGGGCGACGTGATGCATTTGCAATCCGAGGTTTTAGCTCAATACGGCGTGCCGATCAATATCGCCGAGTCATTGACCAAGGAACGGATTTCCGAAGTCGCCCGGGGCATTTCCGCTTCCAATCATTACCGCACGGTTGATGCCGCGAAACTTTTAAACATCGGCTTAATCTGCGTGCACACGCCCTGCGACAATTTAGCGGCGACGTTTTTGGAAGGCTTGATTAAAAAAGCCCGGCCTGAAACCGTCGGGGAAATTATTGACGTTTTAAAGAAAGTGCCGGAATATCAGGAAGCGATTAAGCGCAAAACCGGTCCGAAGATTTTCGTCGGTTCGGACGAAAGTTCAGCCGGAAAAATTGTAGTGACGGAAATTACCGGCGGCACCGAAGGCGCGGTCGGCATTTACGAAAAAATGGCTCAGGCCGGCATCGGCACGGTCATCGGCATGCACATGGACGAAGAACGGAAAAAAGAAGCGGCCAAGTATCATATCAACGTAGTGATTGCCGGCCATATTTCTTCCGATTCGCTGGGCGTGAATTTCTTTTTG
>Ga0265297_10007459_pt1 | contig 15146 bp, 15 predicted proteins | sample Munlanlwell13791_FD_192502 | JGI IMG/M metagenome (GOLD analysis project Ga0265297, IMG submission 192502) | Leachate microbial communities from a municipal landfill in Southern Ontario, Canada - Leachate well 137-91 | ecosystem: Engineered > Solid waste > Landfill > Unclassified | place... | reverse complement strand
AATTCTTGATCTTGGCGCTTAAAATTTCAATCTCCGCCTGCTGAGCCTTGACCGCTTCCACTAAGAGAGCGGTAAAATTGCCATAAGCCACGGATTTTTGGCCGTCAGCCGCTGTTTCCACTAATTCCGGCACGACCGGTTCGACGTCCTGGGCAATAAAGCCATAGCTCGGTTCATTATTACTCTTCCATTTGAAAGTGACGCCACTGAGAGCCAGAATCTTATCTAAAGGATTGGAAATGGGCTTGATATCCTTTTTCAGATTGCGGTCAGAATTATAATAGAAAGCGTCGGCCGTGACTGAACCGGAATTGACCTGAATGTTGCCGGTAACCGTTAGTTTCTGAGAGGGATTAGTGAGGCCGATCCCAACATTGGTGCCGTCATCATAGATCGTACCAGCGGCGATGGTGTTAGCATCAGACCAGCGGGTGATATAGCCGGCCGTCCCGGTCATAGCCGTAACGGCGGAGGTGCCGCTCCCTTTTAAAACGCCAGTTAGAGTAGTGGCACCGGTACCACCGTTGGCAACAGATAGTTGGGTTCCGGACCAATTAGTATTATTGATGGAGCTGGCGGTCGCTAAGGAACCCAGGCCTAAAGAGGTACGACCAGTCGCCGCCACCAGGCCGGTCGAACCGCCGTTCCATTTCATGCGGTCGGTGTAAGCGGTATTCCAATTAGCACTGCGGCCGCCGGAAGCGGTGATGGTGCCGGAGAAAGTGGCGTTATTGCTGGAATCCAAGCTGAGGCCAGCGGAGGTGCCGCCATAAGAAATATAATAGGAACCTAAAGTGATATTTTGAGTAGCAGTATGATCACCGAGGTTGTCGGCACTACCTCCAGCCGCAGCACAACTTTCGACGTTACCAGCCGCATCAACCCCTAAAGGATAATAACCGGCCGAACAGTTAGTACCGTTGGCGGCTAAAGCCGAAGCGGTTGAAGCATTCCCCGTTACATTCCCCGTTACATTGCCAGTTACATTGCCAGTTACATTGCCAGTTACATTGCCAGTTACATTGCCAAATAAGGGGCCGCTGAAAGCGGTGGCGGTCGTCGTGCCAATAATTTGCAAAGCTGTGCTCGGGCTCGTCGTTCCGATTCCAACATTCCCTACAGGAAAAACACTATTATTTGTCCCTGCCGGATTTCTAAACAAAGTAGTGCCCCCTCCTTCAGCAATAACAAAATCATTATCAGAACCGGTTTTCCCAACAATTGTTATTCCGTCTGCAGCCGTCTGATATATCTGGGCTTGTCCGGAAACATAACTGCCAACCCCACTAAAAATTAAATTACCGGAAATATCTAATTTCCCCAATGGATTCGTTGTCCCGATACCCACACTCGAAACCGTACTAGTAGCATAAAGACCGGAACCGCCATCAGACAGCCAGAAATCAGATTGGCCGCCTCCGGTCGCTGACATTAATTGGCTATAAGTAACAGCATCTTTAGGTTGAGCGCCATCGGCCAAGTTTCCAATCCGATAATCACCGGCATCAATAGAATAAGTCCCGCTACCGATTCCCGATAAGGATAAGCGAATCAAGGCCGCTGTGCTGGTACCGATTCCGACGCTAGTTCCGTCATCGCGGATTACCCCAGTGCCGATTGTATTCGCATCTGTCCAGCGCGCACTATAATTTTGGGTCCCGGTCATAGCCGTAACGGCGGAGGTGCCGTTCCCTTTTAAAACGCCAGTTAGAGTAGTGGCGCCGGTACCACCGTTGGCAACAGATAGTTGGGTTCCGGACCAATTAGCATTATTGATGGAGCTGGCAGTCGCTAAGGAACCCAGGCCTAAAGAGGCACGACCAGTCGTAGCGACCAGGCCAGTCGGACCGCCGTCCCATTTCAGACGGTCGGTGTAAGCGGTGTTCCAATTAGTACTGTTGCCCGAGGTAGCAGTAATTACCCCGCTAACATCAAAGATAGTAGCCGGATTGCTTTTCCCAATACCGACGCTGCTGGTTGAAGTGACGAATAGGCCATTGCTGGTTGAAGTAGAATAGGATAACCAATAACCGTTTAAGCCGATATTCATGGTGGCTTTATGATTACCAAGATTATCAGCGCCGGAGCTGCAAGCAGAAGAAGTCAGATTACCAGAAGCGTCAGTAGAAAGACAGCCAGTCACGTTGAAGCCTGGTAAACGATAGGAATCGCCACTGGAACCAAAGACTTGGACTTTAGCTAAAGCCGGTAAGAGACCGATGAATAAGCCGAGACCAAGAATCAGGCCAATAATCAGGAATTTTTTATTATTCCTCATATAGAAAATTTTATTTAACGATCATCTTGCCCACTTCCCCGCGGTTAGCGTGGTAATCGCAGGAGAAGGTATATTCGCCGGCCTTGGTCGGCGCGTTAAAAGTCATGGACCTAGTTTCGCCAGCTGAAACGCCGATCGCCACCGCTGATAAGGACGGATCGGTGAAACGGAAGATATGGGACCACTGATCGAGCGAAGAGACGGCAATCGAAACCGGAGCTCCCTTGGCGACCGTGAATTCCCGCGGCACGATTCCCTTATCTAAAGAAAAATCTAATTTGATAACCTTGGTTGATAGGCTTTCCTTGTTAAGCGGCCCGGTCTGCTGAGGTGCCTCGGGAGAAGTCGGGGAGGCATCATTCTTGACTATTTGCCCCTGGAGATTGACGACCTTATTATCTTTGGTAACCAAATTAACACTGCCCGGTACTTCCTGGCGAGCGTCTTTTAAGACCGCTACGCTTTCCTGGGCTAGCTCTACCTGAGTTTTGCCGGTAGTGACATCACCGGTCGGGCTGGCCGGGTTAGTCGTGTTGGGGACGGACGTCTGGCCGGCCGGCTGTTTTGGAGTTTTAGCAGTCCGGGAAGTGGCGGCAATGACCGTGATAACGATAATAACGGCCACTAGTCCAAGCAAAACCCAGATTTTCTTGGAGCTGGGTCCGCTAGTCATTTTATTATCCATAGTATTATTGATCCCTGCGGCCTAGCCGCTTAAGAATCTGTATATTTATATTATATAAATTTTACTTTACTTGATGATCAGGCCCGCCTTTTCCGATTGGTCTAAAGGCTTGGTCGGCCATTTTAACCAATCGAAGCGATTAGCGACTAAGCGATAGGAAACTTTGATCGGCTTGTCACTGCGGAAAATCAATTGATTATCCTTGATCAAATAATAAGTCTGGGCAAAACCGCCATATGGCGTCAGGAAAACCTGGACTTTGTCCGGGCTAAAATCGATAATCTGCCGCCAGACCCAGAGATCGCTGCCAACCGCCAAATCGGAAAAATCGATCACATATTCATAGGCGCCAGCTCGGTAAGAATCGATCCGGGCTTGGCCGACATATTCTTCTTTGACGCCGCCGGCAATGGCCGGGGCGAAGGTCGAATAGTTAACACCTTTGATATTATAAAGAGGATCGTAAGTATTGGCGGTTATCTTATTGACATTAACGATATTGTGAGTACCGCCGCCCATGTCAAAATTACCACGCATCGGAGACGCCATCCAATCAGACCAAAAAGTGCTAGAAGCCGTACCTTTGGTTAAGGCGTCCGTGTCATTAATTGGCGTCGCTAAATTTTGAATCCGGGAACCGCCGGCGTCAATTGATGCGCCCGTGCCCCCTAGATAGTTGAAAGACGCCAAAGCCGAGGTGATGGTCGTGGTCCCGACTCCCAGATAACCAGTCGAATTAATATATAGGCCCGTACCTAAAGCGCCATTATAAGGAGCGACAAAGGTACCGCCGCTACTTACCCCGCGCAAACCGAGATTGGAAGAATCAGAATAAAGCCCGGAGGCGGTTTGGCCGCCGACGGTCAAGTCGCCGTTGCCAGTGGTGCTTTGGATCCGGATACCGTTGGCATTATAGATATGGAGAATATTAGTCGGGCTAGAAGTACCTATTCCGACTTTACCACCAGAAGGAACAAGCACTAAATTAGGAATTTCACTAGCAACATTCAAATACTGTATACCCGTATACCAACTGTAAGGAGAGGTATTAAAAGCTTTAATATATATTCCTTTACCCGTGGTTCCGCTCGGATCGCCTAACATAATTAAATCACTACCTGCTTGTCCTGATAAATCCCCGATTGCATTATCGCCTGCCATCTGGACAAACCCGGTAGAATGCCAGAGATTGTTTCCAGAGCTATCTGCAGATAATTCACCATAATGAGTCGCGTCATATGACATCCTAACCGTGTTGCTTGTTCCAAAAATATTTAATTTTGTTGCTGGACTTGTCGTCCCAATCCCGACGCTACCCATAAAATAACCGCCGCCGTCATAACCGACTTTAAATAGATTGGTCGGACCGCTTTTCTGGAAAAGGATGAAATTACTGCTAGCATCATTGCTGGCTCCGGTTATCCCGTATATCAAGTTTTCGCTCGCCGCCATATTGCGGGTCGAAGTGCCAATGCTCAAGCCGAAATAAGCCTTAGCCTCGGGCACGGACAAAGCAAAAATAAAAATTCCGATCATCAGGAGCAGGCTCCACGCTGGATATTTTATTTTATTCGTTTTAGTCATCGGAGGAAGCTTAGATATTTTAAATTATTTATTGACAATGATGATATGGCCGACCGTCTGGCTGTTGGGTCCGCCGCAAGCCTGGCAATAGTACAAGAAATCGCCTTCCTGCTGAGCCTGGAATTCCAAGATCTTAGTCTGCCCTTTCTTGGCAACTTGGGACATTCGATAATTAGGGAAAACGATATCATAATCCTTGTCCACGGCGGTAAAATTGATATGGACGGTATCGCCGACTCTGGCGATGATCTTGCTGGGATTATAAAAATTCTTATCGGCACTGATACTGAAAGATCGGAATTTACTCTCGACGCCTGGCGCGGCCGCGACTACGACAGTCGGGATGACAATTTCTTTATCCTTAAGCTCTTGGGGTTTAGTTGTTAATTCCGGCACCACGATATCTTTTGGAACCTCTGCTCGGAACGGAGCGACTTCAGTCGGGATTACTGGCGTAGTTCCAGTCGCAGTCGAGGTGGCGACCTCAGGATAAACCGGTTTGGGAACGACCACGGTCTTTTTTTGGCTGATATCGATAATTACCAGGATTATCAAGAATAAAGCTAGGATTGCTCCCATGATCAGGATGATTTTCTGATTGTTAACCGGGGTTTTCATATATTATTGCAGGTTAACTAAAACATTGATTTCTCCGGCCGGGCCGCTCAAATCCTCTAAGGCCTTGCCGATAATCGTGCCGGACTGGCCCTTGCCATCCTTCATGGCATAACCTTCGATACCGGAGCTAACTAAAAGATTACCGCGCTTGATCTGACCGTTGATGGCTGAGGCTTTAACTTTAACGACTCCGACCATGGCAATGACCGCCTTATTCTTTCCTTCTACCCGGCCGGCGATGATCGAAGGATTATTGGAAACAACTCCGACTACCTGAGAATCATAAGCTTTAGTGCTAGGCTTAACGGATTTATAACCAGCATCGCCCATGATGACCACGGTGCCGTAAGTGAGCTGGCGATCAGTCTCGAATTCCTCGGCAAAGTCAGCTCCGGTCTGGGTTTCTAGACTGCCGGTAATCGCCACATTGCCGGCGACTTTTAACTTATAGCCGGCGGGGTTGTTGGTGCCGATGCCGACATTCCAAGAAGTGCTCGAGGCAAAAAGATTAGAACCGCTCAAAGTCCAAAGACCGCTAGTGGTGGTAGCGACGACATTGTTGATCTGGGTCATCAGTTGGCCATAAGTCACCGCATCAGAATTAGAGGTGCCATCAGCCATATTGCCGATCCGACCGCTACCGGCATCAATCGAGTAAGTATTGCCATTTGGCGTTACCCAAAGGCTCGCCGTGGTTGGATTCGTGCTCGTGCCAATAGCTACTTTGCCAGCCGCATAATAGATATTCGGGGCGGTCGAAGTTGACCAACGCGAACTGATCTTATTATTGAAAGCCGTCCAATCAGCCGAAGATAAGAGACCGCGATTGGAGCCGGAGGCCGTCGGAATATTAAAAGTAACCGTGCCGGAAGAGGTCGCGATCGCGAAATTCGTACCGGCTGTCCCGGTATTAAAAGTAAAGGTCGGACCGCTAACGCCATTGATAACCGTCGAGGTGCCAGTCACTTGGCTCCAAGCGGTCTTGCAATCGCCGGCGATACAAAGACCGCCAGAAGCATTGATCTGACCACTCTGGACATCAAGCTTGTAACTAGGATTGGTGATGCCAATACCAACACTGCCAGAGCTATCAATCACCATTTGAGCCGGATCTGTCCAAGTAGTAGAATAAAATTTTATTCCTGAGCTTCCTCCTATCAACCCTGTATATACCGTTGAAGAATAAAGTTTTGCTACACCGCCGAATCTTAAAGATTGAGAAGCACTTAAATTAATTGAACCGCCAGATACATCTAATGGATATATAGGATTTGTTATACCAATTCCGACATTACCGCCTTTCAAGACCATCTGGCCGTAATTGCCATTACCGAATCCGCTAGATGAGCCATTGGAAGCGAAATTCAAAGTTTGGCCGCTGTCTGACAACCACATGCCGCCATAGGCCGTATCGAGCATAAGAATACCGCCGCCATAAGGACCAGCGACCGTCAAAGAACTGCTGACATTACTACCGGGATTGAAGACGCCGCTCGCGTCGTTCAAGGAAGAACGACCTAAGACCGTAAATTTATGGTCAAAAGTAGTATTTTCAATATTTTCAGTTGAAGACGCAGGATAGCCGATTCTGACATTGCTATAATTATCATAATCAATCGCATTACTGATTATGTTCCGGCCTTTAGTGTGCATTTCTTCATCCGAACTATAGATCATGACAAAACGTTTCAAGATATCGCGAGCATCCGAAAAGGTCAGAATGCCGTCACCATCGACATCGCCACGAGCATATTGGTCGTGAGTCAAGGTAGTCTCACCAACGATATGCTTAGCTACCAACAAGGCGTCATTAGAATTAACATTGCCATCACCATTAACATCACCGTGGCCGCCTGACAAATAGAAGCTGCCTTCAACGTCAAGAGCCGGTCCAGCGGGAGCGGTCGTCCCGATGCCGACGGAGCCGGAATTTAAATCCATCGTCAAAATACCATCTTTCACATAGGCTGCTCCGTTATCCTGTAAACTTGAAAATTTTCCAATGCCACCATCAGCTTTAAATTGTAACCACTTATCATTCGAATCGCCTCCTAAATCTATCAATTCTAAAGTTGCGCCACCATTTCCTTGAGCTGTCAGTCTTGCTGCATTTCCCGCTGTATTATCATAAAGATTTAATATTTTTGAGTTTACTGCTGTCCATGAAGCAATTGTTCCCGGCGTCGTCGTCCCAATGCCGACGTTGCCGCCAGTTGTAATCACAAACTTTTGATTTGCTATGTCATAATTAGTCCCGATACCAAAATTATTCTGTGCCGAACCACCATTATAATAAATCCCACCAAACCAATTATCAGCATCCGCTGTTTGATATTGTATCCCAGATAATCTCCCTGTTCCGCCTCGAGATAGTTCTATTAACGCTGAATCTGTTGAAACACCACTATTTACAGTTAAACTTGGACCGATAAGGCCAAGCCCATTATTATTTATATTTAATTTAGCTCCAGGCGTTGTCGTCCCAATACCGACATTAGACAGAAAAGTATAATCCCCGCCGCCAGTATTAGAACCGAAGGCACCGGCCGAGACATTACCGGCGTTAACTGTACCAATCAGGGTGCCTAAGAAATTAGTAGCGTTAATCGTGCCATTGACGTTCAGGGCGTAAGTCGAAGTGCTGCTGGTGCCGATGGCTAAATTGCCACTCAGCCAACCGCCGGTTAAAGAGAGAAAATCACTTGGCAAAGTATTCCATTCGATGGCGGCTAAAGTGCCATCACTGGCTTTATTGTAATCATTATTGAAAGCTTTAGCCGGGTTGTTAAAATTTAAAAGTAAAGCGCTTACTAACAACAAAAAACCGGCCAATCTGATTAGCCTGGACTCTCTCCTTTTTTTTAGCCAATTTTCCATAGGGGAAAATGTCTGATCTTATGAAAAAGTTAACGAAACTTAGTTTCTAGTTGCTACCTTGATTATACCAATTTTTAAAAAAATTGAAAAGGGTTTTCGGCTAAAGTCCCGGAAACGCCCCTAGAAGGTTATTTCCACGCTCCGCTTCATCTTGTCGAAGGTGCCGACTGAGGAGAAAACGATCGGAGCGAAAGACTTATAATCGACACTATAGGAGGAATTGTTATCCAGATTTCCCCAGAAAACGTTGCCTTCCGAATAGGTTCCAAGATCATAACCGTTTTTCCGAACTTCATACAAAAGCCGCTCAGCCCCGGCTTCGGCCGCGAAATAGGCCCGGAAAGAGCGCGTGACTGAGCCGCTAATCTTTAGATTCGCCAAGACACCGGTCGCTCCGGAAAAAGCCACGATCACGATGCTGGTCAGGATGAATAAGGACAGGAGCAAAGCACTGCCTGGATTCTCTAGCCGCCAAATTTTAAATCTCTGCTTCAACATAATCAATTATCGCGATAATACCGGGAAGTGATCGAAGTCTGGATATTGATCGCCTCTGAACGGCTGCCATCAGGAGAAATCGCCTCCGCCTTGAAACTTAGGGTTACGAAGGCCTGCTTGTCCGCGTCTTCCTTAACTAAAAAATGCAAATTAGAAACATAGACCTTAAGCGGCGAGATAAAACCCAGGTCGCTATCCCGCCAAACTCGGAAACGCTGGTAACCGGTAGCACCGAAGAGATCATAACGGACGCATTGGCCGTGATAATTCTTAAACAGCAGGACTTCGCCGAAAGAGTTGGTGGTTGTACCATAGATGCTAGTTGAGCCGAAATCGCCGCAGACGCCATTATTCCTTTGCGCCATCCGGATCTCCTTACTAATAACCTCCAAGAAGTAACGCAAGCTCTCTTGGACATTCTGGGACATCAGGCTCTTCTTCTGGCCATCAAGCGCCATCTTGAAAATCGTAGTTGAAGACAGCATGATGACGGCAAAAATCGTCGTCGCCACTAAAACCTCGACTAAAGTGAAGCCAGCCGAAACTCGACGGAAACGCGATCTATGATTTTGATCTGGGATTTTCATAGTGATTAACTAGCGCCAATCGTAAAGCAAGGTGTATAGATTACAAGTAAAAGTCTTGCCTCGATCTGACCAGCTGACATTTGACTGGACTTGTAAGGTTGAAGTACTCGTGCTTGAGGCTTGAAGATTGATTACCCGATAAAAGCCAGTCACTAGACTCGGATTAGGCGTTTCTGCCCCATGATAATTGCGGTAATAATTATTCTCAAACAGCATCACTCCCTGGCTGGTCAAAGTAATCGGCGTCGGCGTGGCCATGGAATAATCCATCTTATAATTACCGTCGCTCAAGCCGGTCAACCAAGGCTGGCTGGCTTGCCAATTATTATCCCGGGTCCCTCGGATCAATTCTATTCCCTCTTGAGCCAACTGGCAGGCGATCAGATTGCCGCGATTAACTTGCCCCGTCTGGATGCTCTGGATAATGAGGGACATCGTGCCGACCATACCCACAGCCACAATAAACAAAACCGAGATCACCTCGAGCAGAGAGAAGGCCGGAGATTGATGGTTTTTCCAAAAATTAATCTTCATATCTTCAACGGGGTGGCGGGTAGCCCCGAGAGTTTAGTCGGTCACTTCGACCAAGCCTAAAAAATTGACTTCGACCGTCTTGACGGTATTATTCTGGTTTTCCGTGATCACGATGTCGGCCGAGGTCGAAGTGCCGCTACCGCCGGAGATTATAGTCAAGGGGTCAGGCGGGACAAAGATGATATCCAGAGGATTGGTGACGCCGGAGAACTGCTTCAAGCGGACATTGCTGGAAAAATAAGAAGTCCGGCCACCGGCATTAGCTGATTCTTCGCCAGAATCATAACGCTGATTACCATTGACATCGGCGAAAATAAAATAGCGGTCTGCCGTGGAAGAAGCCGTGTCAAAATGTACTCCCCAACCGCCGACCGGGACATCGCCGGCATACTCCGCCAAGCCCATGGCGTAACTCTGCGCCAGATGGATATCACTGACAACATTCTGCGCCGCCATCGTCAGATCGGTCCGCTTCTCCGCGTATTTATAATTACTCAAAAAAACGGCCGTAATCAAGACGATGATGAACAGGCTGGTAACGACTTCTACTAAAGAAAAACCCGGCTGCGAGACGGGCGGCTCTAAAAAATTTAAAAATGGCCGGACGAAGCGGCGACGGACAGCCGAAGTTGTCATTGAAAGATTGATTAAAGCTTATTGGCCAGTAGAAGTGGCCTTAATTTCTTTCCAATTAGGCAAAAGGAAATTAACATTAAGCAAGGTCGAAGTACTGCAATAATAATTATCCAGATCGGTCGTCTTCAGATAAACCCGGGTATTGGTAGCTTTGGTGAAGGCCATGGTGGTGGTGGCGGCGGTCGTGCTAGAAATCAAAGCGCCAGTATCGGTGGTTGTCCAGAGATGGGTGCAATTACCTGACGAACAAGCCTGCGGATCATAATTCGGATAAGTGGTGGTGTAATATTGGGAAGCACCGGTAAAATAAGTCGAACTGCCGACGATCACATCAGCTGGATTCCAAGAGAAATAAGGCATCGGAAACTCATGCTTATAGGTCGTGAAAGTCAGATTCGGATTAGGGCTGCTGCTGTTACCGGAAGAATTATCCGTCAGAGTGTCACCATTATTGGTATCGAATTGGCGCCAATCAGTCGGAGTGGCCGTATAGCTTTCGTCCCAGAGCCTGAGCCAGAAATAATAATGCTTATCGTAGCTCAAAGAACAGCCATTGCTTTCAGAGCAGATGAACTGCTTGGCTGAAGCGGCCGTCTTGCCGGAATCATAAACCGGGCTGGAGGTATTGTTATCATTACTGACAATAAGCTGATAAGCGCTTTGAGAACCGCTATTGATCCACCATTTAAAGACTGCCTGTCGAGCACCATTCGAACAAGCTTCGCTAAAGCTCCAATTCGGGGCGCTCAATTTTCGAAGCTCGATTGGCCAGCGCCAAACTAGGAAATCATTGGTCAGACAGGAACTATCGTCATTGCAATTGAATTTAATCTGGCCAAAAGAACTAGAAGCGATCCCATGGAAATATCCCGGGCTAGCTGAAATATAATTATTTATGCTGGACTGAGGCGAAAAACTACTATTGAGCTGGATCCAGGCGCCGGTATTTAGCACCCGGGCCCAACCATAGATCTTTTCATCATCTTCATTATAACAAGCCCAGCAATCATTAGATAAGTCGCAAGTATGCGGACAGTGGCTATTGAAAGCGGCATAGCCGCCCGGCGGTGAGGTGGTAGCGTTAAAAGTGATCAGGCCCAAGGTTGAATTCCAAGCCTCACCACTAAAGTTATAATTAGTATCTATATTGACGCCATGGGTATTAGGATCGCAGGGAGCGGTAAAGAAACGGAAAGTAAAGGTATAGGGAAAGTGGCCGGTGTCGCCATCATCCATGCAATTGAAGGAAATCTTGCCGTAAGTATCGTTCCAGGCGTTACCTCGGATATTTTTAAAGCCCGCGGATTCTGAACGAACAGCGCCCGGCACGGAAATAGCGGCAACTAATATCAGGCCAAACAAAAATCTACCCGATCGTGAACAAGGGGTTCTCAAGGATGGCTTTTTAATTTTCCGGAATATGACAACCCTAGCCATAAAACTGGCGGTTTATAATCTTATTATACCACAGCTGGCGATTTTTTTCATAAATCTTTTCCCCAAGCGCATCATTTCCTGCCTTTCCTCTTCGCTGTCATCATTATAACCGACTAAATGCAGAAGGCCATGGACGAACAAAAAGTAAAAAAGGAATTCGGGCTGCCGTCGTGGAGGCAAGATTAGTTTTAATTCCACGAACAGTTCCTGATATTTAGCCAGACGTTCCAGCTCTTGTCGGTTGATGATTATCTCGCCCAGGATGTTACCCATGTATTCTTCATGACGGAAAGACAGGACGTCAGTGACTTTATCCTGGCCGCGATGCTCCCGGTTCCAGGCGCGGATCTTCCGATCGCCGCTGATTACTAAAGTCACCAGATAATCCGGTTTTTGGTAAGCCTCCAGAAAAAGAGAAGCGATTGTTTCTAATTTTTGCCGCGGCAGGCGGGCTTTAGTCTGGTTGATGATTTCCAACATATTAAAAATGTTTCTTGAAAGATTTAATTAGATTTACCAATCGATAAAGGCCGGGACGAAAAACGAACTCATAAGTCCCGGGGTCACAGCTAGCCTGGCCGCCGAAACCGCGCTTGAAGCGGGTGACGCCGGGCCAACGTTTTTCATCGATCCCATAAAAATCATAAAACTGACAGCCAGCGGCTCGCGCCTGCTTGATCATTTCCCATTGCAAGAGATACGGCGCCATCAGATGGCGGTCAGAGTCCGAGGAAGCACCATGTAAATAAGTAGCCGTACCGGCAAAGAAGGAGAATAGGCCGGCAGCGATTATCTGACCTTGATATTCGGCGACGAATGATTTGATAAATTCGGGTTCAGCCAAAAGATGACGGTAATGATCCTGATCATGGAGCTTGAAACCATCCCGCGCCGCGGTCGCTTGGAACAGCTTCCAGATCGCCGAAAAATCCGAATCTTTACCGGGTCGGATGATAACGCCTTTCTTGGCGGCCAAACGGATATTATAGCGCGTCTTGGGATGCATGGCCTGGAGCAATTCTGTTTCGTTCAGCCTCAAGTCTAGTCGCAAAGTCTGGGCAGGCTGGATATCTCGGACTTTCCGCAGATGGCTGGCCAATCTCTTATCCTTAATCAATTCCGCTAGTAGGCTAGCGGTCGGTTCGAAACGCCAAAAAACCGGACGCTTTTCTGAATGAGCCCAGCCGATCAACTCTTTGAAAAACCCGGCCGCTTGGCTAGATTGGCCGGCCGCTGATAAAGGGCCTTTGGGCGCATACCAATAAAACCAGGGGCCGAGCGCATATTTAACCGCCAAAGAAACGACCGCAGAAGATTGGGCGGACGCATTCAAACCCACCGACCGATAAGCTAAAACCAGGCTTGTTTGCCCTTCTTTATCCAAGATCTTCTGCCACGAGCTGCTTTGCAAAAAACGCCCGGAGGCTCGAGAAAAATCCAAACCAGCGGCCGTAAATCGATCAAAATTATCTCTTGTTATTTCTTCTAAAGCCATGATTTCATTATAGCATAATTAAGAAATAAAACCGCCGGCGCTTAATGCCAAAAATCGCTCTGGCTAAGGGCGATTTTAAAAAACAAAGAATCATCTTCTGTCTTTTATCTGATTCCGGCGGGCGTCGCGGTATTCAGGCCGGCCGCCGGACCGCTAGCGATCGCTTGGCCGAGGCAATAACGCAAGGTATAGGAAGCGCCGCTCGAAGTCTGAGTATAAGTATAAAGGGTGGTATTAGTACAGGAAGTATGGTCAGCCGGGGTCGGCGGGGTGGGAACGGTCGTCATATAGATTACCGAACCATTAGCGATCGTACCCGAAGCGATCGGATTGCCGGCCGGATAAATCCCTTGGTCATTAAAATATAATTCCAAAGCGGTTTGCATCTGTCTGACATCGGAGATGCGGCGGGCATCGCGAGCCCGCGAACGGGCATTGTTCAAAGCCACGACCGACAAGGTGGACAAAAGGCCAATAATGGCGATGACCACCAATAATTCGATCAAGGTAAAACCTGATTGGTTGTTCGGACGGTTCATCATAGAAAAGCGAAAAATCGAAACCTATTATTTGATACCGGCCGGAGTGGCGGTATTTAAACCGGCACTGGGTCCGCCCGTAATCGCCTGACCGACACAATAATTAAGAGTATAAGATTGGCCGCTTGAGGTTTGGGCGTAGGTATATAGAGTCGTGCCTGTGCAAGCATCAGCCGGGGTCGGCGGGGTGGGAACGGTCGTCATATAAGTAACCGTGCCATTGGTGATGCTGGATGAAGCAAAGACATTGCCGCCCGGATAAGAACCATTATCATTATAATACAGCTCCAAGGCGGTCTGGACTTGCTTGACGTCCGACACTCGGCGCGCGTCGCGCGAACGGGCCCGGGCATTGTTTAAAGCCACGACCGACAAGGTGGACAAAAGGCCAATAATGGCGATGACCACCAATAACTCGATCAAGGTAAAACCTGATTGGTTTTTTTTCATAGATTTAAGATTTGAGAGATTTCATCAAAGCTTGAAGGCTTACTTGATACCAGCCGGAGTAGCCGTACTTAAACTGCCGCCAGTAGGACCACCAGTGATCGTCTGACCGACACAATAAGTGATCGTGTAGGAACTGCCGCTAGTGCCGGTCTGGGTGTAGGTATAAGTGTTCTGGCCGGCCGTGCAAGAACCGTCATTCGGGGTCGGAGCCGTCGGCGCGATCTGCATATAGACGGTCGAGCCATTGGCGATGGAGTTGCCGGCAGTAACAGAGGCCGTCGGCGGATAGCTGCCCACATCATTATAATAGAGCTCGAGAGCCGTCTGCATCTGCTTGACGTCCGACACTCGGCGCGCGTCGCGCGAACGAGCCCGGGCATTGTTTAAAGCCACGACCGACAAGGTGGACAAAAGGCCAATAATGGCGATGACCACCAATAACTCGATCAAGGTAAAACCTGATTGGTTTTTTTTCATAATGTTTTTTCAAAATTTAATTTTTATTATTTTAAATAAAACGATTCATCTTAAAAATAATAAGTAGGCCTAACCTAGTTTTAATTATACAATAAATAGAAAACTACAACAAGCTTTCTTATCCCTCCTAAAACTGCTGGCCCAAATTATACATCGGCAAGAGCACGGCCGCGACCATGATGGCGACGCCGATACCCATGACCACCATGATCAAAGGTTCCATGATCGTGCTTAAAGAATTAAGCATAGCGGTCGATTCCCGGGTATAAAAATCAGAAATCTTGTCCAGGACTACTTCTATCTTACCGCTCCGTTCGCCGACAGCGATCATTTGCGGCACCATTTTGGGCACATCAGGGCTGGTATCGAAAACCGCCGCCAAGGAATTACCGTCTTTGATCGATTGCAAGGTTTCTAATATCAATTCACGGAAAATTTCATTCCGGACCAC
>Ga0265297_10007458_pt1 | contig 15151 bp, 14 predicted proteins | sample Munlanlwell13791_FD_192502 | JGI IMG/M metagenome (GOLD analysis project Ga0265297, IMG submission 192502) | Leachate microbial communities from a municipal landfill in Southern Ontario, Canada - Leachate well 137-91 | ecosystem: Engineered > Solid waste > Landfill > Unclassified | place... | reverse complement strand
GCTAGCTCATGTAAAGCAAATCCAGCCTGATAATATCTTTTATTATCTTCATTTAGTTTTTTAAGCTTTTCAATAGCATCTTCTTTTTGTTCAGTATATTCTTTAAATTTTTTAGAATAAAACTCTTGAGTTATGGTTCCATCGATTTTATCTTCATAAATCTTTTCTAGACGACGTTGAGAAGTCTCTATGATATTATTTAAGCTACGTGTTGCGTTCTCGTTATACTTGATTTCTTCGGCATGACTTTCTTTTAAAGCTTTCTCTATTATCTTTAGAATTCTTTCACTCTTAGGAGCTAATTTATCTAGAATAGGCAATAGCATATCTTCAAACTTTTCTTGCCTTAGCCATTTTTTTTGGGAGCAATTTCTATAATGATTACAATGACCATACCAATGTCCTTTTTGTATTTCCCAAGTGATTGTTCCTCCACATTCGGTACATCTTACTTTAGACCTGAAAACAGGAAAATGTTTTGTATATGATGGAGATTTAAATTTTCTATTTAATTTAGATTGCACTAAATCAAAAAGTTCTTTGCTAATGATAGGTTCTTGGCTACCTTGAAGTATTTTTTCATTCCATTTTATCTTTCCGTAATAGAAAGGGTTTGAAAGGTGATCGTACAGTCTTGATTTACTTACTCTTTTATTTTGATCGTTTCTTAATCCTTCTTTATGCATTATTTCAGAGAGAGCTCTTATAGAATAATTTCCAGTAGAATAAAGTTCAAACGCTTTTCTAATAAAGGGAGCTTTCTCTTCGTCAATAATATGTGTCTTATGTCCTTTTTCACCAATAGTTTTATATCCTAATGGTGGTTTAAGGGGGAGCCATCCTTGCGAAAGCTTTGCTTTTTGGCCCTTCTTAACCTCTTCAGAGAGGTTGTTTGTATAAAATCGTGCAATAGCTACTTTCATGTCCCAAACAAGGTTTTCATGAGCTCTGGTATTTGAATTTAATACAAAAGATTCTTTAACAAAATGAATTTCTCTGGTTTTGTCTTCGTCTATCCAATCTTGGACAAGAGCAGCATCTTTTGGGTTTCTAGTTAAGCGGTCTATTTTTTCACAACAAATGATGTTTATTTTTTTATTTGTTGCATATTCAAAGAGTTCGTTAAATAATTTACGAACTTGTTTCCCGCTAGCAGATTCAGACACCCTGAATGTTTTCATTGTTTTAAATTGTTTTTTATTAGAGTAGTCTTTTAGGAGTTGCTCTTGGGCATCAAGAGAATAACCTGTTTCTTCTTGTTCTCTAGAAGATACTCTGCAGAATATAAGATTTTTCATATTTTTTTTATTTATTTTTTATTATTATAATTTATTTCGGCAAGTTTATCAAAATAAACAACAAGGTCTGAAAGTATTTTTTCAGCTTCAATAAGGTCTATGTTTTTAGCATAGTCCTCTTTGATTGCTTGTTGAAATTCTTTGATAAGTTCTTGACTAAACATTGTTATTTATTATTTTTGGTAAACCAAAGTAAACGTTAGATTATCTTTTTCTTTTAAAACCTTGAAACTCTTTTAAAATTCTATATGCTTGTTGTTTAGCAGTTTTTGGACTGTATCCAGCCTCAATAGCAGCCTGTTTAGCATTTCCTCTACAATCAATGAATTTATGTAAGAATTTAAGTTTTTTCATTGATGGAGCATTAAACATTGGGAGATAATAGGCGATAGTATTATTCATTAAATGGTCAGCAAGATAGAAGAATAATAATCCTTTTGGTTTTCTAAAAATAAGATCTCGAATAAAATAGAATTCTTGCATATTGAATTTTGGAAGAGGACTTTTCTTTTTGTAATTTTCATCTTCTAAAAGTAAGATTAAATTATAGAGTAATTCTTCTGTGTTTATTTTTTTATTTTTCATATTTTTCTCCATTCAATATCTTTTTCAGGATTACCAGCGAATTCAAGCCAAGAACCACCTTCTTCAGGAATGACATACCACATTCCATTTTTTACTCGCATTTCTTGATTGTCATAAAATGGTTTTTCGTTCCATCTTTTTCCAGAAAGATAATCTTTATTTTTTGTATTATTATTTTTTGTAATACTATTTATTGTGGGTAAAGATTTTTCACTAGCGAATAGTAAAGATTTTTCACTATGATAGTTAGAATTTATAACTAGTTCATATTTATTTATCTTTTTATTTTTTAAACTTTTTATGAAATTTTTTAATTCTAAATTTTTTAAGGATTTAATTATTGTTGTTCTTGAAAGTTTTGTTCCTTTATTTAGTTTTCCAATACCTTTTTCTATTTGACTTAGGCTGATATAATCGCTTAATTTTCTAAAGCCATAAGTTTGACGAAGAATAAGGTCTAGAATTTTTTGTTCGGAGCCATTTAAAGTTGCCCAATAATTATCCATTATGTTTGGATATTTCCAGAATTCACCTTTTTCTAAGGTTTCTGGAAATCCTGTAAATTGTTTTAAATTTTTTTTCATTTTTTTATTTATTATTTATTATTTATTATTTATTTTTTTATTTTTTAAATATAAAAAATCTATAGGTTGTACCTATAGAATATAATTTATTTATTTTAATGTATAAGACAAATTGCTGAGACTTATTTGTCCTTAATTGTATTCATTTGTTTTTTAATCAATTTTATCCTTTGCAATGCTTTATTAACCGCTTCTGAGGTTATTTCTTCTTTATATCTATTCTTCATTTCTTCTGCGATTTTTTGTTCAATATATTCGTATTTTCTTTTTTTATACTTATCAGGATTTGATCTAATATCATTTTCAATTTGTAACATTCTAAAGCTTTGACCGAGAGACATTTTTTTCTTTCTCGGATTATTTTTTAAATTAAGAATTTTTTTTAAATAATCAATAACATCATTAAGAGGGGTTTCTTTGTAGAAAACTAATTTTATTTTTTCAATCCCTTCATCTAAAAATTCTTCATGTTCGATTAGAGGAAAATCAACGCTTAAATCATCTGCATAAAGTATATGATCTTTACCAAAAAGATAAGATATAGAATGTAATGCTATTTCTGTTTTTACATTTAGAGCGATAATTTGTTTTTTTTCAATTTCTGTTTGCGAGAAATTATTTAAAAAAAATTGACTTTTGCAAATCGAATCAACAGCTTTTATATATTTTTTTGAAGAGTCTATTTTTAAATTTATTGTTTTTTTATCACTTTTTACACTTTCAGCAGTTTTTTTAATTATTTCTTCTAAAGCTTCAAGGAAGTTATTGTTGAGTATCATCAATAGCAGTGTTTCATAGACTTCATTTTTACCTCTAATCTTTAGCGAATAAAGATAACTTGAGAGATTGTGAGACAATTTGTTATACAACTGGTTGCTATTTGTTTCCATGGTTTAATTTTAATTTAGTTTATAAATAATTTCAATCATTTTTTCTAAATAGACTACACAATTTTTAATTTTTGGGTTATTATAAAAATACAATTTAATAAAGTAGCCTAAACCTTTGATTTTTAAAGGCATGGCGAAAAGACCAGTAAAGAATAAACAACCCATCATGGGGTGTGTCTTTACTGGCCGTATCGGGAAACCGGTATGAGTGGGAGAAATCCTACTACCCGTGGTGGGCTTTTTGTATACAAAACCACGGGTGCCATAAGAAGATAATTGATAAAAAATATGAAAACATTAAATAAAATTAAACAAAGATGGGACAAGGAAAATGAAGAAATGAAAGCATTGCCTAGATTGTTAATTACAATAGCGTCTATTTTTTTAGCAGTAATCATAGTATCTATTTTTATGGCTGTTACGGGTAGTTTCATGGGTGGGGGTCTAGCTATTATAGTTTCATATCTTGTATTTAAGAAGCTTTTTGAAAAGCTAGTAAGAAAGATTAAAAAATAGAATAAAAAATATATGATAGATTTTTTAATTTACGCATTAGCTTTATTTTTAGCACCTTTTCTGAATGGTTTATTATCCTTTGTTTTGATAATAATTTTTGCTCCGGTTATAGGTCTATTAAAAAGAAAAAATAATGAAAAACTACTTAATATAGTTTTTTCTATTGAGTCCTTTTGTTCTACATTTTTAACTATCATTCTTTTAGATAAAGTATTAAATATATTTAGTCTCGGCATAAATTGGCTTTTTGTTATTCTTTTCATCGTAATAATGTTAATAAATGGGATGCAAAGGATAAAAAACACTACTAACAGAGACAAGCTTTTTGAAATTTATGAAACAGTAGGGGATGCTCTAGGTATTTTATCAGGTTTTATAGTTTTACTTTTATTATAATTAAATAAAAATCATGAATTCAAAAGAAACATTTAAAACACTTTGGAATTATTGTACATTCAATAATCGCTTATGTTTAAAATTGAAAAATTGGTATGTTTTATTTAAGTTATTAGGGAATACGGATAATTTAAGCGGTCATGGTGATAATGGAGAACCAGCTGATCCAATAATCATTGATCATAATTGGTATGAAATTATTCCATTAGAAAAACAACTTCAATTTAAAAGCTATATTAAATGGGCAGATAAGAATAATCAACTAGAAGTGGTTGGAGAATATATAAGGTCTTTGTCAGAGGAGGAATGGGAACATTTTGGGTAGATAAATTATGGTTGATTATGGTTGATTTTTTGCTTTTTTCGTTCTATTATCAAGATAATGAAAATTAGAATTACAAACAATTTATTATTTATTTCAAACACCTCTTTTGGGTGTTTTAATTTTCAAAATTGTATATAGAAGTTTTTAGTGAATTATGAATATGGCAAAAAAACAGATCAAAAAACATGAAACTCCTCTAAAAGATCATAAGCAATACAAAAAAGAATTAAATCCTCCATTATTAGCTAAAGGATTAAATGTAAAACCTTCTTCTTGGTTTAATGAAAGGCTTCCAGAAATGTTGTGGGCGGTTTTAATAATCGGAAACTTAAAAAGAGAGGAGGCTTTAAAATTTTTTCGTTATATTGCAAGTTTTGTTGAAACAAATCAAGAGTGTTCAGATGTTACTTTAACTGGAATTTCGCAATTACCCACAGAAAAGAGGAAGTTATTTATTAAACATTTTGCTAGTTATTCACAAGATGTAAAAGATATACTTCGTTCTCTTTTATTATTTTCAAAATTACCTGCTTTTAATGATTGGAAAGAGGTGTTACCAGAAGCCTTGCCAGAAGAAGATTGGCAAAAAACAGTTAAGGGAGTCGATATTACTTTTTGGCATCAATCACAAGAAGCAACGGATTGTCGATGGATTAAAATTTTATGTGTGATTCTTGGAGGAAATTTAAAGTTTCCAATAGCAATGGAAGATACTATTCGTGGAATTTTAGAATATCCAAATTATGGAAATTTAAAAACTATTCGACCAAACATTCGGGCACTGGAGATTGCTCCTAAGTCTGAACAAGAAGATGAGCCAAATGAGTGGGCGGAACGTTTTTGGGAATGTTGTTTTAAAGAAACACACTGCTTCCCGGAAGAATTGGTTAACAAAAAAATTCAAAAAAGGCAGAAAAAACTTCTTAAAGAAATGAAGGATTCAAGAATATATCATTTAAAAGAGACAGAAAATGTTAGAAAAAAGTTAGTGGATCATTTTTTTATATCAGCAAAGACATCTGCTATTGATTCCCGTCATGAAGGAGCTTTTGGGTTAGCATTATATGCCGTTTCTCTTTTTACAGAAATAATTCTTTACCGAACGTCATTATCAATTACTGGAAGATTAGAACTTAGGGCGTTGGTTGAAATTTATATCACATTTAAATATCTACTTCAAAAAGAAAAAAATGAGTCTAGGGTGTGGGATGATTATCGTTCATATGGTACAGGGCAAATAAAATTGATATATTTAAAACTTCAAGAATTAAAGCTAAATTCAAGCTCTATTGAATTAGATGAGATGGACTTAATCGCAAATGAAGATAAATGGGTTGAATTTGTTCCAATAAATCTTGGACATTGGGATTCCGCAAATTTAAGAAAGATGGCAGAAGAAGTTAAATTAAAAGATTTATATGATAAATTTTATAATTATACTTCTGGATTTATGCATGGTAACTGGGGTGCTATAAGGGAATCAGTTTATCAAAGATGTATAAATCCCTTACATAGATATCATAAAGGTCCAACTCCTGAATTTCCTCTCATGCCTAGTGTTACAAAAGATGCCCTTGAAGTAACAAATAAGATTTTAGATTGTTTATCAGCTACTTATCCAACTTTTGATTCTAGGTTTACCAAAGCAAAAAAGATTAAACCCAAAGAAGAAAAGGCTGTGTAAGTATTAGAGAAGTTGGGGTTAAGCATTTATTCAAAACTTATTAAGATTATGTTAGCATTATAATATCTAGCCCTTAGGGATTTTGGTGGTTTCCTTTGCTAGGAGCTAGATAATAAAAGACATTTTATATAGAAGAAGAATCAAAAAAATAGTGATTGTAATTTAATCGGAATAAAAAGAGAATATAGAAATAAAATAAATAAAAAAAATAGTAGATATGGATAAATTACTTAAAAAACAAATTCCTTCACTTACTCAAATTCAAAGAGTATGGGTTTTAGGGGTAAACATAGCTATAGCGTTTATTTTATATTTCTTTTCAATCAATTTTTCTTTAAGTGGCTCGGGTGAGATTATTTGGTTGTTAGCTATAATTGCTTATTGGGTTGCATTGCTTGCAACTGCTCCATTTTTTGTTCCACCAAAAGATAGTTTAAGTATTGCAATTTCAGTTATTTTACTAATGATCCCGATCGATCTTTCTTCGGTGGCAAATTTTAAAATAGGACTTAATTTATTGGTCTTTTTTACAGTTTTAATTTCAGTTGTAGTTGTTGTATTAGCTATAATTGCAATGTTTAGAAAAGATGAAGAGTTGGATCTATTAAGTCAGATTAGTTTTCGTATAAGTAACATTCTTGGAAAGGGAGAAATTTTATTTACCCCAGTGATAATAGTAAGTGCTGTAGGGTTTTATCAAGATAGACTTGATTGGATGTTAGCAATAATTTGTTTTTGGATACTAATGGTATTTATAAAGCCTGTTGAGTTATTTTTTCGGATTTGGATATATGTAAAAAACTTTAACAAGGGAGAGGAAGAAAATAAAAGTATAGGATCTGTTATTAGAATAGATACTCCAAATTTAGTTTATGTAAATTTAACAAATAAAGAATTAGATTGGAATTCAGAAAGTGTTTATATAACAAGAATGGCTAATGGAAAATTAGCGCATATAATTCCATTATCTTTACAAGTTCAAGACGATAAGGTTATTGCGATTGGTTTATTTTATAATTCTGTAAAAGAAGAAAAAGATTTATCTTTTATAAGAATAGGGGGTGTTTATTTAGCAAGTGATATTTCTTCAAAGGAAATATGTTCTAAATTAAGTACAGATAAAGTTACAGATACAATTATTGGTATTGTTGTAGAAAATTCTTCTATACTAAATATCAAATTTAAGGTTATTTTTTCAGAGTTAGAAGAGGGGATGATTATTTTTTTAGTAATACGTGGTAAAAAAGTTTATTATCAAATAATCAATGCAAATACTAACGAAGAAAAAATTGAACAAAATTCGTATGGATTTCATACAGTTAAGGCTACTCAGCTAGGGGTTTTTGATTCAGATAAAGGATTTCAGAAGTTTCCTTGGTTGCCAGATATGAATCAGCCAGTTTTTAGTGTATTAAATACAGAAGAAATTGAGCAAAAAATAAAAGACGGAGAATTTTTAATTGGAGAAGTGCCTAATACTTCGCTCAAACTTCCTGTCGTTCTTAGTGATCTTGTCGAGTATCATACAGCCATTCTTGGAATTACTGGGACTGGAAAAACTGAATTAGCATTAGAAATCATAAGAAATGCTCTCGATAGAGATACTAAAGTTTTTTGTGTTGATTTTACTGGTGAATATAAAAAAAGACTTAAGGCTTATAATCCTGATTTAATAGGATTAGATTTTTCAAAAAGTGCTTCTATGGAAGATCTTTTATTTAAAGTGGAAACTGGAGAATATCGTGCGGGTAAGGAAAAGATTGATTTAAAAAATTTTCTTGACGTAATCCAACCTTTTGTTGAGAAGCAAATTAAAGATTTTCTGGAAAGCGAAAAGAAAAAACTTGGTATTTTTGAACTTTCTGAAATTACTAATACGAAAGCGACCTTGAGGACAACAGAGTTATATTTATCAACAATTATGAGATGGGCAAAAGAACATAGACGAGCTAAAAGTATTATGGTTGTCTTAGAAGAGGCTCATACGATCATTCCCGAAGCCAATAGTTCTGGTTTTGATTCCGACACTCAATGGGTTGTTGGGCGTATTGGACAGATTGCGTTACAGGGAAGAAAGTACGGTGTCGGATTGCTGATCGTTTCTCAGCGTACAGCTCTTGTTAGTAAGACGATTTTATCTCAATGTAATACTTATTTTACTCACGCGCTTGTGGATAAAACTAGTTTAGAGTATCTTAATGGGGTATATAGTCCTGAACATGTTCAAGCGATACCAAATCTTCGTTATTTGGAGTTTCTTGCATACGGAAAAGCGGTTAAAAGTGAACGACCAATTCTTGTTAAGAGGAAATATGATCCTGAAATAGAAAAAGCATGTAAAGAATTAGATGCTCCTAAAGAGATAAAGAAAGAGATTGACGAGGGTGAAATTGATATAAATGATATTCCTTTTTAGTAAGAATGAAATATAATTAGGTCAAAGATAATAAATTTTTGATATTAGATAAATAAATTTTTTTAGAATTTTTTATTTGTATTTACATTTTATTTATGTTATGTTTTAAATAATAAACAAGATAAATGTTTATTATGACTAACAGAATAATAAAATCAAAAAAGAGAGTTCGTGACCATGGAGAAGTTTTTACTCAAGAAAGAGAGGTTAATGCGATGCTTGACCTTGTTAAGAATGAGACCGAACGAATCGAATCTCGATTTTTTGAACCAGCTTGTGGAAATGGAAATTTTCTTGCTCCAATACTCGAAAGGAAATTAGTGGTAGTTAAAAAAAAATATAGTTCAATTCAGATAGAATTTGAGCAAATGGCTTTTCTTGCAATAAGTAGTGTATATGGAGTAGAATTTTTACAAGATAACGTAGAGGCATGTATTGAACGTCTTTATGACATTTTTAACGATGTGTATACCGGGTTGTATAAAGAAAAATGTAAAGATGAATTTAGAAAAAGTATTCGTTTTGTGTTAAAACGTAATATTTTACAAGGTGATGCACTTACTTTAAAAAAAATTGATAGTAATGATTATATTATTTTTTCAGAATGGTCGTTAATAAAAGGCGGAATGGTAAAAAGAAGAGATTTTCAATATGCTGAATTAGCAGATTTTGATCCAAAAACGCCAACATTATTTTCTTTACGAGAAATTTCCGACACGGGTGAGGCAGTTTTTTCTCCAATGCCATTAAAAGAATTTCCATTGGTTTATTATTTATCGATACTTGATTATGAAGATGCAAAATAATTACAATCCTGACGTTCTTTCATGTTTAGCCAATTTAAGCAATGACGAGGTTTTTACGTCGCCAAAATTAGCAAATGAAATATTAGATTTATTACCAAAAGAAATTTGGAAAGATAAGAATGCCACCTTCCTTGATCCAGTTTGTAAGTCGGGTGTATTTTTAAGAGAAATAGCTAAAAGATTACTTGAAGGATTAAGAAATGAGATTCCGGATATTCAGAAAAGGATAAATCATATATACAGCAAACAACTTTTTGGAATTGGAATTACAGAATTAACTTCTCTTCTTTCTCGACGTAGTCTGTATTGTTCTAAGAACGCTAATGGAAAATATTCGATATCTAATTCTTTTGAAAATGAGCAAGGAAATATTTTTTTTCAAAACATAGAACATAAATGGAAAAATGGAAAATGTGAATATTGTGGTGCAAGTCAAGCAGAATATGATCGCGAGGAAGGACTTGAAACGCATGCATACCAATTTATACATAATAATTTACCTGATAAAATTAAAAATATGAAATTCGATGTAATTATAGGCAATCCGCCTTATCAATTAAGTGTAGGAAATACCGCCGGCAATAGCTCAAAAGCAAGGGCTATTTATCACGAATTTGTCGCACAGGCTATCAAATTAAATCCTCGTTACCTATCAATGATTATTCCAAGTAGATGGATGACTCGGTCTACAGAAGGTGTTTCTGATGAATGGATAGATAGCATGTTAAAGGATAAGAGAATTAAAACTTTACATGATTTCTTAGATGCAAAAGTTTGTTTTCCCGGTGTGGAGATTAAAGGTGGAGTTTGTTATTTTCTATGGGAAAAAGATTATCAAGGAAAATGCGATTATTACCTACACCAAGATTCAAAAGCAATTTGTCATACTGATTATTTAGATTCAAAGGACATCGGTGTCGTAATTAGAGATATTCAAGGTAAATCGATAGTCGATAAAATTGAAAAAACCGAAAAAGGCTACATTAAAGATGATAAGCTTAATTTTTCTGGTTTAGTAAGCCCCAAAGATTATTTTACTAATAAGCAAAAATTAACTTCAAGCTGGAAAGGGTATTCTGTCAAGGAAAATAAAACTAAAAACATTAAATATTATTTAAACAAAAATATCCATAAAAATTTATGTGGATGGGTAAGTATTGAAGATATTCCTAAAAATCTAGAATCAGTAGGTTTGCATAAAGTTTATATTCCGGCGGCTGGTGGTTCGGGCACAGATACTCAAATTTTAGGTTATCCATTTTATGGAGAACCTAATAGTGTTTGTTCTCAAACCTATTTAGTTATTGGATATAATCCAAAACTACATAATTTTACAAAAAAACAATGTGAAAATATCATCTCGTATATTTCCACTCGATTCTTTAGATATTTAGTTAGCATAAAAAAGAAAACTCAGAATGGACCACGGCAGGTATATCAACTTGTTCCAATGCAAGATTTCTCTGAATCATGGACAGACGAAAAATTATATAAAAAATACAAATTAACACAAGAAGAAATTGATTTTATTGAGTCAATGATTCGTCCGATGCAATAAATATGAGTAAATATTTTTTCCCACAAAAACCAGAATTAAATCCAATAATATATGCTTATGAACTTGCCGGAGTGGATTCTCATAAAGGATTATTAAAAGTTGGTTATACTGTTAGAAATGCACAAGATAGAGTTGCGGAACAACTTAAAACTAGTCGACTTAAATATAAAATTGTTTTTGAAGAAAAAGCGATTAGGAATGATGGTACGACTTTTACAGATTATGAGATGCATCAATATTTAGAGAAACGTAATATTCAAAGAGTAGAAGGAGAGTGGTTCAGATGCACATTAAAGGATTTGAAATCAGCTATCATCGATATAAGAGATAGGAAATTTAGCATTGAGAATAGGGTATTTGATTTTAAAATGCGTCCAGAGCAGAATATGGCGGTTGAAAAAACAGCTGCATATTTTTTAAATTATAAAAAAGAGAATCCTGATAAAATACCTCATTTTTTATGGAATGCGAAAATGCGTTTCGGTAAAACTTTTACCACTTATCAGTTAGCTAAAAAGATGGGATGGAAAAAGATTTTGGTAATGACTTTTAAGCCAGCTGTAGAAAGTTCATGGGATGATGATTTAAAGGAGCATGTTGATTTTAAAGATTGGCAATTTGTTTCAGCATCAGAAAATACACTTTGGCATAAAGATATAAATGAGAAAAAGCCATTTGTCTGTTTCGGATCATTTCAAGATTATTTAGGTAAAAATAAAAGTACAGGAGGTGTTAAAACAAAAAATGAATGGGTTCATAAAACTGATTGGGATTGCATAGTCTTTGATGAATATCATTATGGGGCATGGCGTGAAAATGCTAAAGAACTTTTTGAGGCAGAGGATGAAAAAGAAAAGGAATTTGCGGAAGGGCAAGGGTTAACAGATTTTAATGAAAGAATATTACCTATTAAAACTAAGGCATACTTATATCTTTCGGGAACTCCTTTTAGGGCAATAGCATCAGGAGAATTTATAGAGGAGCAGATATATAATTGGACTTATTCTGATGAGCAAAAAGCGAAAGAATCTTGGAGTAACAAAAAAGGAATCAATCCCTATGCTTCATTACCCCGAATGGTTATGATGACTTATCAACTCCCTGAATCAATTAAGAATATAGCCCAGCAAGGGGAATTTAATGAATTTGATTTAAATATATTTTTTTCTGCTAATGGTAAGGATAAGAATGCAAAATTTATATACGAGGAAGAAGTTCAAAAATGGCTTGATTTGATTCGTGGATCTTTTCTTGAGACAAGTATTGATAATCTAAAGCTTGGGGCTAAAAAACCGCCAATGCCTTATTCTCATGTAGAGCTTTTAAATGTGCTTAATCATACTCTTTGGTTTTTGCCTTCGGTAGCTTCATGCTATGCAATGGCTAATTTACTTAAAAAAAGACAAAATATTTTTTATCATGAATATAAGACAATAGTTGCTGCGGGTCAGGCAGCAGGTATTGGGATAAAAGCATTACCACCAGTCTTAGAGGCAATGGAAAATTCATTGCAATCTAAAACCATTACTTTGACTTGCGGAAAACTTTTGACGGGGGTAACAGTTAGACCATGGACGGGTATTTTTATGCTTCGTAGTTGTTCAACTCCAGAAACCTATTTTCAGGCAGCCTTTCGCGTGCAATCTCCATGGACTATTAAAAATCCTGATAACAAATCTCCCAATAAAGAAGAGATAATTAAAAATGAGTGTTATCTTTTTGATTTTGCGCCTAATAGAGCTTTAAGGCAAGTCGCAGAATATAGTTGTCGTCTTAATGTTAATGAATCTAATCCAGAAGCAAAAGTTGCAGAATTTATAAGTTTTCTTCCAGTACTTGCTTATGATGGTAGTGCAATGAAACAAATTGATGCGGCAGGAATTTTAGATATGGCAATGAGTGGAACTACAGCAACACTTCTTGCAAGACGATGGGAAAGTGCCCTTCTTGTAAATGTTGATAATAATACTTTAAAAAATTTAATGAATAATGAAAAAGCAATGAATGCGTTAATGAGTATTGAGGGCTTTAGAAACTTGAATCAAGATATTGAGACTATCATTAACAAGTCAGAGTCTGTTGAGAAGGTGAAAAAGGAGCAAAACGAGAAAGAGTTGTCTAAAAAAGAGAAAAAGCAACTAACAAAAGAAGAAAAAGAATATAAGAATCTTCGTAGGCAAATCCAAGAGAAACTTATTAAATTCGCCACACGTATACCTGTTTTTATGTATCTTACAGATTATAGAGAAAGAACTTTAAAAGATATAATTACAAAATTAGAGCCTAGTCTATTTAAAAAAGTTACAGGTCTGACACAAAAAGATTTTGAATTACTCGTTAGTCTTGGAGTTTTTAACAGCGCTTTAATGAATGATGCTGTTTATAAATTTAAGAGGTATGAAGACGCAAGTCTTGTTTATACTGGTATCAATAAACATAAAGACGAAAAAATAGGTCTTTATGATACTATTCTTTCTCAGGAGGATTATAAGAAAAATTCGGAAGAAGTATTTGTAAATAATCCGAAGGGATAGAATTTTTATAAAAAATATGAACACATTTAAACAGGCGGCAATTAAAGTTTTAGAAAAGGTTAAAAAACCATTACATTATAATGAAATAACTAGACTATCTTTAGAGTCGGGGTTTTTAGAAACTGAAGGAGCAACTCCAGAAGCAACAATGAATTCTCAAATTGTAATTGATATTAAAAAGAAAAAAGGGGCTTCAGATTTTATTAAAATTGCACCGGGTACTTTTGCGTTAAATCCTAATAAAAAAGAAGAAAAGATAACACCTAAAATTATAGAATTTGAAAAAACAGAGGAAGAAAAAATAAACATAGCAGGAGGTTTTACTGGTAAAGGGGGAGAATACTTAGTTTGTAGTAAATTATTATTTCGTGGTTTTAATGCAAGCATAATGAGTGTTGATGTTGGAATGGATATTGTGGCAGTAAAAGATAATTTATTGTTTGGGATACAAGTTAAGACTTCAAATTTGAATAAATTTAATACTTACGTATTTGATATTCGTAAAGTTTCTTTTGAGCGTCATAATAATGGTAATATATTTTATATTTTTGTTTTACATTCTGAAAATAAGGATGATTTTTTAATTTTACCGCTACATGAAATTGAAAAGAAAATTCATGAAAAATCTATATTGGAGATTATGAAAGGAGAAAGATTAAGGGTGAATATTAAGGTTAGAGATAATAAGGTTTATCTTGGAAATATGAATCATGAAATGGGATATTTTTTAAATAATTGGAATTTAATAAAATAAAATATGATATTTTATGTAATCCCTTCATGGATTAGTTTGGTCTTCGAGATAATGGATAATACTTTTTTTGGAACTTTATTTGCTGGAATTATTTTAGCGTTTATTGGTTTTTCTTTATATAGAAAACAAAAAAGTGTTGATATAAAATATGAAGATCTGCGTAAAATTAGAGAGGCGGCAGCATCATTATTAGCAAATATAGAAATTGTTTCTAGAAAATATAAACAGCAGTTAGATTTATATACCAATACAGAAAATCAACTCAAGATAGTTAATGGTTTAAAAAATAAACTTACGGAGCTTGGAGAAGATTATGATAAAAAGATTTTCAATGAATTTAATGAAATGTCTTTTGAGATCGATGATAACACAGATTTTTTAGTTGCTTTAATGCAAATTGATGGAAATTATGGAGAAGATGTGAAAATTATTATAAACGAAGTAGTATTTTTTAATTTAATTATTAGGAGTGTTAATGTGATACCTTCCTTATCGCAATCACACGAGAAACTAAAAGAATATAGAGAGAATTTGGAAAAAACAACTAAGAATTTAAGAATTATTTTACAAAAAGTAATTAAAAAAGATAAGCCTAATTATTAGTAAGAGATAATAAGTGGTTAATTTCTTTATTTGTGGTTTCTAAATCTCCAATAGCATTGATCCAATCAAAAGTTCTGAATTTTTTCTGCCATGTGAGCAAATTAGAACACTTGTTCGCTTGAAGCACCGTATTAAATGGTGTTTTTATTTCAAATACGAGCTTTTTGCCCTGTAATTTGATGTTTTGAAGTAAAAAATTCAA
>Ga0265297_10007457_pt1 | contig 15152 bp, 20 predicted proteins | sample Munlanlwell13791_FD_192502 | JGI IMG/M metagenome (GOLD analysis project Ga0265297, IMG submission 192502) | Leachate microbial communities from a municipal landfill in Southern Ontario, Canada - Leachate well 137-91 | ecosystem: Engineered > Solid waste > Landfill > Unclassified | place... | reverse complement strand
AACCAACTTGTACAGCAAAATAACCGTCGGTCTTATCGTCTTTGACTTGAGTCACAAAACAAGGACCCGCCACCACCGGAGTAACTGGCACGACCTTATCGCCTTCCCAAATCTGAGTCATATTTAATTTTTTTCCTAAAATGAATTTCATACGTTTATTTAAAATAAAAAACTGGTCTCACTAATGTAAACCAGCCAAAGCCGCAAATTAACGGACTCCAAAAATTATAATTTAATTTTTTGTTTGGTGGTTTTCTCCTGATTCCGCGGTCTTTATTTTAGGCACTTTCTATAAGTAGAGTTACCGAAAACTTGAACGGCGAAATAGATGTGTAATATACAAAACAATTTTACTGCATTTTTATCTCCACGTCAACCCCGGCCGGCAAACTTAGGTTAGTCAGATCTTCAATGGTTTTGGCGGTGGGATCAACGATATCAATCAAACGTTTGTGGATGCGCATTTCATACTGATCTCGAGCATTTTTATGCACAAAGGTGGAACGATTAACGGTATATTTTCGCTTCTCTGTCGGCAGCGGGATAGGACCAAAAATGGTGGCATCGGTGCGTTGCGCCGTTTCAATGATAGTTTTAGTGGACTGGTCGATGATCTTATGATCGAAAGCTTTAATCTTGATACGGATTCTCTGCTTGGAATCAGTCTCTTCTTTTTTAATTTTTTTCTCCGGCATAATGTACGTTTTTATTTTATCTTTTTGTTTATATTAGTTAAATAAACACTACAAGCTCGCTCTAGTTAAAGAGCGAGCCTAAGTGACTACTTAGTAATCTTAGTAACAACACCAGCACCAACGGTTCGGCCACCTTCACGAATAGCAAATCTTTGCTTTTCTTGTAAGGCAATTGGGGAAATTAATTTGACATTCAAATTAACAGTATCTCCAGGCATAACCATTTCAGTTCCAGCTGGTAAAGTGATATCACCAGTAACATCGGTAGTTCTGATATAGAATTGAGGTTTATAGCCATTAAAGAAAGGTTTGTGACGACCACCTTCTTCTTTGCTTAAAACGTAGACTTCAGCTTCGAATTCAGTATGAGGAGTGATAGTTCCAGTTTTAGCTAAAACTTGACCACGCTCTACTTCATCTTTCTTAGTGCCACGTAATAGTAAACCAGCATTATCACCAGCCATACCTTCCATTAATTGCTTGTTGAACATTTCAACGCCAGTAACGGTAGTTTTCTTAGTGTCCATCAAACCAACGATTTCAACTTCATCACCAACCTTAATTTGACCTTTTTCAATTCTGCCAGTAACAACGGTGCCACGGCCTTCAATTGAAAAAATATCTTCAATTGGCATTAAGAATGGCTCATCGATTTCTCTCTTTGGTTCTGGAATATAATCATCTAAAGCTTTTAATAAATCTAAAACTGGTTGAGCATCAGGACCGGTTGGATTTTCCAAGGCCTTCAAAGCTGAACCACGAATAATTGGAGTAATGTCTCCTGGGAATTCGTATTTCTTTAATAAATCGCGAACTTCCTCCTCAACTAAGTCGATTAATTCCTTATCTTCAACCATATCGCATTTGTTTAAGAAAACAACGATATAAGGAACGCCAACCTGCTTAGCTAACAAAATATGTTCTCTAGTTTGAGGCATAGGACCATCAGTTGCCGCAACTACTAATACTGCACCGTCCATTTGAGCGGCACCAGTGATCATGTTCTTAACATAATCAGCGTGACCAGGACAATCAACGTGAGCATAATGTCGAGCTGCAGTCTCATACTCTTGATGAGAAGTAGCAATGGTAATACCACGAGCCTTTTCTTCTGGGGCATTATCGATGTCGTTAACGCCTTTAATACTAGCCTTCATACCCTGAGCATTAGCCACAGCTAAAATTGCAGCGGTTAAGGTAGTCTTTCCATGATCAACGTGTCCAATAGTACCGACGTTGACATGGGGTTTGTTTCGTTGAAATACTTCTGCCATGTTTTTATTTCACGACCCCCTCCAAAGAGGAGTTATTTGTCTGACGACAACCAGTCGTTTAATTAATTTATTTTTATTAATTAAATTATTAACTATAAAATATTAGGATTATTCCTGTTCTCCATCTTCAACGTCCAAAGCAGCTTCTTTCACTGATTTAGGAATATTCCAATTATTATTTCCCTTATAACGGTTCTTTAAAATCTGGCCACTAGAATAAATGTTTTCTTTAGGAAAACCATGATTATTCTGCCAAATTTTATTTGAATCACTGTTTTCTATTTTATCAGCTATTTTCTCCTCTGTCAAGTTAGAGTTTTCCCCATTTTTATCCGATAGGCCCAAAAAATCTTCATATTCTTGCAAAGGCATAACGACAAAGGACTCATCCGGCTCACTATTATCAAAAACAACAATTCGATCACCGGTCTTTCTAGCCAATCTCATTACTTGCTGTAATTTATTTGACATATTAAGCTGAGTTAGATTTTTATTATTTGCCAGCCCTTTCTTTGATTTGTTCTAAAATATTTCTTGGAACCTCAGCATAACGCAAGAATTCCATGGCATAATTAGCTCGGCCTTGGCTCATAGAACGGAGTGAAGTGGAATAGCCAAACATTTCAGCCAAAGGCACTTTAGCCCGGATAAGCTTAATACTATTAGGACGATCAGTCATTTCATCAATTTGACCCCGTTTAGCATTTAAATCACCGATAATGTTGCCCATATACTCTTCAGGAGTGGTAACTTCAACTTTCATCACTGGTTCTAACAATACTGGTTTAGCTTTTTGAACAGCATCTTTAAAACCAAAAATGGCAGCCATCTTAAAGGCTAATTCTGAAGAGTCAACTTCATGGTAACTACCGTCAAAAACGGTCACCTTCAAATCAACCATTGGATAGCCGGCCAAAGTACCGGAGGTCAAAGCTTCTTTGACACCCTTTTCAATCGCTGGAATATATTCTCGAGGAACAGCACCGCCCTTAACCTCATCCACGAACATAAAGTTTTTGCCTTCTTCAAAGAAAGGCTCAACTCTTAACCAACAATCACCATATTGACCACGACCACCAGATTGTTTGACATATTTACCCTGAGCTTCCGCTTTCTCTCTAATAGTTTCACGATAAGAAACTTGGGGCTTACCAACATTAGCTTCCACACCAAATTCCCTCTTCATTCTATCGACAATAATTTCTAAATGTAATTCTCCCATACCAGAAATCAAAGTCTGGCTGGTTTCTTCATCAGTCTCAACTCTAAAGGTTGGATCTTCTTCAGCCAAACGAGCCAAAGCAACACCCATCTTTTCTTGATCAACTTTAGTTTTAGGTTCAACCGCAATCTTGATAACCGGCTCTGGAAACTTAATAGATTCCAATAAGACTGGAAAATCTTCAGCACAAAGAGTATTTCCAGTAGTAGTATCTTTGAGACCAATAACAGCGGCAATATCACCGGCAAAAACCTCCTTAACCTCTTCGCGATGATTAGCATGCATTCTAACTAAACGTCCAACTCTCTCCTTGTTACCAGTAGTGGAGTTAACGATATAAGAGCCAGAAGCCAATACTCCTTGATAAACACGAACGAAGCATAATTTACCCACAAAAGGATCAGTAGCAATCTTAAAAGCTAATCCCACAAAAGGAGCATCATCAGTTGACTTAATTTCAACGTGTTTATTTTCATCTCGGACCTCAGTTCCCTGGAGTTCCGGAACATCAAGAGGTGATGGCAAATAATCACAAACAGCATTAAGAGCCATTTGAACACCAATATTTTGCAGTGCTGTACCACATAAAACTGGGTAAGCACCATTGGCAATAACACCTTTTCTTAAGGCAACATGCAATTCTTCTAAAGTAATTTCTTCACCATTTAAATATTTTTCAGTTAAAGAATCATTAAATTCAGCAATTCTCTCAACAGCTAAAGAGCGATATTTTTCAACATCAGCCTTCATGTCTTCCGGAATTGGAATTTCAATAATCTTTTCACCAAAATTTCCTTCAAACCTATAAGCCTTTTGTTCTAACAAATCAATTAAACCCGAGAAACTGCTATCAGCTCCGATTGGCAACTGGATAGCAAAAGCCTTAGAATTAAGTCTAGTTTGAATTGAGTCTAAGCTCATATAAAAATCAGCGCCCATTTTATCCATCTTGTTAATAAAACAAAGACGAGGAACGTTGTATTTATCAGCTTGACGCCAAACAGTTTCAGATTGAGGTTCAACACCGGCCTGACCATCAAAAACAGCAATAGCACCATCTAAAACACGTAGTGATCGTTCCACTTCAACGGTGAAATCAACGTGACCAGGAGTATCAATAATATTAATTTTATTATCCTTCCAAAAACAGGTAGTAGCGGCTGAGGTAATGGTAATACCTCTTTCTTTTTCTTGTTCCATCCAATCCATTTCAGCGGCACCTTCATGCACTTCACCGATCTTATGTTTTTTTCCAGTATAAAACAAAACACGCTCGGTAAAGGTAGTCTTACCGGCATCAATATGGGCCATAATACCAATGTTTCTAATCTTATCTAATGAATAATCCCTGGGCATAAATTTTATATTTATGGTTATTTATATTTTTATAAAAAATTAACGTGAAAAATGAGCAAAAGCCTTATTAGCTTCAGCCATCTTGTGAACAGCCTCTCTCTTCTTGATAGCTGCACCTTCACCATTGCTAGCGTCTAAAATCTCAGCCGCTAACTTTTCTTCCATAGAATGACCACGACGATCATGAGCAGAATTAATCATCCAGTGGCAACCTAAGTAAAAACGACGTTCACCTCTAACTTGAACCGGGACCTGATAGTTAGCACCACCAACCCGTTTACCACGAACCTCAACCAAAGGAGAAACTTTCTTAATGGCCTTGTTAAAGACGTGACGAGGATCTTGCTTGGTCTTATCTTTGATAATATTAAAAGCTTCATAAACAATCTTCTGAGAGATGCTCTTTTTACCATCAATCATCAAATAATTGATGAATTTAGAAATACTTTTATCATTATATTTTAGATCGCCTTCAATTTTTCTCTTAGGCGCTGGTTTTCCACGCATAATTTTTATTCATCTAAGTTACTCAGCTATAAGTAATTATAGAAGTTCGAATATTATAAATTTTTATTAATTATTATTTTTTAGGTCTCTTAGCACCATAACGGCTACGACCCTGGCGACGAGCTTCAACTCCTTGAGCATCAAAGACACCACGAATAACCTTGTAACGAACACCAGGTAAATCCTTAGTTTTTCCACCCTTTACTAAAACAATGGAGTGTTCTTGTAAGTTATGGCCCATACCAGGGATATAAGCAGTGACTTCCATACCATTTGATAAACGAACACGAGCAATCTTACGTAAAGCGGAGTTCGGTTTTTTAGGAGTCATAGTAGTAACCTTCAAGCAAACACCCTGCTTAAAAGGAGCGCCTTTGGCATCAACCTTCTTTTTACGATGAAGGGAGTCTAAACGAGTATGCAAAGCCAAAGTTTTAGTTCTTTTGCTTTTAAGAGTGCGGCCCTTGCGAACCAATTGATTCATTGTTGGCATAATATTTTAATTGCGAATTAAAAATCGCGAATTATTAAATCCGCTCTAATTTATTGAAAAATTAAATAAAATCCCGAATAATCAGGATATTTTTCTTACTCCACCAAATTTATCAAAAACTAAAGATAAAGTCAAGGGAAAAAAGAAGTTTTTTCCACAAGACTAGATTACAAAATAAATTCCGAATAGAATGATCGTAAAAATAAACTCAGCCTTAGAATAATATCCGATAAATCCCCTGGTGTTAAATTTTAAATAAGGAAATAGAGGATAAAAATCATCATCGTCAATTGCGTCCAATAAAAAGTGACTTAAATAGCCCAAGCAGAACACCATGCCAACCTTAAGATTAAACCAAGCAATTACTCCAGTTAAAACAATCAAAGCCAAAAAACTATGCAAATAACTCCGAGAACTCTCATGAGTGCTTTTAGCAACCTCTAACATTTTTTTAAGATTAAAGATGATCTTGTTTTTGACATGCGGAATTAGATGATCTAAATCAATGGCAACCGCACCGATAATAGCCGTCGGGTAATCACCAGTTAATTTACCAATTATTAGACCAGCAGCCAGATGAGCAGTTGAATACATAAAATTAAAATAAATTATATCCAGTTAAAAGCCAAAAAAGTCCAGCAATTACCGGGGTAATAACATTAGAGGCAAATAAAACGAAAAACAAGACTAAAAGTAGCCCATAACGTTCTAATTCCAAAAATTTAAGTTGTATTTTCGCCGGCAAGAAGGCCGCCAAAATCTTAGAGCCATCTAGAGGTGGAATTGGCAATAGATTAAAAACCATGAGCATTAAATTGATATAAACAATAACGCCTAAAAATGAAGCTAGAGTGCTATCAAGCCCGGGCATAAAGCGCAAAACCAGTGAGAACATCACGGCTAAGATAAAATTACCTAAAGGACCAGCTAAAGCGACCTTGGCTGGGCCATATTTTTGGTCACGTAAGTTATAGGGATTGAATGGCACTGGCTTAGCCCAACCGAAAACTATTCCCGTTCCGGAGACGATCATTAGAAGTGGTAAAATAATTGAACCGAAAAGATCAATATGTGGAATTGGATTTAAAGTTAAGCGCCCCATGGCCTTGGCCGTATTATCACCTCCTCGCTCGGCCGCAAAACCATGCATATACTCATGAATAATGGCCGAAAACACCAAAACAATGATTTGAAAAAGATAGATCATAATGAATTTTTATTTAAACTTGACTCCATTCTAGCACATCTTGATATTTTTATCAAAGGATGTTAATATGTTTTTACCGATCAACAAAAATAAATTTAAGATAGTGCAGCCAGTCTGTGCTTTTATAATTCTATGGCAAAAAAATGTGACTTGTGCGGACGCGGATCAACTAAAGGCGCTATGCGTTCCCACTCTAAACGTCAAACTCTGAAACGTCAGAACATCAATCTACAGATCAGAAACGTTGGCGGAATTAAAGTAAAACTATGTACTTCTTGCATGCGGACTATGGAAAAAGAACCAAGAGTAAAAACTCCTAGAAAAGCACCAAAGAAATTAGCATAATAGAAGAACCGGCTCTAAGCCGGTTTTTTTATTATTGACTTATCTCCACTTATTTTTTAGACTGTAAATATTAAAGAGTATCTAACAGTTCCTTAACCTATAAAAAATGAATAACGATGAATATCGAGAAATTTAAAAAAGCTATTAATTTTCAGGACCCAATGCTTTGCGTCCAAGGGGACATCTTTGAGACCCCGGCCGATCATATCGCCTTTGCGGTTAACTACCCAAACTCAGAAGGAGAATATAACAATTCAGACACTGGTTTTGCCGCCAAGGTTTGCGAAGATCATTGGCCCGAGCTGGCAAACATTAAATTTGAAAAGGCGAAATCCGCTCTCATCGCTCCATGGGTAAAACTTTTCATGCTATGGCGGTTCATACCAACGAAATTGGAGGCTGGAAAAATGCACCTGAACTAATCAGAGTCTGTCTCAACAAGTTACCAACTAGTAGCGTAGAAGTGATTGCTGTAGTGCTGATCGGTGGAGGAATTTCCGGGAAAAAATGGAAAGCCGGACTCGACAATATAATAGGGATGTCCCAATCATATAAAACTGTTGTTTTATATATTAAGGAAAAGAACTATTATGAAGCGGCTCTAAGAACTGGTATCGCTTTCCAGGGAATTCCGCTTGAACTTTTTCCCAAGACAATCAAATACCGCGCCGCATTAGTGGCGTAGTAAAAAGATCAAAGAACTTTAAATTCTGCCGACTATCGAAATAGTCGGCATTTTTAAATACCAGGAAACCCTGTGTGAGCTTTCCATTAAAAGCTGGACGGCATCGGCCGGACAGCTGCGCGAACGCGGGGATGAATGGTGCCTGGAGTTTCGACGGAAGCTTTGACGCGAAGCGACGATAACAAGAAACCCCGTATGAAAAAAGACCATCATTTATGATGGCCTTTTTGAGTGCGGGGAGTAGGTCATTATTACCAATCTTCTGTAAAGCAGAATAACTAATACTGACAAAATAAAATAATAAGTCCAACCCCAAGCCCAATTCCAACTCTGATTCTCCAGGGCTGCTCCAGGAACTTTAGCCAAGATATTGGTCATTATAAACTGATAACGAAGCAAACAATACGCTGGCCAAAACCAAAACCAGCCTAATATGGGAATAAATCCTGATAAAAATAAAGCACCAGCTAATGCTCCCATCAAGAATGGAAAAGTCCAAAGGACTATAATATTAGCAACAGGAGCAATTATTGAAAAACGATTAAAATTAATAAGCGAAATTGGCATTGTAACCAGTTGCGCTGCAATTGTCACATTTAAAACATCCCAAACTAGCTTTAACCTTTTCCTCTTCCCTAAAAACCTCTGACCCAAGTAGTCCCCAATCGGATAAATATAAACTAAAGCCAACATAGCTAGAAATGATAATTGAAAACCCAAGTCATCTCGCAAAAGAGTCGGATTAAATAAAAGCATTATTCCAGCACTAAAAACTAATAGAACCTCAATTCTAACATCCCTGCCAAAACAAGCCGCCCAAAGAGCCATTCCTCCCATAATTAAAGACCTGACAGCCGAAGCCTGCCAACCAGTTAAAAGAACATAGAGAAAAAGAAATACTATTGCTAAATAGAAAGCACGCTTCTTTCGAAAACGAAACAATAATAGAAGCTTCATCACCATCGCCGAGATCATAGTGATATGAGTTCCGGAGATAGCAATCATATGAGAGATTCCAATGATTGAAAATAGATCTAAATTAGCATCACTTACAGTCCGCTTGTAACCCAAAATCAAGGCACTCCCTAATCCTGCCTCCGGTTCTGGTAATCCTTGATTTATAATCCCAAATAACTTTTTTTTGATATTAAACAGCGACCTAAAAAATAAATTATTTAAACTCCTGCCCTCGCCAATCTTTTTTAGTGTTGGCTGATAGCTGAGAGAATAAATTCCATAACGAGCCAAATAATAATCATACCGAAAATCTTCAATAGCCTCCGGCGCCTTTAACGTCCCCTTGAAGCTTACCTGATCTCCGTAATAATATTCCGGATAAAGACTAGTATTAATCAATATTTTTCCGCCAGAAGTACATAATAATACTTTTTGGCTCTCACCACGCCTATCTGACTCTTCACAAATAAACCCAGTTAATTCCACTTTTTTCCCATTATATTGGGCTAAATCACCCGGAAGCCAAAGGTGATAACGCCAGAGGGCTAAGAATAAAAAAGAGATAAACAATAATATTAAACGAAAATAATTAAAACGAATAAATAAGAAAGATAGCAAAATAAAAATAATAAAAAGATAAAAACCAAGCCGACCAATATTAATTAGCGGAGCAAATAATGTCCCGATGACCAAGCCTAAAGAAACGAAGATGATGATCAAATAATATTTTCTCATGCCTCAATTATATCCAGAAGCAAATAAAGAAAGATAAAAGAGATAATAAAATAACCCTGGGATATAAACCAGAGTTATAAATAAAAAATAATTAAATATTTTATTGAATAAATTATTTTTTCAACCACCTCAGATAAGCCTCCATAAAACCGGTCAAATCTCCATCAAGCACCTTGTCAACCTCCGTGGTTTCATAATCAGTTCGATGATCTTTGATTAACTGGTAGGGTTGAAGAACGTAAGAACGAATTTGTTTTCCCCAACCAGCCTTTTGAGTCTCGCCCTTCAACTTTTTCTCCGTCTCTCCCCGCTTCTCTACTTCTAAATGATGGAGCTTGGCTTTTAGGACCCTCATCGCTATTTCCCTGTTTTGATGTTGTGAGCGCTCACTCTGACAAGTCACGACAATATTAGTGGGAATATGAACTAACCTAACCGCAGAAGAAGTTTTGTTGACATTCTGTCCTCCCGGACCGGAAGAATGATAAAAATCCATCCGCAAATCTTCATCTTTAATCACAATATCCTCAGTCTCTGGTAATTCAGGGATAACTTCCACGAGGGCAAAGGAAGTATGACGCATTGACTCAGCATCAAAGGGTGAAATTCTGACTAAGCGATGCATCCCATTCTCACTTTTGAGGTGGCCATAAGCAAAACGACCAGAAATTCTAAGCGACACACTCTTGATACCAGCCTCCGCTCCAACCGTTCGGTCGATTATTTCTACCGTATATTTTTTTTGTTCACAAAAACGCAAATACATGCGCTCTAGCATATTAGCCCAATCTTGGGCATCAACCCCGCCAGTTCCAGCATGAATAGACAAAATAGCACTACTAGGATCATATTTATCAGAAAATAAAGCTAAAAACTCCAAATCATTAAATTTTTTGAGTAATTCATCATATTTTTTCAGTGATTCATCGTGAAAAGAATCATCGTCCTCTTCTTGGGCTAAGGCCACCAATGATTCTAGGTCTGTGATGTCTTTCTCCATCTCCTCCCAGCGCTTGATCTCACTGTCTAATTCCTCTACTCTCTTGCCAATAGAGACAGCTTTCTCCCTGTCATCCCAGAAGCCAGAATCGGACATGAGACGCTTCTTTTCCCGACTTTCGGTTATTTGGCCGTCAATATCTAAAAGCTGCCTAATCTTCAAAAAGCGTTCACGTAATTCCTCCAGTTTTTTAATTAAATTTTCCATAATAATTAGATTATAGCAAAATTTATTTAAAAAAACAAAAATAAAATGACCTCCGGTTATACCAGAGGTCAGAAAAAGTTTAATGTTGAGCGGCTAAAGTGGCCGCGAAAGAATGGGAACCAAAATTAGATTCAATCAATTGATATCCCCAATTCCAATTATCATTATGCCACTGCAAGCAACGAACAACGCGACGACCATCTAAAAGCTTATAAATCGTTCCCCAAAAGAACAATCTAAAACGCTTCCAATCATCAGGAATTAACTCCTGATGGTCGAGTAGACAGTCCAAAACATTAGCATTAAAAACAATATTGCGGGCTAATTCCTCTAATAATTCTATACCATCAATTGGCAAGACATTATATTGCTTGATAGAGACATGAATGTGGATCTCAGAAACATCAAGCTCATACCGACCAAAAGGCCGATGAGCATCAATTGTCCATCCCGGAGGAATAAAAGGAGTATTATGAGTATCAACGACGGGTCGGATCAATCTGATTTGATGCGATCCCTTTATGACATCCAAATGATCCTGGGATTTACCTTCAATAATAATCTTTTGCATTACATCGAGAGTATCTTGATAAGAAACAACGCCACGGTTAATTCTTTTCATGATTTCCTCGGCTTTACGCCAAATTTTTCCAATTTGTTCATCGGTAAGCTTACCGTCTTTAACAGTTTTGTCCGTATTCATGACAGTTTTTTTAGTTTTTGCCGTTGGACTAGTCTTAGTGATTTTGCCACAGCCGAAAATAGCCCTTACAAGCTCCTTTCGGCTATAGCAAAATTATCTTTTAAAAGTACAAATTATTAGCTAATATTATAATAATAATCATGGTCTGTCAAACAAAAAAAACATCTCGTGAGAGAGATGTTTTTTTGTGATATATATGAAACGGAATAGATTAACGTTTTGACCATTGTGGAGCCTTACGAGCCTTGCGTAGACCCGGTTTCTTTCTTTCAACCTGACGTTTATCACGAGTTAGAAGTCCGGCAGTACTTAGAACTTCACGATAGTTTTCATCTAATTTTAATAAAGCGTGAGAAATGCCATGTCTAACAGCTTCAACCTGACCTGACTTTCCACCACCACGAGTGATAACAGAAACATTCAAATCACGAGCATGGCTGGTCAATTTCAAAGCAGCCGTAGCCACAGAAGAAGAATCACCAGGAAAATATTTGCTTAATTTAATGCCATTAACAATCATCGCTCCTTTGCCATCTTCATAAAGACGAACCTGGGCCACAGCGGTTTTACGACGACCGATAGCCTGGACATATTTACCGGAAAAATCAGCGGGCTCACTCTTCTTCTCCACTTCTTTTTCTTTGGCAACAACCGGCTTGGCGACTTTTTTTACAGTCTTTTTTTCTACCATATTATTAGTCGTATTTTATTTAATAATTAATCTTTTCATCATCGCTCCGCGCAATCTGATTGGAGGCAACATCTCTCTGACCGCTCTTTGTAAAACAAATTCTGGTTTAGCTTTCATAACATCGGCAATCTTTTTAGTTCGAAGTCCACCTGGATAACCGGTAAAGCGGTAATATAATTTTTGTTGCAATTTCTTGCCGGTAAACTTAGCAAATTTGATGTTAGAGACCTCAACAATATCACCCTCATCTAAATGGGGTTGAAAAGTAGCCTTATTCTTACCACGAAGTAAAGTGGCAATCCGAGTAGCCATCCGACCGATGGTTTGATCGGTAGCATCAATTTTATGAAGTTTTCTTTCGATATTATTTTTCATAGTATTAAAATTATTAGACCAATTCTAACTGTACCATCTTAGCTCCATCACCTTGGCGATTGCCCAGTCTGACGATGCGAGTATAGCCACCGTTTCTAGTTTTATATCTTTCCCCTAAAACTTCCATGGATTTCTTCACAGCATTCTTTTGTAAAAGAATCTGGATTAATCTGCGGCGAGAACTCAAATCACCGGTCTTAGCAATAGTGATCAGTCTCTCGACCAATGGTTTAACCACTTTAGCCTTAGCTTCGGTAGTTGTTATTTTCTCGTACAGTAAAACACTGGAAGCCATATTACGGAGCATTAACTCACGCGCTTCTTTGGGTCGATCCAGAGTTTTTACCTTATTGTTATGTCGCATACCTTTCAGGAATTATTATATAAATTTATTTTTTAGCTTTTTTAACTTTTTTCTCTTTTACTTCTTCTTTTACCTCTTCCACGGCCTCTTCTGCAATAACTTCAGCTTCCTCGGCTATTACCTCAGCTTCTGGACCAGATAATAAAGAATTAAATTGATCAATTAGAATTTCAGCTGATTTCTTGAAAGCTTCTTCGTAGGTAATAGTACCGTCAGTCTTAATGTTAACAATCAATTTATCCCAATTAGTCATCTTACCAACACGAACATTCTCCACGTTACTAGAAACAGCCAAAATTGGAGAAAAAATAGCATCAACTTCGATATAACCAATCTCATTATTAGCCTTCTTTTCACCTTCAGAAATTTGATAACCACGTCCTGGTTTAATATAAATTTCCATATTTAAATTTCCAGCTGGATCAGTGATATTAGCCAATACTAATTCCGGATTAATAATCTCAACCTGACTATTCTTAGTGATATCAGAAGCTTTCACTGCCTTTTTACCAGAAACAGATAATTCCAATTTAATTTCTTCTTCACTATGCATTTTAAAACGAAGTTGTTTCAAATTTAAAACGATTTCCAAAACATCCTCTTTAATGTTTGGAATAGCCATAAATTCATGGCTAGCGCCTTTAATTTTGACACCAACGACAGCTGCACCAGGTAAAGATGATAATAAGACACGGCGTAAAGAGTTGCCTAAAGTCATACCATAACCTGGATATAAAGGCTCAACGATAGCGCTGCCTTCATGAAGCTTGTCACCGTCTTTAAATTCAATTTTTTTAGGTAGAGAAATTTTTTCCATAAATAAATTGTTAAATTGTTGAATGTTAAATTATTTTTAAAACAATTTAGCAATTTAACAATTAATTAATTATTTTGCTGTCCTCAAATGATTATTTGGAATAGAACTCAATGATCATCTGAACATTGATGTTCTTCGGCATATCATTTTCTCCTGGTTCATGCAAAACTTTAATTGAAAGGTCGGCTGCATTAAAATGTAACCAGCTGGGAAGTTCCGCTTTTTTCATCTTTTCGCCCAAATCTCTAAAAAAACGATTTTTAGAACTGGATTTTCTGATTTTAATGATATCTCCGATTTTCACGGTGAAAGACGGCACGTCAACTTTACGATTATTAACGGTAAAATGACCATGATTAACCAATTGTCTGGCTTGGGTTTGAGAAGCGCCCCAACCGGCGTGATGGATAACATTATCTAAACGCATTTCTAAAAATTTCAAAAAGTTTTTACCGGTGTCGCCGGTTTGCTGCCGCGCCTTATCAAAAGTCAAGCGGAATTGTTTTTCCATCAAACCATAAATCTTACGGGCTTTCTGTTTTTCCGCCAATTGCAAACCATAATCGCTGGAGCGTTTCTTGCCCTTCGGACCATGCATTCCCGGCGCATAATTACGAGTCACCAGAGCACATTTAGGCGTATTGCAACGGTCGCCTTTCAAAAGTAATTTTTCTCCCATGCGGCGGCATTGCTTACATTTTGGCGCTAAATTTTTTCCCATATAATAATTTTATATAAATAATTAACTAAACCCGTCTCGGTTTCTTTGGGCGGCAACCGTTGTGCGGGATTGGAGTGACATCCTTGATGGCCGTAATATTCAAACCATTGGCGTTTAAGGCCCGAATGGCCGCTTCCCGACCGGTGCCGACACCGGAAACAAAAACTTTAACTTCTTCCAGGCCATATTCTTCCTTAGCTTTCTGGACGGCAATCTTGGTAATAATTTGAGCGGCATAAGGCGTCGCTTTCTTGGCGCCCTTAAAACCGGCCAAACCGGCGCTGGCCCAAGAGATAACATCGCCATTATTATCGGTTAAAGACAAAATGGTATTATTATAAGTCGCATTAATAAAAGCCTTGCCCGACTTAACGGTCTTGGCCACTTTTCGCTTTTTTTTCTTGACCAATTTTTTCTTAGCTCTGGCTTGTTTATTTTTTTCTAATTTCTGCTTGATTTCTTCCGGCAATTCTTCATCGGCGGACATCATCTGAGTCGCGCTTTCCTCGGCCTCATCATCAATATCGTCAACAATTTCCGCCGCCAAAACATCAGCCTCGCTAACTTCAGGAGCAGCGACGGCAATAACTTCTTCCGCCGGTTGTTTCTTTTCTTCTGCCATATTTAAATTTTTATTTTATTATTTTAAATTATTAGGTTTTTTGGGCGGATTTAGCGCGACCGGAACCCATAGTCACCCGTTTATTGCCCCGCACAGTGCGGCTGTTAGTCTTAGTCCGCTGTCCGCGAGCCGGTAAATTCTTGGTATGGCGAGAACCGCGGAGCGATCCGATTTCC
>Ga0265297_10007456_pt1 | contig 15155 bp, 6 predicted proteins | sample Munlanlwell13791_FD_192502 | JGI IMG/M metagenome (GOLD analysis project Ga0265297, IMG submission 192502) | Leachate microbial communities from a municipal landfill in Southern Ontario, Canada - Leachate well 137-91 | ecosystem: Engineered > Solid waste > Landfill > Unclassified | place... | reverse complement strand
TGATCTGTATGTATCGGAGACGGCAAGTATAGACTCTGTTTCTACATACGGAATTGAATATATCGTAGCTCTGGCAGAAGAGCTAATTGGGCAAGCGCTTATAGCGTTTAGTTTTTCGGCTGGAGTAGAAGATGGTTTTCTTGTGGCTCCGGGGATAGGATATGTCCAAGGGGCTGAATCTTCCGAGATTATATACGAGTGGCTTTCCGATAGGGTTGATGCTATTCCTTCCCTTTCTTCGCTCTATGTGTTTTTCATGCAAGCGGAAGAAATTATATTTGCGAGCGAAAGCGGCTTAGACCAGCAACAACTGCACGACCTTGTATCGGAGATAGTGAACCTCTATGCTGTCCTTGACTTTACGGATGCTCCAGCCGCAAACGAGGTTATCAGCGTGGCCGAAACCATTGCCGCAGGAGGGTCGCTGTATAATCTGGCGGGTGCGGAGAACTTGTCTGTAGCTGCTCGGCTTCTCGGTGCGTGGCTTGCTATCTTGCTGGAAAGTATTGAACTTGACGCCGTACCCGAATGGCGGGTGGAGTACCTTCTTGGTCTGGTTGAGCGTCTCGCAGTAACCGGCAGTCTCAGTTCCCAGCTGGAAGCAGAAGTTTTGGCTTCCACGGCTTTGGCTTTTAGCGAACTGACGCTTGGTGGGAAGGGTGCCGATGCCGAGGACGAGATTATCGCTCTGGCTATTTTGCTCGACCGGGTTTTTGCTAACAACGCCCTTATTGAGACGGCTACCTTACTCGGAACCACAACGCTTGAAGGGCGACTCGTTTTTTCTGTGTCGGATGCTGTCATATCAGCAGGGGTGCCTACCAGCACGGCCCTTGTTCGAGAAGCCCTCGAAGCAGGGGTTGCCTTCGCTGTCAACTTCGGCATCGGCGGGCAGACGTATTCCGGCTGGGTGATGAACACCAAGAACTTCGCCTTGTCTGAATACCAGAACTTTCCCTTCAACTCCTTTGCCAAAGTCGGAACTCAATACTACGCAGCTTCTGAGACTGGTTTGTATCTACTGGATGGGTCTACGGACGCCGGAGAGGACGTACAAGCCACGATCACCCTCGGGGCTATGGACTTCACGGGAGAGAGAAAAACAAACGTCTGTGAAGCCTTCCTCGCGCTCAGAAACGATGGGGAGATTGCAATAAAGATCAAGACCGACGACAATAACGAAAGATGGTACAGGATGAGCCAAGAATCGGATGTCCTGAGAGACAGAAGAGAGAAGTTTGCAAGAGGCGTTACTTCACGCTTTTGGACGTTCTCTTTGGAAAATATAGACGGAGCAGATTTTGAGGTACACGAAATGACCTTCTTGCCTCTTGTCATGAAGCGGAGGATTTAACATGAGTCTTAGTTCTGAAATCATCAGCAACGTAAATACGATTGCTACCACGATAGATAGCTACAAAGAGCTTACAAATGATGCTGTGGATTTTCTTCAAGATACTATCGAAAGCGTACAGGAAAGAACAAATTTCATAAGTTATTCTCAGCTTCGCGAGCCGACACCGATTGAGCCTGAAGACGCTGGTCCTCCACCGAGCGACTACGACTATTTCCTAGATCAAATCAAAGCTTTTTTGTTCCAAAGCAACCTGCTTCCTGACCCGCCTAATCTAACAGCGATTCCTTCGATCACTTCAAAGACGTTTGAATCTGCGGGCACAGCACCGACTCTTGATTTTGGCAATATTCCAGGCGAGTTCACCGATACTGTGCCTGATGCTCCTACGGTAAATGAAGTACCAATTCCAGACTTTGACGACATTCCGACCTACGAAGCTCCGACCATCGAAGACGTTGTTCTTCCTGCACGACCAGACTTTATGGCCCTTCCTACCTTCGACGGACAGAAACCTGCCGACTTAGTAGAGCCTGCTTTGCAGCCTTTGAGTTTCACTGAGCAGGACTTTGTATCTGAAATCAAGGATGCAGCCGAAGCATGGCTCATGGACAAGCTGACTAACGGCGGTACAGGGCTACACCCCGACGTAGAAGCCGCTATTTGGAATCGTGCGCTGACAAGGGAGGTCATTTCTGCCAGAGAGAACATCGAAGAAGCTGCCGACGAGTTTGCTGCTTCTGGCTTTCCTCGGCCTTCTGGTTCCTTGAGGGCAAGGTTGGACACGATCAGAGCAGACCTGCAACGGAAGACCGAAGACCTGAGCAGGAAGATTGCAGAAGATCAGGCGAAGCTTGCACAAGAGAATACTATCGTTGCCCTGAAAGAGTCTTTGTCTCATGCTGCCCAGCAGATGCAGTTTCACAATGCTGTCATGGACCGACTGCTTTCTTATGGCAAGGCATTGGTCGATACTTCTGTCGGCATCTACAATCTAAAGGTAGCTGAATATCAAGCCAAGTGGGATGGCTACAAGGCTGAAGCTTCTGTCTTCGCTGAAATCGTAAGAGCCTCCATTGCTGAAGTCGAAAGATACAAAGCAGAGCTGGAAGCGTCTATGGCAGTCATCGAAGTAGACAAGGCCAAGATCGACCGATACAAGGCTCAGATCGAAGGTGCAGAGCTTCTTGTGAGGGTCTACAACAGTGAGATAGAGGGAGCTAAGGCAAAGGCTCAGATCGAAGCTATCAAGCTGGAGCAATATAAGAACGAAGTCGAAGGATATGCAGCCAAGGCGAGAATCAAAGAGCTTGAGTTCAGGGCCTACGAAGCTAGAGTACGGGGAGAGTCTACAAAGGTCGATGCTTTCCGGGCCGAGGTAGAGTCTATCAAACTGAAGAACGAGGCGTTGAGAGCGCAGACCGAGAACGAGAAGATTACCGCCGAGAACATCCTTGCAGACAATACGCACAAGCTGGAAGTCTACAAGATGAACCATGACATCATCAAGACGCAGATTGCACACAACGCTCAGGCGATTACTGCGGCTATGTCTGTACGAGAAGGTGACGTTAGTGTATATCGTTCTAGAATAGAAAACGCTCGTACACAAAACGAAATCAATAAGGCAAATGCAGAGATAACTCTTGAAGCGGCAAAGACAAATGTACTCAGCTTGAACGAGACGTACCGACTACAAGCACAGTTGATTACGGAAAAAGCAAAGGCTGCAATCAGTGGTGCTTCTGATGCCTTGGATTCTCTCACTGGAGTAGTAAGTGCTGTAGCCTCTCAGGTAAGTACAATTCAACAGCTTGTCTCGAACGAAGAATACGAAGGATAGGAGATAGACATGGCCGACTGGTGGGATAGTACAAAAGGGAGAATGGCAACCTTGGACAAGGCTGCTGGAGACAACGGAATTGGAGCTATCGGCATGGTGTCTCCACTTGGCAAAGCGGCACAACTAGCCAAGTCTGCTGGTCCTGCTCTTCGAAGCGGTCTTTCTAAGCTTGGGACTAAGCAGCCAGCATATACTCTTCCGAAGTCTCTTGATCGAATCAACAACCAAAGGTTTATGACTCCTGAGCTTCAGCAACAAATGGTCTTCGGTGCTGGCAGAGTACCCGGTGCATTTAGCCAAGGTGCTAGTGCTGTAAAGACCGCCCTGAAAGCAAGCCCTCTTGCTGCTCTTGGTGCTGGAATTGGTTACAACGCCTACGACATGGGAAGTGCCAATGCTATACCGGCTGCTGAAGAAAGGCTTACTGTTCCTTCTCACACCCCAAACGCTCCTATCGACTATCGTGCAGCCGGAATGCCCTACAAGGGAGGGAGTACCGCTGAAGGCGCAGACGACTGGAGAGGCTACAAAGACGGACGCTATGTAGAGAGTGGGCCTAGAATCATCCGCAAAGACGGAAAGATTACTCTTACCAACATGGCAAACCCGAATGCAGCATTGCCAGGGTTCAGAGACGGAGAACAGGGAATCAGAACTTCTGAAGGGAAGGGTATTTCTGTCTTTGGCGATGCTTCTAGTCTCAGGCCGATGACTGACGGACCACAGCGACAAGAGACTTCTTTGGACCGCTACGCTTCTGTCTTGAGAGAAGAAGGAAGAGAAGGTCTTCGCAGGAAAGTAGCCAGTCCTCAACTTCTCAATGCAGTAGAAGCATACGAGCGCAAGGTAAGCCAAGGGATGAACCCTGCTATGGCAGAAGACGAGGCACGGCTTGAAGCTCTTGCTACGTCGTCTATCGGTGGCCTTGCAGAAGCTAGAGCTATTCAAGCAGTCCGAGGTAGGAATGTAGGTCAACAGACCAAACAGCGGGAAATGGAAAACGCAGACAGGGCTTACGGTCTGGAGGAAAGAAAACTTGCTGCTCAGGAACAAGCCATTCCTGCTGAAATCGCTTACAAGGGGGCCTTGGCAGAACAGTCTCAAGCCTTGGCACAGCAAGCTCTTGCGACTGCAAAAGGAACTATCCCTGCCGACCGAGCAGTTCTGGCGAATCAGCAAAAAGTAACAATGGACAACATTCGTCAAATCTACGAAGAAGGAATGAAGCTTGCCTTGGCTCCCGAACAGATTCAGGCGAACATCAATGCCTACCTGATGAACATTCGCGGCAAAGGGAAATACCAAACCAAAGAAGCCAAAGAGGGCTTTTTCTTCGATACGCCTGCCGAGTACGAAGAATTTGATTATTCTGCTCTTGGACAAAGCCCCTTCTAAGAGGATTCAATATGTCTGCATTTTTGGATTGGCTCGAACAAAAGAAAAAGATCGACCCTGCACTTGCTCAACAGATGAAGACTCCGCTCAACAGAGATTCTATTGGGACGGGAGAGTACATAGCAAAGAAAGTCGGAAGTGGTACAGCTGGCATTGCTTCGGCCCTTTCTCGATTCGGAGAAGGGGCTGCTGGCTATACAGGGCTTGAAGATGTTTCCAAGGGCTTTCAAGGCGCAGCAGACATATTCGAACAGCAACAGCAAAAGCTGGATTGGGAATCGGGAGGTCAACAGGCTGCATTCACTGGTCAAGACTCGCTGCTTGAGAAAGGGCGTAGAGGGGAACTAGAGCTTGGAGACGTAGGTAGCTATGTTTCCGACCTTGCTCTTACTCAGTTGCCTCAGTATGCCCTTGGTATAGGTGCTGCCAAGCTAGGGGTCAAGGCTCTTGGTCCAGCCGTAGGAAAGCTTGCACCGAAGCTCAGCGAACGTGCTGTTCATACCATTGCCGGGGCTGCTGGTACGACCGGAGCAATGGCTGCACAAGAGACAGGTTCGATCTACGGAGAGCGGGAAGAGAAGAACTTCCTCAAGGCATTGGCCTACGGTGTACCTGCTGGTGCGCTAGAGACGGCTGGCATGGCCTACGGCATGGGCAAGATGGGTGTAGGCAAGTACATCGACGATGCCTTCAAGCCTGCCTACAAGCGGTCTGCAAAAGAAATCGGAATAGACGTTCTCAAGAGTGCCGGAAGTGAAACCCTTACCGAAGGCGCACAGAGCGTTTTGGAGCAGTCGGGTGCAAGAGCAGGATGGGATGTTGTAGGGGACTTGGCTAAGACCGACTGGATGGAAGTAGCCGAAAGCGGTCTTGCTGGTGGTGTCATGGGTGGTGGTACGACTGCTGCCTTGGCTCCGATCACCAACAGGAATGCACCTCAAGACCCGAAGAAACTCCAGACTCTTCGAGAGAAGGTGGTAGCAGAAGCAGAAGCAAAGGCGTTTCAAGTTCAACAGGAGGGCGTACAAGGTGTCCAGAATGGAGTACAAGCCACTTCTTTGCTAAATGCAACACCTACTATGGACGAAGAAAAACAATCGCTCAGAGAGGCTGCTGCTGCTCAACAGGGAGAGTCTGAAGTACAAGCGTTCGATGCAGGAATAGAGGCAGGGGTAGAAGGGGAGTTTTCCTTCAAGCCTGAAATCAACCAGGCGTCTGAGTTGCTGAATGCAGAACCTTATGCAATTACTTCTATCGCTCGTATGTCAGATTCTCCGAAAACTTTCAGCGAAAACCTTTCTTCGACGTTTGGCGAGACTGCAAAGAAGATTGCTTTGGTTCTCTGGAACAAGCTGAAGGAAGAGCGTGGTTCCTTTAGCCTATTAGACAAACATCCGAATGCCGTCTTGTTTCAGAACGCAAACATCGACCTCTACTCAAAAAAGCCAACGACTGCACGAATTGACCAGCTTCGGGAAGCGTATCAACAAGAGACGGACCCAAAAGCAAAGGATGCAATCAAAAAACTTGGCAATGAGTATCGGTCAGCTTTGCTGTCACCAACCATTCCTGCTAAAGACAAACAGCAGGCGGTAGAAGACTATAGGCTTGCTGAAAGCGTTGTCCCTATCGACACTACCGAACAAGACAGAATGGAAAAGATTTTCCCTGAGCGACAAAGAGAAAACTTGAAATTTGAAAAGAACAAAGATTTTGAAGAGAAGGAAGCACCGCCTGTCCCTGCTTTTGAACAAGACGAAGACCTTAACCTCTCAGCCTTTGATAGAGGAACTACAGTAGCTCCCGCCGTCCATGAAAATGAACGTCTTCATCGCATGGAAAGAAACATTCTGTTTGAAAATCAGAAACGATTTGGTGGTGTAAAAGAAATCAAGGCTGTTGCAGAAGACGAGCTTGCTGCTTTCAGTAGAAAGCCAAAAGCCCTTCGAGATTCTTTGCAAAAGAAAGGTAAAGCTCCCAGCTTCGATACTGCTTCAGCAAGAGTAGCAGAACAAAACAAGAAAACGCTTAGTACCGTTGCTGAACAGCTTGGAAAGAATAAAACCCTTTCTGTCCAAACCGAAGAGGGTGTAAGTGCTGCTTCTATCATGGTTGGCTTGCTTGAAAATCTTGGGCAACGGTATGACTTGTCTACGGTTGTAAAAAAGATAAAAAAAGAGACTGGCAAGCAAAACCTTTCTCAGCTTGAGGAAATTCCTCAGACTTTGTTTGATCTTGAAGAATACACTGGACAGATGGACAACTATCTTTCTGGTCAAACAGAAGACACACGCTCTGAGCAAGCCTACGAAGACTTGAAGGACAAAGAAGCTCGGTTTAGTCCATTTTTAAAAAGAGTCGAAGAGCGGCTTACAAAAAAAGAGAAAGTTCGGTACGCGCCTGCAATGCTAAGACTCATAAAGAATCCCGACGTTATTGCTACATATGTTGGGAATGAAATGCCTTGGCTTATAAACAGACCGCTGGAGGAAGTTGTAAACGAGTCTACGGGCGAGGTCTATTACAAAGGCACAGAAGGCATTAACTACAAAGACTTGGCCTTTGAGTTTTCTGCTCTCCTTGGAAAGATGAAAAGCCGTGACAAGGCTCCTGAGCTTTCTCCTGACCTAGCAAGGACGATTCTTAACTCTTTCCTTGAAGGTGAGCTTGATAGTCGTGGAGGCTTTGAGCGACTAATCGAAAGAACGGAACGCGAAGACCTGAAAGCTAAAACCGAAGAGCAGTACAAGAAGATGCACGACAAAAGACTGCCCAAGGTTCGACCTGTAAAGAAGGCTCCAACAACCACAGACAAGGATTCTGCCTATGACAAAGAACTCAGGAATTCTTTTTCTGCTCTCAGTTCTGAAGAGAAAAAGTCTCTTCGTCTTCAGTGGTGGAAAGAGTCTGTAGAATCGAAAAGCCTAGCTACAAGATATTTACCCTATTACTTCGATCAGCTGCAAAAAGTTTTGATGAAGGGTAGGTGGAACAAGGATATTGTCTTTGATTTCAACACTACAAAAGAAGCATTGTCGTGGGTAAAGAACGTCAAAGGGCTTAGGGACTTCAAAAGCCTTTCAGAAGCACAGAAAGAAACGATTGCAAAAGAGCTTCACAGGAACCTGTGGCTTGAGAATGAGTTTACTTTTAGCCCTCGTTTGAAGTCTGTTCTGGACTACAAAGACGCAGAGCTTGTTCTGAACGACATTCTTGGGTATGGGCCTAATCGTAAAAGGAAAGCACAGCCTAAGCCTGATGTATCTAGAGCATTTCAGGAAATGCCTTATCCTGAGCAAGTTGAAATCGTAAAAGATTCTCTCAAGTCTTACTACTACAACAACGATTTGAGCCACGACCATTTTCCAATGTCGTATATCAAGAATCATCTAGGCTCTACTCAGTACAGCCACCTTGCAGAAGCAATGGAAGAGCTTAGGAATGCTCCAGGTATTGATAAAGATACTGTCGAATATGACGCCATAGATCAGACTAGAGAGAACATCGGTTCTTTTGATTTGTTTCAGGAAGACAAAAAAGGAAAGTTCCAAAAGTTCTACTATCAGAATACGGTTCTTGAAATCTTCGAACGACTGAAAAGCATAAGTGGTGATGTTGTTGCTGCTTCCTTGTCGAACGAATACGACCGGATTGTTCAGTCCATTTCAGAACTGTATGCGAAGAAAAACTTTGGAATGATCGAACAGATGTACGGGAAGGCTATTGTTCCTCGGGCCGAAATCATTGCTGCCTTAGACAACAAAGAGATTTCCCCTGAAGAAAAGTACATGAGTGTTGTTCGAGCCTTCTACGGAGCGTCTTATGAACGTGGAAGGTTTACTACCCAAGAAAGACATGATTCCCGTCTTGTCTTGTACAGCCTCATGGTTCCTGCCAAGGCTGCTCTTGCATATCAAGCGTATGTGAACAGAACCGTACTAGACAAAAACTTGTTCAAGAAACTGTCTGAACACTACAAAGAGTTGAACATGAATGAAACAGACATGTTCGACTTGTTCATCAATGCTGGTAGCAACCCGATTACAATGACGGCGATGCTTCGTGAGAAGCAGCGAGTAGTAAAGCACAAAGAGATAGATACATTCTTCGCCAAGCTGACAAGCCAGAAAGGCAAGATGGATGCCTCGGCTGCAAGAGAAGCAGTCTTGTCGTTCTTGGAGAAGGACAACCACAAAGCCTTCGAAGAATACGCCAAAGACTTCAGCACGAAGAAGCTGACTCCAGAACAAGCCAACCTCTTCGAAGCTCTTTACCAGTACGAAGTGCAGCTGAAGAAACCAGCCGACGTAGTTTCAGTTGCAGACAAGGCCATTCTTCTTGAGCGTGGAAAAGAAAAGAGGATGGCTGAAGAGAAGGGAGACGACCTTGCTTCCTTCCTGCGCTCTAAGGGCATTGCGGTCCCGGTAGAGTATCAGTACGCAGAGAAGAAGGAGTACACAGACTTCGAACGCTCTCTTGCTGCTGAAGGTGCTGCTGTTGTCGTTGCTCGTTCCTCTTGGATGGAGAAGATATTCGAAGGCATTGCCAAGGCATTCAATGCGGACCTTGTGCTTACAGCTGGAGACTATCGTTCCAGATACTTCCCTTCGAGCAAAGACGGCAAAGCCAAGATCGTTCTGAACGTCTCCGACAAGAAGGCAATGCCGAAAGTCTTTGCCCACGAACTCTTCCACCATGTGGTAGCAAAGGCACTTCCGGCGCAATACAAGGCTTTCCAGAAGGCTATTGCAGACCTGCATGGAATGGACACTCAATTCTTCGACGAAGAGCAGTTGGCAGAAATCTTCGCAGAAGCAGTCGGAGAGAGAGAGTTTTGGGACCACTTAGCCAAGACTATTCCTGGTCAAACCCTTGGTCAAAAGCTGGCCATCTCTTTGGTCAAGACGATTCGTTCTTTGTGGTCTTCGTTCCATAGACCGTCTGACTTTTTCGAGTCTCACTTCGCCAAAGACCAGATGGAGCCTATCTACAAGCTCGTAGCAGACATGGTAGGCCATGCCTATACGAGAAGGCTAGAGAACCCCAACAGCGACGAAGTGAAGTTCTACACGCCTCTTGGTGCGGCCACCATGCAGGAAGTCGAGGCTGCAAGGAAAGCAGCTGGCAACGTCTTCAAGGGAGTGTGGCAGAAGATATTCAAGCCGGGAACCAGGACGAGACAAGAATTTGCAGAAAATATCCACAACCTGTTTGTGGACATGAAAGCATTCTACGTAAAACACCGTCCTCGCTTCGCCTATGCAGACCTTGGTGTAGACCCTGCTATTCGTACCCTGGCTCATCAGATCAGAAACGCTTGGAAGGTCGATGCAAATCTTCTCCACAACACAATCGTCAAGAAACACAAGCCGACGTTCGACAATGCCGCGACTGCATACAGAAACAAGGTCAAAGCAGAAATAGACGCAGGCAAGTACGTCATTGGCAGAGACAATACGAACAAGCCCATCTATCTAGATGCTTCTACCAAGGCTGGTGCTGAGTTTGCCAGAACGATTGTTGCCGACGCCAAGAGGAAATACTTCGAGAAGATGCACGACGACTTGGTGCGCGGGCAAGTCGATGTGACGACACAGGAGGGCAAAGAAGCAGCAGGTAGGCTAGGGTATGGCTCGGAGATTATAGAGGCTCTTACAGCCTATAAGGAAGCCACAGATGCCATTCATGCACGGATGGTAGAGTTCTATCCTGAACTGGAATACAACCCTGCACACTATGGTCAGTCTATCCGCTGGAGAAACCCGTCTGGAGATTTTGTACATTCGGACATCGACTGGTTTACCAATCCCGAGTTTTCGAAGCTCGAAGGCAACAAGCGGATGCTCAAGCCCAAGGACTTCGACCGCACAACGGAGCAGATTGCAAAAGAAGAGAATAAAGTCTACGACACCATCGACCCGTCGCAGTTGTTTTTGAACTACGTCTCGGATGCTTACAAGCTGATTCACTTCAAGGACGCAATCGACAAAGGCTCTGCTGCTGCCAATCCTTCTGTTCAATGGTTCAGTAGTACGACTGCGGCACTCAAGGAAGGGTTTGTCCCGGTCAGGGACAACGCAGCAAAGATATTCCAAGTCCTAAACAGGACCGAAGGATTCAAGGTTCTGGAAGTAGACCCTGCCAACCCAGACAAGCAGACCTACGCCAAAGACCGCAACGGGAACGAGATGATGTTCTCCAGCCACAGAGACGCAGGCAAGTGGCTCATGGCGCAGATGTTCAATCCCAGCATCCACAGACAAGTCGTTCCGGTAAGCAAGGACATAGAACCTGTGGTGAAGGGCTGGAGAGCAGTCTTTAGGAACGAGCGTGGAGAGAAGGCCATTGCCAGAGAGTTCCCGCTTGAGAAGACTGCAAAGGATTGGCTGGACGAACATGCAGGAGAATATGTCGCCAGCTATCCCTACGTAGAACCTATCTTTGGCTATGCCCGTACCGCAGAAGCAGGACAACTCTACTTCCATCCCGACTTTGCCGATATGCTGAACGTCTTGCTGGCAAAAGACAGAATCATGGCCAACAAATATGGGCGGCTGCTTGTCGGAGTGAAGAACGTCTGGACCAGCATAGAGTTTGCTGTTTCTCTCTTCCATGCCTTTACCATTATGCAAGAGACGGTTGCTGCAAAGACGGCATGGCAACAAATGAAGAACAGGGACAACGGCGTTTTCTCTTTCGGCTCTTCGTTGCGGTACTTCAATCCAAAGACGGCATTCAACGAGAATGCAAAGATTGCACGACTATTCAAGGGGATAATGCACAACCCGGACAGCTACGATTCTATTAGCAGCGCCAAGCTTGAAGAGTTGCTTCAAACCAAAGACGTAGACTTTGTTGATGCCGTAAAGCAGTTTTTCCTTGCTGGTGGTCTGGAAGGTCTGGACCCTACGTTGCAGTCGCATTTTCACAGCATGGGGAACATGCGCTACACCGACGACTCTGGAAGAATCAGCTTCAAGGCAATGGGCAACGCTATCAACGAAGTCTTTCAGTCTGAGCTTGAAAAGTCTCCCGACCACCCGCTGATGGCTTATCTGAAGACTGCTGGCTTTGCCGCTACGGAAGGAACAAGTGCATGGCTTATGGAGGGGATTATCCCCAACATGAAGCTCGCTGCATGGCTGTCTGAGTACACTATGTTTCTTGAACAGAATGCAGAGGCTTTGCAGAACGGGACTGTTACCAAGGAAGAGCTTGCAAGAAAAGCAATCTTTTTTGTCGAAGACCGCTTCGGGGAAGTGAATTGGGACAACGCTTGGATGAACCCAACCTTCAAGACCATTCTTCAGATCATGTTCCGGTCTTATACGTGGTTCACTGGTTCCTTTACCGCATTTGGCAAGGCAGGTATCGACCTTGCGAAGATGGTTTCCTACAAGGCTCAGGGGAAACAACACAAGCTTGGTCCTGAAGCATATTGGGCTATGAACGCTTCAGTTGCACACATCCTTACTGTAGCTGCCATTGCTGGAGCTTATACGGTAGGTACTGCTCTCACTTCTGGAGAGGAAGCAGAGACGCCAGAAGATACTCCGCTTCTCACGAAGCTTCTCTTCCCTCGCATAGACAAGTATGACCCGACTAGAAGAATTGCCATTCCTTCCTACATCACAGAGGGCTGGAAGATACTCAGCCATACCGGAAGTCTTTCGAGCGAAGCAGAATACACCAAGCTTGTTTCAGGCCGCTTCAGTAGTCTTCTTGGAAAATCGTTCGAGTTGTTCAAGAACGAAGACTGGAGGGGAACGATCATTGCCAACCCTCACGACAACATTATCCAGAGAACTGCAGACAGACTTTGGCACATTGCTCCCATGCCTATCATGGTGTCTTCGGTGGCGAGACAAACAAGAGAAAAAGGCTTCGACCCGAAAGAGATTGGATTTGCTCTAATGGGTATTGCAGAAGCCCCTGCGGCTGCAAAAAGGTCTTCTGCTACCAATGTAGCCTACGATATTCGCCGGAATGAGTTCAGAGGTATGAAGGTAACGCCTGAAGAAATGGCAGAAAAGAACGTACTCAAACGTGCCATGTATGCCTATCAGAAAGGTGACAGTTCCAAGATCAACGCTCTTTTGAAGGAAGGCAAGGTATCTCGGACTCAGTTCAAGAATGCAGTCAAACGCTTACCTGTCATCATGAACAAGAAGAATCCGCAGTACGAAGACCAGCTTACTTCTGCACTCAAGCAAATGACAATGGACGGCGCACTAGAAGTTTGGGAGAAAATGTCTGATACTGAAAAGAAAAAACACAAACCAGAGTTGTTTAAGAAGTATTCCAACCTCGTAGCGCGGTCCAGTCGTTCGCCTGAATACAAAGCGACCATCAAGGAAAAAATGAAAGAGGCTGGAATTATCCGCTAAAAAAACATATAAGGCTTATATAACAACTATGATACAAACCACAAAAAGGCTGTGTGTTCTATGATGATAAATCCCGCAAAACTAGATTTAAGCATTCGAAGAGGCGCAGATTTTTCTATCTCTTTTGATATTTTAATTGATGGAACAATTTTGGACCTAAGTGGAGCTACAGTAAAATCACAAATTCGTCGATCATTTTCTAGAACAGCGTCATTGATTGCTGATTTCACTGTTACAATAAACGCAGAAACCAACGAAATAACTTTATCGCTGACGGATACTGAAACTGCTACTTTACCAGTTGTTGATGCAGCCTATGACGTATTGGTTTCTATCGGTGAAGAAGACGCGTATTATCTAGAAGGGGCTGTAAGAATTGGAGATTCAGTTACGATAGAGGCGTAAAATGACAACTATCACTATTCGTCCAAAAACTAGTCCCTCGAAAGTAACAATTCGACCGCTTGTAACCAAGACTGTAACGGTTCAGATAAAAAGCGTAGGCCCGCAAGGTCCAGTAGGACCGCCTGCTCCAGCAGGAGGGGCGATGCTTGAATTAGTAGCTTCTGGGTCTATTAGTGGACATCGTGCGGTATGTGACGCTAGTGGGCTTGCTGTTTATGCCGATCATTCGACTGAAACAGCGCACAGTCTGGTAGGGGTTAGCTACAACGCCGCAATTACCGGAGGAACAGTCAATGTAGTTACAGCTGGGCCGCTTTCCGATCCGGCCTTTTCGTTCATCCCTGGCTTACCCATTTACGTTGGGGTAGCAGGAGCTTTAGTGCAAACAGCTCCAACGTTCGGATATATCAGACGAGTCGGTTTCGCAAGAGATGCAACCACAGTGGTTGTCCAGATTGCACAGCCTATTATGATAGGAGCATAAAACATGGCAGAAAAGTATCTTAAAAATAATGCAGGCGTATTGACCGAAGTGGAAGCGTTGGCGACCAGTACAGGTGCAGGAGACGCCGGGAAAATCCCCGCTCTCGACTCGGCTGGACGACTGAGCACGACGATGATGCCCGTTGGGATCGGGGCAGATACCGCGTCGATTGTCGCCAGTGAAAACCTCACTGCGGGCGATCTCGTGGATATTTACGACAACGCGGGCGTTGCGACCTGCCGCAAGGCCGATGCCGCGACTGCCGGGAAATACGCTACCGGGTTTGTGCTGGAAGCCGTGACGAGCGGCGCGAATGCTCTAGTCTACTTCGAAGGGACAAACAACCAGCTTACTGGGCTGACCCCTGGGCAACGGCTGTTCTTGTCTGCCGCTTCCGCTGGAACCGTCACCCCGACCGCACCGAGCGCAAGCGGGAACGTGGTTCAGTATGTTGGCAGGGCTATCAGCGCAACGTCGATGTCGTTTGAGCCAGCCCAGCCTATCGTGGTGGCGTAAATGGCCGACAAAAAGCCGCTATGCCTGTACGAAGGCGATCTGAAAGAGTTGCAGGCGGGAGATACCTTGTCGCCGGTGTCTGACCACGAAGCCGCCGCAGACCCTCATCCGTCCTATGCCCTGGAGAGTTCCCTTGGAACGGCTGCCACCCAGGACTCGACTGCCTTTGAACCTGCTGACGCTGTATCTACCCACAACGCTCTCACTGGAACCAGCGTACATGGACTCGGCACAGCATCTACTGCCAACGTAACCACAAGCGCAACCGATACGACTGCTGGTAGGGTGTTGAAAGTTGGGGATTACCAAGGATTGCTGTCAGAGAACTATCAAGATAGTCCACTAGCGTCTCTACTCACAGCGGCAGACCCTTCCGACATTGCTTATAGTGGGTGTACCCTCTTTGGTTCCCTAAGCGGTACTGGTAAATGGTATGGAGGTGTCTTAGCCCCGAATGGTAAGATATATGGTATTCCGAACAACTCTACTCAAGTCTTAGAGATTGACCCTGCAACTCAGACAACAACCCTCTTTGGTTCCCTAAGCGGTACTGGTAAATGGGTTGGAGGTGTCTTAGCCCCGAATGGTAAGATATACGGTATTCCGAACAACTCTACTCAAGTCTTAGAGATTGACCCTGCAACTCAGACAACAACCCTCTTTGGTTCCCTGAGTGGTACTGGTAAATGGTATGGAGGTGTCTTAGCCCCGAATGGTAAGATATACGGTATTCCGCTCGACTCTACTCAAGTCTTAGAGATTGACCCTGCA
>Ga0265297_10007455_pt1 | contig 15156 bp, 13 predicted proteins | sample Munlanlwell13791_FD_192502 | JGI IMG/M metagenome (GOLD analysis project Ga0265297, IMG submission 192502) | Leachate microbial communities from a municipal landfill in Southern Ontario, Canada - Leachate well 137-91 | ecosystem: Engineered > Solid waste > Landfill > Unclassified | place... | reverse complement strand
TGCGGAATTCCGCGAGCGCATTGCCGATCGCGATGACTGACTGTCCAACGTCGAGCGCATTTGAATCGCCAAATGCGATCGTTGGGAACTCGGTCCCATCGATTTTGAGGACCGCGAGATCGAAAACGGGATCTTCGGCGATGACGCGTGCGGGGTAGTCTGTACCGTCGTCCGTTGTAACGGTGAACGAGACGCCATCTTGATCGACAACGTGCCGATTCGTCATGATGTATCCATTGTCCGAGATGAAGAATCCGGAGCCACCGCCGATGTCGATCTGTTCGGTTGCGCCCGATGCGTCTGTTTCGGGTTCTTCGTCGCGGAATGGCGATGGAAAACCGAAAAACCGTTCGAAGGGATCGGTGGAACGGCGAGTCTTATCGACCGTTTGTGAGATCGTAATGCTGACGACAGAGGGCCCGACGCGCTTGACGACGTCGGATACGCCGTTCGGCGCCAGCGGCTCGGGATTCGGGGCCGGAACGGTCGGCGCAGGGACGTTTGGAGCCTCTTGAACGTCCGAGCGCGAGAGCATCGAGAACGCTTTTCGAGCATCGGTCGGAAAAGCGATAATGAGTGCGACGATGGCTGCGCACGCGGCGGCTCCGCCCGCGGCGCCGCTCAGGATATGCGCGAGCGGACGCGAGGATTGCGTTTCCATAGCTTTTAACAATGAGATAGCAAGGGGTCTATTGTGGCTGCGATTCTATCATACGCTGTTGGCGTGCCGCATGGTGCACGCGCCACCCGAAGGTTTAGGATCGCCGTTCGGTGCCGCGCTTCATGCGCCTTGCGACGCGGAGGCTGTTGCCAAGTACGCTGACGCTGGAGAAGGCCATGGCGAGCGCGGCGACCATTGGGTTGAGGAATCCGAAGGCGGCGAGCGGAATCCCGATCGCGTTGTACGCGAAGGCCCAGAATAGATTCTGCCGGATCGCGTGAAATGTGGCGCGTGAGAGCATGACGGCTTCCGCGACGTGGGCCGGTGAACCGCTCATGATAACGATTTCACCTGTCGCGATCGCGACGTCCGTTCCTGTGCCCACGGCAATACCGAGATCGGATTGGGCGAGCGCGGGCGCATCATTGATCCCATCTCCGACGAAGGCAACGCGCCGTCCTTCCTGCTGGAGCGATGCGATGATCTCGCCCTTTTTTGTTGGCGAGACTTCCGCGTAGACGTCCCGGATGCCGAGCGACTGTGCCACGGCATTCGCGCTCGCGAGGTGATCGCCCGTGAGGAGGGCAACGCGGAGATGTAGATCGAGGAGTCGCTGCACGGCTTCCGCAGACTCAGGCCGGATGCGGTCTTGCGCCGCGATGCCGCCGATGACGCTATCTCCGCGCGTGACGATGATGATCGTTTTTGCCTCTCGTCTGAGTGCACTCGCGGTTTTCGTGAGGTCGTCGGGAATGCGGATGCCGTGTTCCGTGGCGAAGGCTTCGGTGCCGAGCGCAACGCGGACGCCGTCGATCTTCGCCTCAACGCCCTTGCCAGCGATGGCGTGGAACGACGAGATGCGATCATCCGGGATTCCGGCGACGGCGCTCGATTCGACGTACCGAAGAATGGCGTTCGCAAACGGGTGTTCGGACGCCCGTTCGAGCGCGGCGGCGATGCGGAGGAGATCCATGCGGTCTGCTCCGGATTCGACGTGCTCAATGAGGTCGGTGACCGAGGGTTTCCCTTCCGTGAGCGTGCCGGTTTTGTCGAAGACGATCGTGTCGATCCGGTGGGCCGCTTCAAGCGCAGTCCCCTCTTTGATGAGGATCCCCCGCTTCGCGCCCGCCCCCGTGCCAACGGCCATGGCGGCCGGCGTTGCGAGTCCAAGCGCGCAGGGGCACGCGACGATGAGGACGGCAACGGCGTGTCGGATCGCCTCGCCCGTCCCGAAGCCGGCGGCGATCCAGCCGACGAGCGTGACGAGCGAGAGGCTGATGACCGTTGGGACGAAGATCGCGGAAATGCGGTCGGCGAGCCGTTCGACGGGTGACTTGGCCATGAGCGCCCGTTCGACGGTTTTGATGATCGCGTCGAGCGTCGTTTGGCCCGCGGCGGCCGTCACGGAAATCGTCAGGCGGCCGCTCGTATTCATGGTGCCGCCGGTCACCGCGTCTCCCTTTTCTTTTGTGACCGGGATGGGTTCGCCGGTGAGCATGGATTCATCGACCGTCGATCCGCCCTCAATGACAACGCCGTCGGCGGGGATTTGCTCGCCCGGCTTCACGAGACAGCGATCACCGAGCGCGAGATCGACCGGGTTCACGTCGAGGATCGCTCCGTCGGCTTCAACCCGGTGGGCGATGCTCGGGTGAAGCGCGAGCAGTGATTCGATCGCGCGGGCCGTACGGGATTTCGCCCGCCCTTCGAGGTATTTGCCAGCGAGGATGAACGTGACGATAGTGCCGGCGACTTCAGCGTACAGATCGCCTCCGCGGAAGAATGCGTACGTACTCCACGCGATGGCTGAAAGCGAACCCAGCGAGACGAGCGTGTCCATGTTCGCGCGTCCGCGTCGGATGGCACGGAGCGCGCTGACATGGAACATACGTCCGAAGATGACGACGATCAGCCAACCGATAGCGAGGGCGATCGCATCGACGGCGTCGCGCCCTCCCAGGGTACCGAACGAAGGCTTCCAGAGCATTGTTGCAAGGAGCGGCAGGGTGAGGATGGTCGCAATGATGGGCTCTGCGAGCGCGGGCCCGCCGTTGGCGCCGTGGCCTTCATGCGGACCGTGCGCATCCATGTGCGGTTTCGGTGACGATGGATGCTCAGCGATCGGATGTGATCGAGGATGATGGTGCGGACCGTGCGCATCTGCGTCCATCGGTCGGGCCGATGCCGTGATCGGCTCATAGCCCGTTTTGCGGATGACGTCAGCGAGCCGATCGGGCTGCGTTCGTGCATCGTCGTACTCAATGAGCGCACGACCGAGCGCGAAGTTGACATTGGCCCGTGCGACGCCTTCGGCGCGCGTCAAGGCGCGTTCAATCGTGACTGCGCAGCTCGCGCAGTGCATGTCTTTAATCGGGATGATTGCGCGTGGCATAGATTTAAATGACGGTAAACGCTCCGCGCACCATGCCCATTCCGCAGCTGAACGGAATGGTGCCCGGCGCCGTAGGTGTAAATGTGATGATGTTTTCGCCTCGCGCGAGCGTCCGTTGGATCTTCAGCGCGGGGACAACGATGTCTCCGGTGCATCCGCTCGCCCGCGTCCCGTCGATGATCCATTTTACGGGAACGCCAACGTTGACCGTCAAGGAATTCGGGGAGTACCCGGATCCGGTGACGGTCATGCGGACGACCTGTTCTGTCGCATTTTTCGCGATCATTTCGCTTCGCACCGATGCGCGCGTTTGCGCAATGGTTTGAAGGGTGCCGAGCGGCGTCACGCGCGATCCGACGAGTGTGAGCCCGCCGTCGATATGGATGACGGCGAAAATGACAAGCATGGCGCCGGCCGTGAGCCGGAGATGACGCGCCGTCGACCCAGAGGCCGAGCGACCGACTGCCGTTAGGCTGGCGAGCGCTGGTAGGGTTCCGACGGCGAAGGCCGTAAGGAGCAGAGATCCGGCCGTGGCGCTGCCTGATGCGATGGCGAGCATCTGCGCTGTTTGCGTGAAGCCGCATGGCAGGACGAATGTTGCCGCTCCGGCAATGACATCCGTCAGAGCGCGTCCGTCCTTCGTTGATAGACGATCCGCGGCGGCGGTCAGGCTTTTCGGCGGACGAATGCCGATCGCAGCGAGCGATGGCACGAGATCGAGCATGTGGAGCCCCGCCCAGAGCAGGATGCCTCCTAAGACCAATGATGCGATGCCGGCGGCATTCGGCGTGATTCTTGGAAGCGTACCGCCGATACCTCCCAGGGCGGCTCCGCCGATGGCGAATGCGGCGATACGGCCGCCGTGTATGGCGATGAGGTTCGTCCTTTGCTGTTTAGATGCGTAGGCGAGCAGGAAGCCGCCGGTGGACGCAAGACAGGATGATACGGATGCAATCATCCCGAGTCCGAGCATGGCGGTGACGCTTGCCGCGGAGGAAGCGTTCGGCATGATCCGCTGGAGCGGTCCCCAGAATATCGAAACCCCCGCGCCTGCGATCGCAACGAAGATGGCAGCCCGAAAGAGACGATGGCGTAACGTGGATCTGGGGGAGGCCGTGGCGATGTCGCAGGAGGTACGGGGTGCTCTTGTCGTTGCGGCGCCGTCTTCGCGAAAGCGATAGCCGTGTGATTCGAAGAGTCCGTTAAGCGCATCGACGGACGGTACGGGGGCGTCCTCTGCAAGACGGATGCCGGCGCGCCGTTGGCGCAGCGAGACGTCCGCCTCTTCAACGCCCGGGAGATCGCGCAGCTTCTGTGCGATCAGGCGTTCGCATGAGGCGCACCGCATCCCGTCGATCGACCAGGTTTGGATGCGTGGCATATGGCGAATTGAGGAGTGCGTGAATGAGAAAAATGCACCTTCCCCTACTCCCGCTGACACGTGGTTCGTTGGTGGTATGGCGATTGGAAATCCGGCGGACGGTCAACGCCGATCGCCCGTTCTTCGCAGATGGTCTGGGCCGACGCGAGGCATTCGGTGTTCGCCGGAGACGCGCCGCCCCGCATCGTGGAGTTGTTCGTTTCGGATCCGGCTTGATCGGCATTGATGCAGCAGTCGCCATGATCCGAGACCGGATGAGACGCGATGACGCCGTCCGCATTCGATGCGGATGACAGATCGTGAGCATGCGCGCTCCCATGCATCGCCGTGGCGCTCGGGACGAGCCCTGCTGCATGCGGCTGCTCTATGGCGTATGCATGATGCAAGCACGGCGCTCCGGAAAAGAGCAGCGATAGAATGGCGACAATGGCTAGACGACTCATTAAAATCGAGTGTACGCGAGCATGTGGATGAAGACAAGGTAATGTCATTCATTCAAAAATGAAGCCGCCCAAACGCACGCGTGTGCGCAAGGGCGGCAGAGGTCCGCGTGTTTCAGCGGATGTCGTCCGAAGGGTCAACCGGCATCGGCCGTCGGTCGCGGCGATCGTGGATCGTTGTGCAGATGACGACGCGTTCCGCCAGTTCGCTCGCAATGCAGTTGCGTGCGCGCATGAAAGCGCGGTTCGGATTCGGCGGGAAGTGGCCGTTTTCAGCGACCCATGCGGCCATGTCGCCGATAGCGGCCGCGATGCGTTTTCGCAGACCAATGGCGTACAAGCGTACGACGTTCGCGTCGTAGCCGTTGTGAGGGATGGCGAGGAAGATCGGCACGACCCATTGCTCTGGATCGTTCGCGATGCAGTTCGGTACCACGTACTTCAGGGCGATCTGAAGGTGGCTCATGCCGTTGCCACACACGTTGCCGCGGTCCTCGATGAGGAAAGCGTCGTTGCGGTCGCGCGTTTCGAGTGGACGTCCAATGAAGATGACGCGTTCCTGATGATCGAGTTCTTCCGGCGGGCGCTGGCTCCTCCGGACGGCTTCGACGAACGTGGCGTTCGCAATGACGCGATCCGCGAGTTCGGCGTAGACGGCTTCGCGACGTTTGGCGTCGATGAAGCGGATCGGCGATCGATTGAACGGGTAGACCTCTTTCAGATGATCAACGATCGTCCCGTGGAGGCCTTGGAAGCGTTCCGGCGTTGAGTCATTCGTAGCGCTCGTATAGTCGACGGATGAAAGAGAGGCACCGGTCGAGCCGTAGAAGCGAAGGCTATCATCGTCGGTATCGAGGAGCGCGGTCAGCGCGATGATGTGTCCATTCCGCCACTCGTTGATTTCATCGGTCAGTTCGCGCATGTGCGCGAGGTAGCGCGCGGTATCCGCTCGCCATGCGCCGCAGCCGAGGCTGGGCGTTCCGGAGCTGTGGGCGACGGAGAGGTGGACCTGCGTCAGGCACTTGCCCTGGATGAGTCCGAGCCCCTGCTCGACCAATCGGTGATGCGCGACGAAGCGCTGCATGTAGACTGGATCACGGAGCGTCGCTTCCATCGACCCTGGATCTCGAAATGACTTCAGTTGTCCTGGGATGAGCCCGAGCGCGAACGTGATGTCGCTGCAGCGTCCGTCGGAGCAGACGGCGGTCGACCACGCGACGTCGTGCGTGTCGACGTACTGCGTGCGTTCCGGGAGCGAGCACAGGAACGCATCGCTTTCGCGTTCGCGTCGCGCCAGGATTTCGCGAAGCGCCCGGTGGTATTCCGGCGCGATACGCTTGGCCTTGGGGCGCGAGGACGGGGGCAGTGAACGGGCAACGGCATGTTCCATGCTCTTACCTCTTCTTCAGTTTGCGTTTCGGTTGAACTTCGGTTGGCGAAGTGCGGAAAGTTCGATCTTCGCGAATGCGAAGGCGCAATAATCTAGCGCAAATCAATGTTGGCGTCAAGGTTCTTCAAAAATAATCCCCGCCATGACGTTTCGGCGGGGATGGCGCTGTGGATGCGCGCCTTCGTTTATGCGAGTTCGAAATTTTTCTTAAAAATCGCCTTCAGAATCTGCTTCCTCGTCACAATACCAACGAGTTCGCCGCCGAGGACGACGGGGAGGCGTTGAATGCTCCGCGCGAGCATCATGCCCCCGGCATGGAGGATCGGCATTTCTGGGTTCGCCGTATGGACGGGGTTCGACATGAACTGTGCGACGCGCATTTTTCGGATCTCTCCGGCCTTGCAATCGCGCATCTCCAGATCAGCGTAGAGCTCCGGGGCTTTATAGTAACTGTCGTAGAAGGGAAAAAGGATACGCAGGAGGTCGCGGTGCGACACGATCCCGATGAGTCTGTTCGTCTCGTCGACGACGGGTGCACCGCTAATATTCTTTTCGTGGAGAAGGCGGACGACGTCTTCCAATCTCGCGTTTTTACTGATCGTAATGACGTCAGTCTCCATGAGGTCTTTGACGCGCATAGAGAAAAGCGATGAGAATGAATAAATGTTGTTGAAATAACACCTATTGAAAGATGTACGCCCAACGCGCATGCGCGTCAAACGTACGGCGTTGGCAGCATGCGCTAGCTCATTGGATGCCGAACGGTTCGTTGAGGCGATCCGTGGAGATGCATGTGTTGGAACGGATGCGTGAGGCGATGCCGTTCGCGGATATGCTGAAGGTGCCGCTCTCGTTCTGAATTGTATTTTCGACTGTCGGCGCCGTACCGCGTGACGAGCTGCGCTGCGTAGTTGCCTCCCACGTGATGCGGCATGACGACGTACGAAGCTCCGGCCGCATAGAGTCGTTCGGCATCCTCAATCCGTTCGCCCGTCACAATGATGACCGCGGTATTGTTCGTTTTTCTAACTTTATTGACGATGAACTCATTCGTCTCATAATCCGGCGCGGTCGAGATGATCACTTTTGCTTTTTCGACGTTGATCGCTTCAAGGAATTCGTTGTCCGACGCGTCGCCATATCGAACGCGCACGCGCCGATGGGTTAGCTCAGCGATGACGCGAGGATCGAAGTCAACGACGACATAGGGCATGCCGAGTTTTAGGATGGAGGCGAGGAAGTCATTTCCGATGCGGTGGCATCCAAAAAGGATGGCATCGTAGTGCTCCCGGACCGTTCGTTCGGTTTTTGGCTGTCGGCGCTCGAAGAAACTGAGTATCGGCGACAGACGTGTATAGAGCGCGTCGGCATTGAGCGCCGCCGCCGTTGAGAAAGCGATGGTCATAATGCCGACGGACATGACGATCGGGAGCATGTTCGACGGGACATGCCCGGCATTGATGCCGAGCATGACGAGGACGAGGGAAAATTCGCTGACCTGAGCCATGGAGATGCCGGCGAGAAAGCTCGTCCGTTTGCTATAGCCCATGACGCCCAGGATCGACATGATGATGATGGGGTTTCCGATGAGGACGAAGGCGGTATACGCGAGGATCGGCCAGACCATGAGGTTGAGATCGATCAATGTGACCTGTGACCCCATGAGAACGAAGAACATGATGATGAAGAAGTCCCGCAAAAGACGCATTTTCGCGACGACCTCGAAGACGTATGGGGAAGTAGCGAGCGCAATGCCTGCGGCGAGCGCGCCGAGCTCGACGGAGAGGCCGAATGCGCGGAAGATAGCTGCTGTCCCAATCCCCCACCCGATCGCGAATAGGAAGAGGAATTCCTGCGAACGCGCAAAGATCGGCGTGAGCGCGGGGAGAACGTAGAGGCTCACGAGAACGAGAGATGAGGCAAGGAGAACGGTTTTGAGGCCAAGGGCAATGAAGGCTTCTCCGGTTCCGCCACTGGCGCCCGCCGTAACAATGATAACGGAGAGCAGGGCAACGAGATCCTGGACGAGCAGCATTCCGATGACGATTTTTCCGTAGACCGTATTGACGTCATGGCGGTCCTGAAGGAGTTTTGTTGCGATGATCGTGCTTGAGAGGGTGAATGCGACAGCCAAGTAGAGACTCGTCAACCAAGAGAAACCGAAACCGTACCCAATACTGAGACCGATGATCGACGTGAAAAAGACTTGGCCGAGGCCTGCGAAGAGGGCGACGCGGCCAACGTCTTTCAAGACAGTAGGGTGGAGGCTGAGCCCGATGATGAAAAGGAGAGAGGTGATGCCAAGGTGAGAGAACACTTGGATCGTCTCTTCGGATCGGATGATATTCAGCGCCATTGGGCCGACGATGACGCCCGTAAGGATGTGGCCAAGGATGAGCGGCTGCTTCAAAAGGAGCATGACGAACGAGACGGCAGCGGCAATGCCGATGATGGTCGCGAGCTCCGAGAAGAGATCCATTGCGTCAGTATACCATCGGCGTTCCGCGCGATCAGTTCGAGCGGGACGGGACGTGTGCGCGCCCCTCGAACATTGTTGCCGATCTCTATTGGCGTTTATTCACGCGATCCGATCATTTCATCGCGATCTACGCGGATGATATGATGACGCAACGTATGGCACGCGCCCACGGGGTCTACGCTGAGGTGCGGTCGATCGTTGTCGCGGTCGCGGCGATAGGCGCGATTGCGGTCATCGGTCTTGCGCGCGATGTGGTACTGGAATGGACGGACGCGAGTCGAACCGCGACGGTGCTGCGCGTTGCCGTGACGCGCGAAGTTTTTGCTGATGCGGTCGCGTCGATCGGCGGTCCTCGCGTTGATATGTTGCCGTTATTAGCCATTGACGGCGCAGCGTCTGCCGGCGGACGGATCGACGAGTACGTAAGACGGACGGCGGACATGATCATTACCGGCGGTCCATTCGTCGACGCGGAGGTCCTGCGAGAAATCATCCATCGCCGTGACCAGCACGCGCGTCTCGTCGATGCGGGCGCAGGAATGCCCGAGACGTTCGGGGATCAGTCATCAACGGCGGACGGCGATAAGCGCCCGTCGCCGGATCATTATTTTTGGCTGGATGCCGATGCCGCCATTACGATGGCGGGGACGATCCGTAACGCGCTCATTGCAGAGGATCCCGATCACGCCGACGAATATCGCGAGCGAGCTCTCCAGTACATTGTTGGAATCCGCGAAGCCGATGCCGCATCCTCGCGCATGTTCGGGGTTTGTCGAACGCGTGCATTCGTCGAAGGCGGCGGACCGCATTTTTCGCATCTCGCTCGCCGATACAATCTTCTCTACTACGCTGTTAACGAACTTCCGTCCGGCGAGATTCCTCCGTTGGCCGGGTATGCCGCTGTTACGGGCAATCGCGATCTCCGTTACATATTCTATGATGACCGAACGGACGCGAGGCTTGCGGAATCGATCGCTCGAATTTCCGGCGCATCCCTGTTGCCGCTCTCTTCGGGCGCATCCGCGCATGCCAAGGGCGGTCGGTCTTTTTCTCTCGCGGCGAGCATGCGCGAAAATGCGGAACGTTTGAAAATCGGCATGGAGTGCCGTTCTGGACGCGGCGAATAAAGCGCGCCAAGCGTGCGCAAACTCAAACGGCCTCCGATCGCACCGCATGGGCGCGCCCGAAGGCCGTTCCTCGCATCCTTTCTGGCATGAATGAGTATACCAGATTGAGACAAAAAATACTTGTGCACGTCAAGGGCTCTCGTGTCGGCGGATGGGGAGTCTGAGGTATCGGATCCGCTCGCGTTCAGGGTGCCGTTCAATAGCGTAACGGAGCGTTGTGCGCGATATTCTGTGTATTTCATCCTTTAAGAAAGCATCGAGGACGCTCCGATCACGTTTGCCGATTTCGCGCAGCATCCAGCCCGTCGCTTTGTGGATAAGATCGTGCCGATCATCGAGTAATTGACCGGCGATGCGTAGGGCGTCCGTAAAATCCCCTTTTCGAATAAACGCGTATGTCGAGACTATGGCGATACGGCGTTCCCAGAGATTTTTAGATGCTGCGAGGCGGTTGAGGATGGCGCGGGATTTATCCATGAGATGCGCGCCGACGAGCGTTGGAGCTGTTAGGTCGACGAGATCCCAATTATTGATCCATTTCGTATTCGAAAGGTAGGCGCGGTGGATACGCGTCCGTTCCGCAGGAGTGCCTCGATTGAATCGGCTGACGAGCATCAGGAGCGCAGTGAAGCGATATTCGTGGATGCGAGAATGGAGCAAGATGAGCACGTCGCGGAGATCGAGCGTCAGGTGCGCGGATGCGATGCGCCGCTGAGCAGGAACGGTAATGCCGAGAAAACAGTCATTTTCTCCGTATTCCCCTTTTCCCGTCTTGAAGAAGCGCTTTAGATGACGCGCCTTCTTTGGGTCTGCCGCCGCCAGGAGTTCGTGTTTCAGGTTCGCCAGCCGAGCGCGGGATGCGTTGGATTGATGTGAGGCCATAGCTGATGATCGACCATCATAGCGCACTGCACCTAAACCTTTGACATTCCGTCTAGGATCGATCATGCGGAAAAGGTATGCTGTGCCAGAATACATCTCACCATTTTTATTATGAGCGACATGACGCCCGCGCCCGCCGGGGAGAACGCCGTACAGGCTTTCTCGCAGAGAACAATTGAAAATTTTTTCGAAGAATTTAACGTAACGAATCCAGACATGAAGGCGAAGCTGCTTACGCTGCTTACGCATATCATCTATGGGTACAACCAGGCCGTCATCAAGCTCGAGGGCGAACACGATGCGTACCGCAGAGAGCAACTGACGCGCGAAATCGACGAAATCCACGATAAAATCGCTCGAACGATTCAGGATGCACTTGCGGGGAAGGGTGAATTTTCGCCGTAAAACCTATGGGATTGACTGCACGCCCAATCGTCCTTCTCATTCTTGACGGCTTCGGTATTTCGCCGCCAGACTCCGCGAACGCCATTGCGTGCGCCCGGAAACCGTACTTCGACTCACTCGTGTCGTCGTACCCGAGCATGCTCATTGAGGCGTCTGGTCTTGCCGTTGGTCTTCCGCGAACGGAATTCGGGAATTCCGAGGTCGGACACATGGCGATCGGTTCAGGGATCCTGCGCTATCAGAGCCTTCCGCGCATCGACCGCGCGATCGAGACTGGAGATCTGTTCTCGTTGCCCGTGATGAGGAAGATTATCGAAAAGATCGGAACGGCAGGAAAACTTCATCTCGTCGGACTCATTGGCAATGGCGGCGTCCACAGTTCGCAGAAGCATCTCGCCGCGCTCATCGAATTCGCGCGGAAGGAAAAGATCCTTCCGCGGACCTACATCCACGCGTTTCTTGATGGACGCGATACGGCGAAGGACGTCGGCATCGTATTTTTAAAGGATCTGCTCGGCGAACTTAAGGAGCCGGGCCGCATCGCGACGGTCGGCGGGCGTTTCTACGGGATGGACCGGAACCTGAACTGGGACCGTGTCAAAAAAGCGTACGACGCAATGGTCTTCGGGAGGTCGGACGTCATGGCGGCTGATCCGATCAAGGCGCTGCAGGATTCATACGCCGCAAACGTTTTCGACGAGCAAGTCATGCCGTACGTCTGCGTTCAGAAGGACGGAACGCCGATTGCGACGATTGATGACGGCGATGCCATTCTCTACTTCAACTTCCGTGCCGATCGCGCGCGTCAGCTAACGGAGGCGCTCGTCGTTCCGGATTTCAACGAATTCGAGAGAAAACCATTGCACGATATCCTCATGACGACATTTGCGGAGTACAAAAAGGGACTGCCAGTCGACGTTGTTTTTCCGCCGGAAATTATTGATAATCCGATTGCGCGCATCGTGAGCGACGCCGGACTGAAGCAGCTGCACGTCGCCGAGACGGAAAAGTACGCGCACGTCACCTTTTTTCTGAACGGCATGCAGGAAAAGCCGTTCCCTGGCGAAGACCGTATGCTCGTACCGTCGCCGAGCGTCGCCTCGTATGACGAGCGTCCGGAAATGTCGGCATTCGCGGTCACGGAAAAGATTTTGGGCGCCATCGAGAGCGGTATGCATGACTTCATCGCGATCAATTACGCGAATCCCGATATGGTTGGGCATACAGGTAATCTGGCGGCGAGCATACAAGCGATTGAGGCAACGGATCAGTGTCTCGCGCGCGTTATTCCGGCTGCACTCGCAAAAGGCGGGCTCGTTTTTGTAGTGAGCGACCATGGGAACGCCGAAATCCTCGTGAATCCCGTGACCGGCGAACCGGACAAGGAACATAATTTTAGCCCGGTACCGTTTTTGATCATCGGAAATCAGTACAAGGGGCGCTCGAACCCGATGGTCATGGACGCAGATCTCTCTATGCTCGAACCGGTCGGTCTCCTCTCGGACGTCGCACCGACGATTTGTTCATTGTCCGGTTTGCCACTCGCATCAGAAATGACGGGAACAAGGCTGTACTAACGACGGGTACGTACGTGCGTAGGTGCGTAAGTAAAAAATACCTACGCACGTAAGCACCTACGCACTCGCCTTCGGTTTTATGTGGCAGTCACTCCCCTCTCATGTCTCCCCGTTCATCATTCAGACTCCCTGGTTTGCTTTGCATTGGTATGGATTCATGTACGTTGTCGCATACGTCCTCATCGGCGCACTCGTGGCATACAGGATCAGAACGGAGTCATGGCTGATCACGCGCGATCAGGCGGTCTCGCTCCTGCTGTGGAGCGTGGTCGGGCTCGCGGTCGGCGCGCGCCTGGGTTATGCGGCGTTCTATGAGCCGACGAACTTCATTCAGAATCCCCTTCTCCTCATATGGCCGTTCGAACGGGTGTCCGGCGGATTGGCGATTGTCGGACTACAAGGATTCTCGTACCACGGTGGTCTCGTGGGCATTGTCGTCGCCTCGTTGATGGCGTGTCGGCGCTATCGCGTGAAGCCGCTCGACATCGCCGACCTCTTTCTGCCGGCGATCCCCCTTGGTTATGCATTCGGACGTATCGGTAATTTTTTGAACGGAGAGCTCTACGGCCGCGTCACAAGCGTGCCGTGGGCCATGATCTTCCCGACGGATCCGTTCTACGCTCCGCGTCATCCATCGCAGTTGTACGAAGCTATGCTGGAGGGGGTGCTCATTTTTTCGATCCTCTGGCCACTGCGTAGATGTCGGCCGTTCAAGGGTTGGATGCTTGCCGCCTACCTTGTCCTCTATGGTTTCGCCCGATTCGCCGTCGAATTTTTCCGGGAACCTGATCCGCAGCTCGGCTTGATTTTTGGCCCGCTAACAATGGGTCAATGCCTTTCTGCGGCGATGATCATCGCTGGTTTCGTGACAGGCGCCGTATTTTTCGCAAACCATCGCCGTTCCTCGCTTCATGGGGAAGGTCGGGCGGCTTGACGTCAGGGACCCTTGCCATTTTAGGCTAAGTGTGCTAGTATTCTTGCCAGATCAAAGCCCCCGTTTCTCTCGTGTCATGGACCTCGCGGTCCGCAGTACGTGTGAGCGCTAGGGTGTAGATCAGCTAACTCACACCGTTTCGCTCGATTATCGGGCGAAACACGACACGAAATGTCCACCAAGCTTTTCGTCGGAGGTATCCCGTATTCCGTCACGGATGCGGAACTGTCCGACTTCTTTGGCCGGGCCGGTACGGTCACGTCAGCGCGCGTCATCATGGACCGCGAAACGGGCCGCAGCCGCGGATTCGGCTTCGTCGAGATGTCCTCGCCTGAAGAGGCGCAGCAGGCAGTCTCGATGTACAACAATGCGGACATGGGCGGCCGCACGATCGTCGTGAACGAGGCACAGCCTCCTCGCGATGACCGTGGCGGTGATCGTGGCGGTCGTCGCGACTTCGGTGGTCGCGGCGGTTCCCGCTACTAAACCCACGCATTTAAAAATGCCGCCAGCGTAAGCTGGCGGCATTTTTATGTCTTCGCCTTCGCACGACATAGGCGCTCTCGCGCCGTCCATGCGCAACATCAGCCTTCGGTGCAGGCAGACGAGATCCGCGCATGGCCGACGGCTCGGATATCTGGATGCCGCGTTCATCTGCCGCGCGCTCGTTCATCCGCGATCAGTCTTATCGTATGCGCAGTTTTTTGAGCAATACGTCCCATTCGTACCTAACCCCGCGTTTAACGGCGTCCATGCTGAGAATGTGGATGCCGAGGAGCTCGAAACCAAAAATGACGAGCCACATGCCCGGTAAGACCGGAAGCGCTCCGAGTACCAGGCCGAGAAGAACGAAAATGACGCCGAGCCCGCTTCGAACGTTACGATTTTTTATTCTTTTGAAGATCAGGAGATCTCCGTTTGCGTCTCTCATTTGAACCGTACTATCGCATGCGCGGCACGGCGTCACAAGCTAGGTATCCGTGTCTTCAAATTCAAACAGCGTTTCAATTTTTGTTTTTAACGCCGTTGCCACGCGGTACGCGAGCAGGAGCGACGGATTATACTTCCCCTGCTCGAGGAATACGATCGTTTCGCGACGGATGCCGGCTGCCTCCGCGAGCTCTTCCTGCGTCATGTTGCGTTTGCCGCGGAATTCTTTGATGCGATTCTTCATACCGAAATCGTTGTTGCTCGGGGCGTTTATCGCGGACACGCCGTTGTCGGTGCGGGCATTGAAGGTTGACCGTGCGCGACCCACGCGCCGTCGATACACGTCCAGCCGTCCTCGCCGCTCATCATGCGTATGCCGAAGACGATCAAGAGGCCGAGGATGATGGCGAGGAGCGCAACGTACGGCGCTCGACGGTCGAATGCAGGCGTCCGCTGTAAGTACTTTGCGATTGCGGCATAGGCCAGCATGAGGAAACAGACGCTGTACGCGAGCGCCGATGCTACGGGCTCGTAGACGGGATTCGTGTCGCGCATTGC
>Ga0265297_10007454_pt1 | contig 15156 bp, 30 predicted proteins | sample Munlanlwell13791_FD_192502 | JGI IMG/M metagenome (GOLD analysis project Ga0265297, IMG submission 192502) | Leachate microbial communities from a municipal landfill in Southern Ontario, Canada - Leachate well 137-91 | ecosystem: Engineered > Solid waste > Landfill > Unclassified | place... | reverse complement strand
TTCCTTCTGCCTTTGCTCATACTCTGGCTTGTGTGTCTCACAGTATCCGCTTGCATCCCTTGTTAAGGCGGGACATGCCGAATGTTTACAAGGGCGCAATGGACGGTCAGGCATCACGGTCTCCCCACGACATTGAAAGCAGACTTCCGTCGCATGCTCCGTGTCCCGTCTCTCCGCAGCCTATTTGTATCTCTCGTCTCTCCGGTTTATCAAGGTATATCACCGTACCAATTGGCGTAATAAAACCTTGGCAGCTGCCGCATTTATGACCGTCATATTTTGTTATATTAACCGCTCCACAATTTAAGCATTGATATGCAATGTCCTTCACTTTCTTTTCCTCCTTAACCACATCACGCCAAAATACAAGCAAGGTATTAGCCAGCATATAGCCACAACCCACTTGACTATGTTTAGTATCATATCTTCCTCCGTAATTTTTGAGCGCGGCAGCCGGAGGAAACCTAACCACCGCGCCCCACGCACTCATACTTTGCTGTATATCTCGTGAATCAAGCCATCGTCTTTATCGTATATTCTTGTTACTGCCTGCCTTACGCTGTTCCATCCCTCGTTATAAGCCCACGCCGATAATGCCGAAGGTGTTGGGTTTCTATTTATTATCGCGCCGTTCTTTTCCTCAACGTGTATTCTGTGTCCGTGTCCTGCGTGTATCTCCGTTACCTTCGTTCCTGCCATTAAGTGGCGAAACTCTGTATACACCCAATCCATGTTTTTTAGTTCATTCTGCCCGTGGGTAAAGAGTAAAGCCGTATTGCCGAACGCAAACCCTTTATGCCCTGTCGGTTCAATCTCAAAGTGTACGCTTTTGTCTTTATGAAACCACGCCCACAAATGGAGAGCGGCGGCGTATTCGGATATATAACTGTGATTCCCCGGTATCAGCAGCACGTCTATTTCCGTGTCTGGAAACCTCTGCCTTAGTGAATCAATCGTCCATACGAGCAACTCACACCCGGCCTTATACATTTTCGGCCATCGTATGTCATTGAATTGCTGTGTGCCTTTGGTTGTCGAGCCTTGTATATTATCGCTGTTGAAAAAGTCATTGCCGAATATCAACACTATTTTGTCATACTCATAAAAGACTGATTTCGCTTCGATGTCCTCAACGATGGTTTTCATATTCCGTGTGGCTATTTTATGATCGTAGTTCTCTCCGCTTTCCGGAGCCCAGGATAATTGTCCCAAATGTAAATCTGTTATATTGATTACGCTCAGCTTGCCTTTATTTTTATATGTCACCGCCCGAGGCAGTACGGGGCTGTATTGCGCGGCTTGCTCCCGGAAGTATTTAAGCATCTGCTCGGGATCCGGTGTCGTCCTCGGTTTAACCGTTATCTTTGAGGCATAGAATGTATCAACAAAACCGCCTTTTATCTGTACGTTGTATACGCTGTTTTTCGCCCATGCAAGTTCCCATTCTTCCGGGTTGAACCCATGTGCTGTGAGTAGATATTTTTGGTCGTTGATTTCCTTATCGCTTGCCTTTATGATGTTCTCGCCTGTATATGTTCCATCGCCGTTGAATATCATTACCGTTTTTCGGTGCCTGTCTACGTGGTTGATCTCCATAGTCGATGATCTGTCTTGATATTCCGGCTGTCGCTTCAAAAACGAGCGCATTTTCGCAAACTGTAAATTTTCTGTCGGGTATTCCTCCTGTAGCGTTTTATATGTCACTGTCCAGCTTTTATTTATTACAAACTTAAGTTCCTTTGCTCGCATTTGCCATGGTTTGAGATCCATATGCAACCTCGCTTCATTCGTTTTCTTCTTTAAACCGCTCCATTTCCTTCACGCTCATACCGTATAACCCAGGGCTTTTATCGCTGTCCGTGTACTTAAAATAAGCCCCATCCAAAGACGGATACATAAACTCGATCATTGCGAAGTTGGCTATATCCGCCAGATATTCGGTGTTTTTCGTTTGGAGATACTTCACAATCCGCATTTCAATGGATTTAATCATATCCGTTGCTTTGGCGTCCCTGTTGGCTTTAATGGAGCCGTATTTGTAATGCCCCATCACCATTGCCTTTTTACGGATTTCGTCAAACTCCAGGCTGTATTCGGTCTTTAAAATTTCTTCGCTCGTCATATGGCCTCCGGGATCTCATCAATGCTCGTGAATACCGTCATTCCCAAATCTAAAGCCCGCGCTTTTTCAATGTCCGCGCCGGTTGACTGACCCGTGTAAAACAGTGCATCACAAGCCCTTAAAAACGAATCATCCCAATCCATGTACTCCTGCCATGAAAGACTAAAGCCTTTTTCATTCGCCCGTTTATCAAACCAGTGTGTTAAAAGCGGGATAAATGGATGATGCCCTTTTTTCAAAACCTCGATTGCATAGTCTATCATCGTGATCGCGTTCTGTTCCCGTTCTTCGTCGGTTGGCGCGGAATACTTACCGGCGATATAGATTTTCATGGTATACCTCGCTTTATTTTTGTATAAAAACCCAACGGCAGGTCGGCAACCCTGCATCTCTTTAAGACCGCCGTGAGAAAACCTCACCCACCCGAAGGCGGAACGTGTACGGCGTGATAGCCGCCTTTCTATCCTCGTTGGGTCATTACCGTATACGGGGCGGGCCGTGCTTCTTATCGTTCGAATATCCGCACGCAGTACTGTTACCCGCCCGTGAAGGTTTTTAGCGTAAGCATCGAACACACCTACAACGTAATTGGTGATAGACTTTATAAGGGAAAGCCTACCGAAAACCACCGCCACTAGCGATGGCGGTCATTAATTTGAAATATAGTTACTGACTGGTTTGCTTTTTATGTCCGTATCTTGACCGGCACAGATAGAGGCAGTCTTTAAGCCTGCATCCCTCGCCCTCACGCGAAAAATAAAAACACAGCTTGCACTTTCGCGGCGATACAATCCACCTGATCGCCGGTTCATACTTTTTCACGGTTTCCACATCTTTGCCTCACAGAAAAACCGCCCGGTTAAAGGCGGCTTGTAAATAGTTATATTTTCTCCACCTTCATTTTAACATATCAATTCCGCCAAAATCCTCCAACTTTTCAAATGCCCTTTTTTTTATTCTTAATGCTGTGCTTTCCGACCAGCCCCCCTTTTGCCCCACCTGCCACGCGGAGTATCCTTGAAAATATCGCAGATCAACGTATTCCATTTCCTCATAATCCAAAACCGCCGTTACCGCTTGCATGATTGCGTCTGCCTTGTCCTCAAATCCATCACGTAGTTTTTCGTACTGTTCGGCTTTTAGCTTGTACCGCTTGACGATCGCGTCAGCATTTTCCAGCGCCCCGTATACCGTCACGCCATCCTGTACCCTTATGTCGCTTAGTCTGTAGGCACATACGCCTTTTGGTGCCCCGATGCCGAAATCAAAATCCAGCTTTTCCCGCTTGCGCCTGTAGCGCTCTGCCATGCTCGTAAATGTTCGATATTGCTTTAACCATTTTTCGATTTCCCCGACCTCGCCCATCCTGACTGACCTCCCGCTACTTTTATTTTTTCGCCCCGCGGTTCCATTCGTCTCTCGCCATCTTTTCGGCCTCGTATTTGTCATGCAAAGCCCTGTAAAGCACCGTGTCTTTTTGCTCGTCCATGTACCTTGTAGTCGTTCGCGTAGGGCCCAAGCGTCGCCGTATCTGTTCCGGTTGCTCCGCACTTCCGGCATACCCAAGGGTATTGAGGGGGATTTGATGTAAGCACGTTTGGAGAATACGATTTATCGTGTTGGCAAGGCTCCTTTGCCTCCTTTGCAGCTTCCGGCGTAAGGAATACGGTTTTACCAAAACTATCTGTTTTGCAAAGTGGTATATCTTGATGGTCTAAGTTCGAATCCAGCCTTGAAATTAGTACAACCACCTTACACATGCATTCTTTTTCGTGTTCTGTTGTTCTGAATCCGTGTACCTTGTGTTCGGTTATTCCATCTTCAAAAGTCGTATAAATTGTATCCCCTACCTTGCACGGCAGTACCACGCCAAGCCCATCCTCATGCTTTTGCATAAGGTCAATGGCGATTGTGAGGGCTTTCTCCTCTGCTTCATACGTTTTAAACAAGCTTGACGCGAGGCTCATTAATTCCTGTGTTTGCTTTCTCATTTTTTTTAGTGTTTCGATATGCTCTTTCATTCCTACGCCTCCACTTCTCCGCGCCATTCCCAACGGTTTATTGCGCCCATGCTATTCATGAAACATTGTCTGCCGCACGTTCCATCTTCATTTTTATGCTTGCAAATATCGCATATCGAATCATTGCTGCTCGCGCTCGGTTGTGGGCCACAAGCAAAATTCAAATCCCCTATCGCCCTATCCGCTCGTCTTTCCGCTTTTTCTGCCCGGGCTTCTGCTGCTGATAGGGACGCTTTAAGGCGGTCTATTTCGGATATAAGTTCGGGCATCTTGTCCTCATATTCTCCGAGGCGTTTGACTGCCATACTGTAATTAAAAAACGCATCATACGTGCCAAATTCGCCGGGAACCGAAGTATGGTCTTTCAAGTCATACCGAAAGCATCCGATAGTCGGTTTTGTCAGCCTGTCTGCCGCCCTTGCTTTGATTTCGTCAATGTTCACTTGTTTTCGCCTCCATGTTCTTTGAAATATTTTTCTGCGTTTACGTAATTGCCCTGTTTTTTTCTGTACAACTGCATGATTTCTTTCTCGCCTATCTTGCTCCAATGCGTTTTTGGAAACATATCATGCCATTTTCCCCGTGTTTCCGTTGGCGTACCGTCCGCGTATTCTGCCGGGGTGCATTCCGCACATAGAACATGTGTGTTTGAGTATTCATCAGCGAAGTCGTTCAGTTTCCCAACAACCGCCCAATAATTTCCGCCGCACGCTGTATTATCAATGCATCCGCATTTTTCACAAATGTATGTGCTCATTTGGTTTCTCCTCCTGCCTTTTCTTTTTCTGGATATTTTTCGCCGCAATGGGGGCAATATGAATTGAGCAATAGTTTTTCAAGTGGCTTTTTCTTTTCTGGCACATGAATCGTCACGACCGAATATGAGCGTCCAGAAAATAACTCGTATTGCCCTGCAATATATGTCGCGTCAGGGTGTATTTCTTTGAATTTTTCGTTGATTTCGTGTTCGCAATTGCACATTTCCTTTCAAACCTCCTTCACAATTTTTCCGATGCTTTCCATCAGCCTATTTCCCGCAATGTCACTTCGACACGCGGATGATCAGAGTAGTATTTTTTGACCGTTGCGCTCACGATCATGCTGTCGTCCCTGTATGCAATGCCGTTCAAGCTGTCTAAAACCGCCTTGACGATGTTGTCAATATCCGGTTTCTTTATTGGACGTATGTCGCCATCGCACATCAGTATTGCCTTGTTCTTGCCCGCGCTTTTCGGGATCTGGAAATATGCCACTATTTCAGCCTCAATCATGCCGTCAAGCATCTGCTGGCCGGATTCGCGGAAACACCACTTCACGTAGTTTTCGTAATTCACGGTTTCCTGTGGCGTGTAGGTGTGCCCTGATTTTAAAACCCTGGGCCTTGCCTTGCCTTTTGGTTCTCCGTCAACTGTAAATCTTGCTGTTTTCATAGCTCGTCCTTTCTGTAGCCTGGTATTCTGCTGCTGTAAGATGGTCATTCCTCGTCCTCCAGTTCTTCGGTCAAATCCACGCTAGGCACTTCTTTAAAATTTGCGTATAGATGGTCGAAGTCGTGTTCGCCGTATTGCCGCTGAATATACGCGAGGCTTTCCGCGTTCTTCCGTGTGTCCTTTACTTTTGAAACCTTCCCCTCTAAGAACTGCACCGCCTTGTCTGTTCGCATGAGGAAATCAAAATCTGCTTTCCATCCCCGGTCATTCTTGCCGATATGGTGATCTGACTTATTGCAGTTTTCACAGATGGTTTTAAACTGTTCGATGGTAAACTCTTTTGCGAATTTATGAATAGCTGTTTTTCTCTTTTCGGTCAGCAGGGCAACCTTAGGAAGATTGGAGCATATTGAGTTATAAATCGTTGTGAACGCGTCGAAGTCAAAACTTGTTTTTGACAAGGTATCTTTAGAGGAATACCCTATACTTTCATTTACTTTAATTTTATTTAATTTGCCATTTTCTGCTACAACGGTGCTACAACGGTGCTTTGGCGGTGCTATGGCGGTGCTATTTTTCCATCTGTTTGCGGCACCTTTTCGCCCTGCCTCAATTTTCTGTTCAATAGAATCCTCATACTTTTTCATGCGTTTTATTAAAGTTTCTGACCAAAAGTATTCACCGTCTGAATTGAATAACTTATACTTTTCAATGCAATCTGTAATGAACTGTTTTATGCTGTTGCTCCGGCATTGCGCCGTCATAGCGATGCTATCAATCAGCCATTCTTGTAATGGTAGTTTATGCCCTTCCTCCCCCGCCATCATTTCAACGATTATCCAATAGTAACCATATCCTGCGCTTTTGTATGTGCCACGCATGGAGGTTATTTTCGGGTCGTTTCTTGCGTCAAAATCATGGCTGAAATATAACGTCCTTGCCATACTCTACCTCACTATTCGTTGATCCCGAAATACTCATCAAATGATACTAATACGCCCTTTTCCTTAAGCAGTTCTCTTTCCAGTTCTTTCATGTCATCGAACACCCCGCAGAGCACCAATTTACTTACAGCCTTGTAAATTACTACATCCGGCAAAAGTCCATCCGGCGTAAGATATGGCGTAGCCTCCACGTACTCCGTGAGGAACTCGGATATGGGTTTACGAATATTCTCGATGTCCATACTCTTTACCTCACGTCAGAGAAAAATAATCGTCCTTGAAAATGCGCATATTCTTCCGGTAAAACGGGAACCGCTCGCGTGAATCAATCAACTCCTGCCGCGTATACCTTTCACAAGCCTCTAAGTCGATCGGATACCCGCTAAAGCTCCTAGGTTCGTCGTCGTCCGTAATGCGCCCCCAAAACTGCAAAATCCCATTGGTTACATGCTTTGTGCTTGCGATTACATATTTTCTTTCTTTAGAAACATTGATATTGTTATTCATATTTCTACCTCACTTCATTTCTTGCCTTAAATCTTCTTTGATGTAATAATCGCGCCTGTATTCTTTGCATAGCCTTTCGCATTCATGGCCGAAGTCGTGCCAGTTTATTGATGATGGATGATAGTTCAGCTTGCCGATTTTATACACATCAATACAGTGCATTTTCATTATCCATTCAAAAACCATATACGCGTTAAGCACAGGTTCAAAGCTTACCCATGTACGTATTCCCATAATCTTTGCCGCTTCGAGCGCGCCAACTCTATCGACTACCTTTGCGGCTCCCGGCTCAACAACATCCGCTTTTCCCATGTATTCAGTGACGGTAACGCCGTACCAATCGTTTTCATCCAGCAAATCAAGATCACGCGTTTCTGAACTTTTTGTCAATATCTGTACATGATTTCCGCTATCCTTTAAAACCTTGATAATCTCCCTTGTAACCGTGGTGTCAACGCCTATCGGATATGGATCACAGGTGAAGCAAAGGTGGATTAATTTGCCGGTTATGCCCTCTTTGGCTATCTGCTTTTTCACGGCCTCAACTATTCCTTTTCGCGGCTCAACATGACTATGAAACTTTTCTTTATCCATGTGGAGAACGGCAGGAGCAAAACAGTAATAGCACCTGTGTGGGCATCCGGTATAGATATTGATGCATAAATCGCCATACTCTTTGGCTCTGCCTTTTGGTTCATATATAGGTCTAAACATTGTTCCAATCCCTCACTTTCTACAAGCCATCTAAATATTTTCAATTGACCTTTTACTCGTCTGCATAAGTTAAAATCGATTGTAGGGCATCGAAAAAGGCCGTAAATAGGGCGGTTTAAAATCTTAACTGCACCGCGCTCAGGCGCTTATCTGCTATCTTTACATACTTTGGATTAAGCTCTATGCCGATGAAATTACGCCCGTGTTTTATGGCTACCTTGCCAGTTGTGCCGCTTCCAAAGAACGGGTCTAGTGCAATACCGCCTTTCGGGCATCCTGCGAGTATACAGGGTTCTGTCAGCTTTTCGGGAAAGGTTGCAAAGTGCGCCTCTTTATACGGTTGTGTCGATAACGTCAATAAGGAGCGCTTATTTCTGTTATCGTGCATATCATGGGCGTTACCTGATTTTGTACGATTAAAAACAGCTGTATCTTCTGTATATTTTTTTCCGCCATATCTTGGTGCAGCTGCTTTCATTGCCCCGTTTGTTTTTCTGGGCACCCTATCGGATCCGGCTTGATTTTCTATATCCTGCGAAAGCCTAAGCACTGTACTTTTTGCAACAGGTTCCGCAATCGCCTCCGCGTCGTAATAATACTTTTGGCTTTTTGAAAGAAGGAAAATGTATTCATGGCTCTTTGTGCATCTGTCCGTTACGCTTTCCGGCATAGGGTTCGGTTTCGCCCAAATTATGTCTTGCCTTAGATACCACCCATCAGCACGAAGCGCAAACGCCACCATCCACGGTATACCGATAAGGTCTTTTGTTTTGTAGCCGTTTATTTTCGCCTTGTGAGTTGCAAGCGAATCATTGCCCACCCACGAACCGCCCTTATTCGTTCTCTGCTTTTCACCTTCGGTATCGCCTTTGTTAGAACTGCCACAATACGAATCGCCCAAATTAAGCCATAGCGTACCTTCCAGTTTTAAAACCCTTCGCACTTCACGGAATACTTCAACCATCTTTTGCACGTATTCCTCCGGTGTCGATTCAAGCCCGATTTGGCCATCCACACCATAATCCCTCAAGCCAAAATACGGCGGCGAAGTCACGCAACAATCTATTGAATTTTCGTCAAGCTGCTTCAGCCCTTCAAGAACGTCACAGCATAGAATCTGGTTAAGCATAGATACTCCCTAACACTTTAAAGCCTTATCCGCATATTGTTTCAGCAACAAAAGGAAATCAGCATCAATAACGCTTTCGTCCATTTCGTTTTCAATTAAGATTTTAAATGCCTTTGCAACGGTAGAAGGGTTGAACAGTAGAATGTTATCTTCGAGCGCAATTTCTATGGCGTTATTCTGTTGGTCAGGCCATACCGTTACTTTTGGGATTCTATTTCTCCAATCTGCGGTAAGTGTAATTCCATCGCTCATTTTGATTCCTCCGGTGGTTGTGGTAGTGGCATCCAGTGGGTAATATATTCGTTGGCGTATTCAAGGCCCATCCACCCATCTTTATCGCGCATTGCTACAAACACGTTGCCAAAAGCGTGACACAGCACATGCGTGTACGGCTCCGGTAATCTCTCTTTTACGCTTATCCATCCGTCTGCCCTACGGTTCCATGCGGATATCGCTTCCTGCCGTACTCTGACGCGCCCCGTTGATGCGCCGCACTCTTGACACCGTACAAAACCTTCGTCGCGTTCTGGATACGATGAATATGCGATAATAGCCTTAAATTCTGCTTTTCCGCCACAATGTTTACAGTTATCTATCTCGCTCACTACTTTTCCTCCTTCTTTGCCTTTAATTTGTAAATCCTGCAAAGCGTTTTATCTAATATCACGCCCTTGTCTATGTGATATTTCTGACCAAACGCCCTATCGCCTATCTGTTCGCATTCCCCATGATGACCCCGGCACAGGCTTAAAATCTCCATGCCCTCATGCACTATTTGGGTTCTGTCGCGCCCCATGCCAACAGGCCCGTTGAAGTGGTGAGGCTCAGCATGTCCGCCGCATATCACGCATTTTTTATGTATGGCGCATTGGTACACATAATCCGCTATATCGTCCACAAAGTCCAAAAGCGGGAATTTACACGGCACATCATACTCGACAATAAACCGTATCAAAAACTTTTGGAAAGCTGCCACAATGGACATAGGGGCATCGGACAGGGAGAACAGTTTTTCGCTCATGGTTTCGATTTCGTTGACTTGAAACTCTAATTTCATCCATTCTTTGGTTAACTCCCTTTTGGTTTCTGATTGCCCCTGCCCCATCCATTCCGCTATTGCCCCAATAAGGGCGTAGCACATGCGGCGCTGTTTGTCCGAGAGTGGGCGGCCGTCGATAAATTCAATGAGGACGGAATCATATTTGCGGTCAAGCGCCTTATCCAAGTTGGGAAGTGTGGCGCGGATCATCACCGTTCCGTCTGCATACCAGTTGCATATTTTACCTTTAATGCGCTCTATCGGGTTCATACCTACCTCATGAAATCGGGAACGTCATCATCCGTTGCTTGGAAGTCGTACGATTCTTCTGCATTCATCATGTTTTTATACGTGATGCTGTTGGTGATTTTCGTCCGTATCCATTCCGGCAGCTTGGCGAGTTTTTCTTCAAGGTCCATATCATCAAAATCAAAATATGTTAATTCTGACTGGGGTTTTGCTACCTGTATGGCTTTCGATACCGACACGATAGCGGCGATATTGGCGTATACCTTCCCTTGCTTATCCGTATGAATGATTTGCACCTGACAGGGCTTGCCTAAAATGTTTTTAAGGTCAAAACCTTGCAGTTCCTGATCCGTGAACCTTTTGCCGCGCCATGATTCCAAGTCTTTGCGAAGTGTGGCTTTATCGCCAAGAGATACGGTATATTCCCTGGAAACAAAACGATTTTTTTCCTCGCCATCTACCGTAACGGTTTCGTCGTGCAGTTCAAATGTAACTAAAACCTTGCGCTGTGTGTTGTCATAAAGATTGCTGTACTGTTCCCCAAGGTCAATCACGGCAATACATGTTGCCAAATGGATACCCTCTGAAATTGGATCAAATTTTGATTCATTTGCTTTTGCAATGAGTGACATAACAACCTCCTATTTCACCTGTAAATTTTGTTTTTCTTTGATTTCTGCTCCGGGTATCGGCTCACCGGCCTTTACCGTCTTTTTGATCTCCGCTATGTCGAGCTTCGGTTCACTGAATTTAAGAAAACGGTCGTATGTATTGGCAAATATTCTCAACGCCTGTTCGTCCGTGATTTCCAAAACCTCAGATTTGCGGAAAGAGAGCGCACATTTGGCAGATTCAAAGCGCGTTTTGCCTGTTTCGATCATGTAGCCGGATAAATAGCCTTTGCACCATTCGTATTTCTTCTCTTTAGACTTCCTGCGGTCTGCAAGGGCTTTTTCCTCCGCCTTGATCGCCTCCACTTCCGCATCCAGATTTTTCAAGAAAAGGGCTGTGTTTTCGATTTTCACGGATTCGTCAATTTCCAATGCTGAAAGCTTTTCGCGTAGCTTGTCCTCTAAAATCTCGCCGGTTTCCATGTCAATGCATTCGTAGTCCCATCCTTTGTCAAAAATGGCTGACATTTCGGAGTTGATTTCGTATAGGTTCATATTTGCCTCCATTCAATTTTTAAATAAACATCAGATTGCCTTGCTTGTGAAATACAAAATTTGCATCAAGCATCTGCAGCCACTGCTCTTTTGTGGCCTTGTTTCTTCCAAATGTTGTTGCATTTTCGGCGCACCACTCACAAAGCTCGTCCAGCGTTTTAAACACCGGACTATTCGGGCTTCCTTCGGATGTTGTTTCCCATAGCTGAAATCCTTCACCGTCCGGAGGCCCTAAATACTTATCGAAATTCGGGCAATCATAGGTTGTCATAGGTATATTTTTCAGCTTGGCAAACTCCTTACATTCTTCACAAGTAAATCCGTAATCGCCGTCTTTGCAAAGGCTCGCCGAATACCCGTACCAAATTTTCCCTTGAGGCCAGCTAAAATCTAGCGGAACTCGTTTTAATTCCCTTCCCATATTTCCTCCTGTATTTCTCCCGTTGCATTGTGTAAGCGTTCCTGGGCTTCGCGTTCTTCAACGATTGCTTCTTCCTCGTCCTCCACTATTTCATAGCCTCCTTGAAATAATCCGTCAACTGTTCCTCGTTATAGGTTTCAAACCATGAATGCCCTTCTCCGTCTGTGTAGGTGATTTCCAAAGTTTTGCCGATGATTTTAACCTTGTGAACCCCTCGGTGATTGCCAAGTATGGACGGTTGCGTACTATCTGAAAAGGGAGCGTAATTGATTTCTATACGGTCGCATGCACCGTTCTTTAAGATTGTCATTTTTGGACCTCCAAAAGCTGTGGATTGTCATGTATGTTGCCTATGATTTTGCACCATTCAGGCCAATCGCTTGTTCTCGCGTCTAGCAAGGCATAATCCCACTTCGCAACCTCGCTAAACGGGCAACCCCATTCTTTTTCGTCCCACTTCATAATATCGCCCTCATATATCTCTTTGCCGTTCTTGTCTTTGAGGCCGGTGTATTGGCCTACGGTTTCGGGCAGAACATGCGCCCCAAACGGGTAATTGATGTTGTGTATGGCTTTTATGCCGGGTGTTTGTATTAAGTCGCCGTATACCCATTGGCTGCCGCAGCTAAAATCGGGGTCGATTGTTTTTCCTCTGAATTTTATTTCCCTGTTCATACCGCCCCTCCCATCCCTGCCAATTCCACAGCTTTCAACGCCTGTGCAACAACTTCGTGTATGATTTTATCCGTGAGTTCTTTATCGATGGTGATTTGGATTTCTCCGTCAATGTGGATTCTGCCGCCGTAAATGTGTACATCACCGTCCCATATGTTGAAATGCTCTTTCCTCGGCTTCTCTAACATGGCTCTTTCCCCCGTTTTGCTTCCCATTCTTCCCTGTCCGGTTTCGGGATGCGATTGTATTTCTCATGGATGCATTTTGCGATAAGGTTGGATAAATCGCGCCCATCCGCTTCCATAAGGCAAGCCGCTTCTTTTTCCGTCTGCGGTGAAAACGTGATTTCGTGAGGGTAGTTTCCGTTTCGTATTCGTCCGAACATATGAACCTCCTACTGGCTGGAGGGCGTTTTAAGCCCCGTTTGTGGGTGTGTGCGTGTGTTTGCCTATTGTGATGATATTTGCGGCCTAAACCCGTACTGCCGCGTGGAGTGCGCACTCGTTTTTTCGCTGTTAAGCTTGGTTTCAAATGGTGGAGGCGCAACCGCTTTACCGGCTGACATACTGCATTGCTATGTATGTGTTATCACACGCCCCATGATTTGGCGAAGGTCAAACGGCAACCCTCCGCCCTGTCCGATCAATCATGCCGTTTTGTCTTTCAATGCGCTAATCCCTGTTTGCTATTTCGCCTAAGGGTTTGGTGGAGAGAATAGGAATCGAACCTATTTTTTTCGTTACACGCGTTCACGAATGATTGCATCCAGCGAATCTATCTCCCCATGTTGCCGCGCCTGTTTTACGCGGCCCCCTGCATTTGGTGGTTAAGCTATTACCGGAACATCAGGTATTTTGCCTTTCAACCATTCTGCGATCCGTAGCATAGCAACGCCCTTCCATGCTCCGCCATCAGCCTCGAACAGTGCCGCCCTACCTCCTGTTTGCATTCTGAATACGAACGAGCTTGCGGGCTGTTCAATTTCCGAGAACGTCCGGTATGGAGCGAGAATTACCGGATTCGGAACGGGTATATCTTCGACTTTTGCAACGCCGACTTTCGCCGTGACCTGTTGGGAAACACCATCGTCGCAATATGCCTGTACCTGTTCATCCCTTACGTTTCCGACAACCTTTAAAACGTCTGCGCGGTATTGTGTATCTACGAACATGGACTGCAGCATAATATTGAAGCGTTCCAAATCCATGAACTGGCCATAGGTAACACACGGAACAAATGCGCTTGCAGACATATACCGTTTCCGCGTCTGCCATGTGGTTTCCAGTTTGGATATGACCGCAACCGTACACGGCGAACAAACCCAAATGATGATGTTGTCTTTTATGCCGTCCAGATCGTTGTTGATGTAATCCGCGATTCCGGTTAACGATGCGATACCCAATTCGTCGGGCGTGGGTTTTTTGACTGAACTTACCTGTTTTGTTGTGTACTGCCTACCGTCGATTTCGAGTACTTTTGCGTCTGAAATGCCTACGATTTTGTCAATGAAATTTGCGTCAAACAATTGTTTTACTCCTTTCTATTTAGCGATTCCGATTACGCCTTTTTTCTGTGCGGTTATTTGCCCCTCCATGTTGATCTGGCCGGGGATTTCCTTGGTGACTTCCGTTGCCATGACTTCGCCCGTTTCCTTGTTGCATCCGATGTACAGTACGGTTTGTACTGCCCTTGGTGGTGCGAGCGTGGTTTTTGCGTCAATGTCTACCGATGCCATGTCCCGCGTTTGATTCGGCTTGAGCGTCAGCGTGAGCGAAAGTTTGCGGGTTTTCAACGGGTCCGTGTTCGGATCGAAGATATTTGCTAAGACCTCGTTTAATCCGTCTTGAAAGCGTTCTGCCAACGCTCCGCCCGCGAGTTCGTCAAGGTTTTTGATTTCGCTTGTTTTCAAATGGTTCTACCTCCTTCCTGTTTTGTAAAACACTCTTTTCCGTCTCACCCCCACCGCCATGCCGCCTATTGATAATAAAGTGAGCGTGATTGTAAAGATAAGTAGTATGTCGGTTATGGTCATAATTTCCTCCGCTATTTGATACTCGTTCCTTCCGGCAAAACTCCGGCCGCGATCATGCCCTCTAATAATGCGTCAAGTAAAACTTTTGGTGTTTTCATGGCTTGACCTCCCCGATCATCACGCGGTAGTCGAGTGCAACCCCGTCTTTTTCCAGTTCTTTTGCGGCTTCGGCCAATCTGCTTATTTCGGCGGTTCGCAGGTTTAAAATTGTGACTTTCATTATTGGCGATTTTTTGTCTGCCAAAGAACCCAAAGAAAGCATTGACGACATTTCAAACTGTTTCGATAACCCGTGCTTTTCAAGAAGTTGTCTGACCGTTTTTCTATCCACTGTTTTTTCCTCCTTCCCTCCGCTTATAATTGCATCCCTCTTTGATACATCCAGTTATACAAAGCAAGTTTGTTAATTTTGAGATACCCGTTGCCGTACTTTCCGCCCGCCTCGCCCAGTGCAAAGGGAAGCGCCTTGCCGTATGCCATGTTCCGAAACTTGTCTATATCCATGTTGAGGAATTCAGCGACTTTTGAAGCCAGGATATCCGGTTTGTCGTCCTGCGTAAGAAGGGCATAAAACTCTTTCTCCATTTCTTCTATGATCGGCGGCGGTTTTAGCATGGCCGTCCCTCCTATATCGCTCTATCCGATTTGCGAGTCCATATCTCGTCCTGCGCTTAAATGCTTAATCTTACGCTTTTTGAGTACGGATT
>Ga0265297_10007453_pt1 | contig 15157 bp, 41 predicted proteins | sample Munlanlwell13791_FD_192502 | JGI IMG/M metagenome (GOLD analysis project Ga0265297, IMG submission 192502) | Leachate microbial communities from a municipal landfill in Southern Ontario, Canada - Leachate well 137-91 | ecosystem: Engineered > Solid waste > Landfill > Unclassified | place... | reverse complement strand
TTCTTCTTTTCTATAATAGTTTCCATTTAAATACCATTCTTTATCACCAAAAGCATACTCAATAGCTGGTCCATGATCTCTGTGTACTAAACGCCCTTTGTAATATAATATTCCATGACTATCGTACCAATGAGTATTATCAAATTTTTTTTGATAAGAATAGTTTTTACAATAAACTATATTATTATTTTCAGTTTTAAATTTCATCTAACACTTGACTTTTCTTTTTTAAATTTATTATTTTCAAATACTTTTGTTCAGAATATTCTTTTCCATTTAAATACCAATATTTATCTCCATCTTTACATTCTATGGCCGGCCCATCTTCTCGATGTATTAAATATCCTTTATAATATTGTATATCATTATTATAATAAAATCTATCATTATTGTACTTTTTATTATAATTATCTTTACAATAAACCACTTTATATGTATCTTTAAACTTCATCTAATACTTTACTTTTCTTTTTTAAATTTATCATGTTCCAATATTCTTTTTCTAAATATTTTTTGCCATTTAATATCCAACTTATAGATCTATCACTCCATTCAATGGCTGGTCCATCTTGTCTATGAAGTAAATATCCTCTATAATATTGCATTCCATTATTATTATAAAATTTATTATTATCAAACTCTTCATAATAATTATTCTTACAATAAATTATATTACTACTTCCATCTTCATATTTTTCTTCAAATTTCATTCAAGACTCTACTTTTACTTTTTAAATTTATAATACTTAAATAATTTTCTTCAGAATACTCTTTTCCATTTAAATACCAATAACATTCTCCATCCCTCCATTCCTCGGCTGGACCATCTTCTCTATGTTTTTTACCATCTATATACCAAAATTTTATACCATTATAATTTTCCAATGCAGGTCCATCTTTTCTATGTCTTTTTCCTTCAATATACCATTCTTTGTCACCATTAATATATTCTATAGCTGGTCCAGTTTCTTTATGAATCAAATATCCTTTATAATATCGTAAACCTTTATATGTACTATAATAACTGGGTTTTACAATATCAGATTGTATATTAGATTCTATACAATATTTATCCTTACAATAAACTGTCTTATATTCATCTTCAAATTTCATTTAAGACTCTACTTTTACTTTTTAAATTTATAATACTTAAATACTCTTCTTCTAAATATCTTTGTCCATTTAAATACCACTCTTTATCTTTGGAATTCCATTCTATAGCCGGTCCATCTTCTCGATGTAACTTACCATTTAAAAACCAATTATAAGATATATCAACATATTCTAAAGCGGGACCGTCTTCACGATGAAGTAAATATCCATTGTAATACCATATATTTTTATTATTACGAATACCTTTGTTATTATCAAATTTTTCATAATTCTCATTTTTATAATATACAATATAATATTTACATTCAAATTTCATTTAAAACTTTCTTTTTATTCTTAAATAAATTTATGATTTTCCAATACTCTTTTTCTGAATATTCTTTATTATTTAAATACCACTCTTTATCTCCATAACTACATTCAATCGCTGGTCCATCCTCTCTATGCAACTTTCCATTCAAAAGCCATCTTTTATGTCCATTATTACACTCAATAGCTGGTCCATCTTCTCGATGTACTAAATATCCTTTATAATATTCATATGTATTATAATTACTAAACATTCCATTATCAAATTCACTGCAATGTTCATCTTTACAATAAACAATTTTATATTTTTCTTTAAATTTCATCTAAAGCTCTATTTTTATTTTTTAAACTTATAATATTCAAATAATCTTTTTCTGAATATTGTCTTCCATTTAAATACCACAGTTTATATTTATCTTTACACTCTATAGCTGGTCCGCTTTCTCTATGAACCTCGTAACCTCTATAATAATATTTGCCATTATTGTAAGACCAATTACTATTATTATCGTATGTTTTCTGATGAAAGTTATTATTACAATAAATGACTTCGTAGTTATCTTTATATGCATCTTTAAATTTCATTCAAGACTTTCTTTTTATTTTTCAAATTCATAATCTTTAAATACTTTTCTTCTGAATATCGCCTTCCATTCAAATACCATCGTTTATACCCATTTTCATATTCAATGGCAGGTCCATCTTCTCTATGATGTTTTCCTTCTAAATACCAATATTTATCTCCATTACTAAACTTCAATGCAGGACCATTTATCCGATGTCTTTTACCATCCTTAAACCATTCTTTGTCTCCATCAACCCATTCTATAGCCGGTCCATCTTCTCTATGAATCAAATACCCTTTGTAATATTGCATATTATAATTACAACTATTTTTATCAAATTCTCTCCGATAAGAATTGTCCTTACAATAAACAGTTTTACTATCTTCTTTAAACTTCATTCAAGATTTTCTTTTTATTTTTTAAATTCATTATTTTTAAATACTCTTCTTCTGAATATCTCTTTCCATTCAAATACCATGTTTTTTCTCCGGTAATTCGTTCAACAGCCGGTCCATCTTCTCTATGCCTTTTACCATTTAAACTCCAATATTTATCTCCATCATTCCATTCTATAGCTGGTCCATGCTTTCTATGAATTAAATACCCTTTATAATAATTGGTACATGTACCAACATTTAAACAAAAATGACTATTATTAAATTCTTTATAATGATCATTCTTACAATAAATTATACTACCATCTTTAGTTTTAAATTTCATCCAAAACTTTCTTCTTATTCTTAAATAAATTTATGGTTTTCCAATACTCTTTTTCAGAATAATTTATTCCGTTTAACCACCATTCTTTATTTCCAAAAGAATACTCAACAGCCGGTCCGCCCTCTCGATGCCTCTTACCATCTATATACCAATGTTTACCACTATCACTCCACTCTATAGCCGGACCATCTTCTCTATGCACCAAATATCCATTCCAATATGACCGTTTATCTGAATCTTCATTATATTCTTGATTATAAAAATTATTACTTCTACAATCAAACTCTTTCTGATATGACTCGTCTTTACAATAAACTATACCATCTTTAGCTTTAAATTTCATCTAATACTCTAATTTTATTTTTAAAATTTATAATTTTCAAATACTCTTTTTCACCATATCTTATTCCATTCAAATACCACTCTTTATCTCCATTGTGCCATTTACATGCTGGCCCATCTACACGATGTCTTAACCCGTTTAAAAACCATGTTTTACCACCATCTGTCCATTTCATAGCTGGCCCATTCACTCGATGTACTAAATATCCTCTATAATACCATATAATACCATAATTATCAAAATCACCATTATCATACTTTTCATTATAAGAATCATCTTTACAATAAACTATTTTATTTCTAATTTTAAATTTCATCTAATACTCTATTTTTCTTTTTTAAATTCATTATTTTCCAATATTCTTTTTCAGAATAATTTCTTCCATTTAAACACCACTCTTTATCTCCATCACTTCATTCAATTGCTGGTCCATCTTCTCTATGCGTTTTACCATTTAAAAACCAAATTCCTTCTCCATTATTCCATTTAATAGCTATTCTATTTTTTCTATGAACCAAATATCCTTTATAATACCATATATTCCAATCAAAACTAAAACCATTATTATCAAATTCTTCACGATAATCATTCTTACAATAAATTATATTACCACTTTCATCTTCAAATTTCATCTAATACATTACTTTTATTTTTCAAATTCATTATCTTTTGATATTCTTCTTTTCTATAATACTTTCCATTTAGCCAATACTCTTTATCTCCATCAGTCCATTCTACAGCCGGCCCATCCTCTCTATGCGCCTTTCCATCTATATACCATAATTCAGTACCATCACTCAATTTCATAGCAGGTTTATTTTTCCTATGAATTAAATATCCTTTGTAATATTCAATACTTGCATCATAATAAAAATCATTATTATCAAACTCTTCATAATAATCATTTTCACAATAAATTAGTTTATATTTTTCTTTAAATTTCATTCAATACTCTATTTTTATTCATTAAATTCATTATTTTCCAATACTCTTTTTTAGAATACTCTTTTCCATTTAAATACCAATATTTATCTCCATTACTATATTCTACAGCCGGCCCACCCTCTCGATGATGCTTTCCTTCTAAAAACCATTCTTTATCTCCATCACACCACTCTACAGCCGGCCCATCCTCTCTATGTACCAAATACCCATTCCAATATCTTTTTGGATTATTATAATAAAACCAGTCTTCATTATAAGAATTATCTTTACAATAAACCACTTTATCTTCTGTTTCAAACTTCATCTAATACTCTATTCTTCTTTTTCAAATTCATAATCTTTAAATACTCTTCTTCAGAATACTCTTTTCCATTTAAATACCAATATTTATATCCATTTCCATATTCAACAGCCGGTCCGTCATCTCTATGTTTTTTACCATCTATATACCATGATTTACAATATTTATGTTCTATAGCGGGTTTATTTTTTCTGTGAATTTCATATCCTTTGAAATATGCTCCCGAAATATTATAATAAAACCAATTATTATCAGCTTCATAATAATAATCATCTTTACAATAAATTATAAAATCGTTAGCAAAATCTTTGGCTTCAAATTTCATCTAATACTCTAATTTTATTTTTCAAATTTATAATTTTTAAATACTCTTCTTCACTATAATGTTCTCCATTTAAATACCAACCCTTATATGTACCGTAATATTCTTGTGCCGGTCCGTCTTCTCTATGCAGTTGACCATTTAAAAACCAAGATTCATCTCCATTATACCATTCTACAGCTGGCCCGTCTTCTCGATGAATCAAATATCCTCTATAATAATATAAATTATCAATAGTATAATAAGAATCATTAGTATCATACTTTTCATTATATGATTCATCTTTACAATAAATTATTCTATTCTCTTCTTTAAATTTCATTCAAGACTCTACTTTTATTCATTAAATTTATTATTTTTAAATATTCTTTTTTAGAATATTCTTTTCCATTCAAATACCACCTATAAACACTGTATTCACCACAATATTCTTGTGCCGGTCCATCTTCTCTATGTCTTAATCCGTTTAAATACCACTCTTTACTACCATCACTCCATTCTACAGCAGGCTTATTCTCTCTATGTATTAAATATCCTTTCCAATGTGACCGCTTATCTGAATCTTCATTATATTCTTGATTAAAAAAACAATTTTTGTAATCTAATTTTTTATTATAAGACCACCTCTTACAATAAATCACTCTCTCTTCTTCTTTAAATTTCATTCAATTTTTTTAATTTTTTTTAATATTTTTTACTTAAATATGTACTACTTAAATTTATTATTTTTTATTTTACAAAATCATACAATATTTTTTATAAACCACTGCTTAAACCATTGTACAATTTTATACTTTAAAGCACCTTCCAAAAGTACCCAAAAAAACATATCCATTTAGGATCCGAAAAAAGAGTATATACCGACCCGGCTTTTCCAGATTTTTTGGAAAAGTTTTGTACAGATTTTTTAGAATCCGTTAGTTGGTGGGTTCTCTTGCTAATTTATATTTTTTGTTCATTTGTTGGGTTTCCATATTATATCATTATTAACTTTGCAAGCAGCGTGAATTTGAGGGCGTGTTGGTTTTTTCATTCTGAAAAACTTTTCATTGCAATTTTGGCATGTACCTATGTAATTTGCATAGTCCATGCATTCAAGAGAGTGTTCCAATTTGCTTGAAGGATTTGCACCTATTGCTTTTGCTATGAATTTCCATTGTGCTGAATGGTTTGAGTATCCCCTTTTTTCTATATCAATGGCATGAGCTAGTTCATGTAGTATAACATCTTTTTGTTGTTCTATGGTACCATAGCGAATTAGGTCATGGTTGAAAGCTATGGTATATGATTTATAATTGCATACTCCAAGGTGTGTTGTAGCATCAAAGTAATTTATTTTCCAATTCTTTTTTAGATGTTGATTCATTTTTGATCTTAGAAAATCAAAAAAGTTAAAGTTTTCTTGTTCTTGAGTATTCATCATAATCCACCAAGATTTGATTTAAATGGGTTATTAGATGTAAGATGTTGTATGGGATCATGTTGTACTGGATTATTATATGATCCAATGAGATTTGGTCCAAAGGGGTCATTGGATATAGGATGATGTCTATCACGACTGTATAGAGTAATAGTATGTACAATGCCGTCAATGATTGTTATTGCTGGTAGAAAGTCAAATTCTGGTTTGAAGTGTGTACCTATGAAATCTTGTAGAATTGCAACTTCATTATTTTCTGGACAGAAGTTGAAAGCTTCTTTTGCCAAATCAGTCGGGATAGATTCAGTCAGATATGGCTCAATTAATTTTTGAAAAAGTTTTGTTTTTTCTTCAATAGTGAGTTTCATTTTAACATCTTTCTATAAAGTTTCACATTTTTAATATTTAGATTTATGGGATCCACTGATGCATGTGATTGGGTTATAATAGCCTATCCAGCCGTTATGTTGTTTGGTTATTTCGAATTGTGATGATATATTTTCAATTTCGTTTTTTGTTATTGCATCGACGAATTCTTGTTGATATAGCCATTTTAGATAGGCTTTGGGTAATGTTTTTATTTCTTGTCCTTTATATTTTCCAAATTTTATTTCCATTTTACATATCCTTTTTCAAAGTTTCACATTTTTCATATGTAAATATAACACTTTTTTCCCAAATAAAAAAATTATTTTTTCGTTTTTATAAAAAAAGTTCTTAAAGAGTACGTTTGAAAATGTGAAAAACAAGCGTATGATTCTTTAAGAACTTAGGTATTATATGATAGATTTCATTGTATCATATCGTTTAATGGTGCTTTCAAGTTCTGTGTTGAGTTTAGATAATTTGTTTTCATCTCTTGATTGTCTATCGTTTAATTGATCATGATAGTTTTGTATATTGGCAACGCCAGATTCTAAATTTTTGATAAAGTCTTCACGTGTTTTGATTTTTTCTTGGTTATCAATTTCATTGAGACTTTTGATTTTTTCAAGTTTTTCATCAATTCTTGTTTGAATGCGATCTCGATATTCTATAAGTCTAGAAATATCATTTTGTAGTTTTGATTCTAAAGAATTAGGTACTTGATTCTTTAGATTTTCAATATATTCTTCAGCTTTCTTTTTTTTGATTACCAAAGAGGCTGTTTTATATGTGATATTTTTTTCTATTATAGAAATTGTTTTTGCACGTTTGCTTGTACGTTTTTGAAGAGACAGAATTTTAGCTTTAATGTTTTCAATAGTTTTTTCTGATTGATCAATTTGTTTTAATCTATCAGAGATTTCTTTTTCTTTTTCTTTTTGAAGATATTTTGCTTCTTTTTCTTGAAGCTTTTTTTCTTTCATTCGTAGTCTTTCTGCTCTTTTTTCTCGTTTTGCTTCAAATCTTTCAAGTCTTTTGTCGGACTTATCATTATTGATTTGAGTTTTTTCAGTATCAGTTTTTTGTCTTTTTCTGACATTTTGAAATGCTTTCATTTTTTCAATTCTATCAGATTTTTTTGTTTTAAGTTCTTCAATTTTCAAAGCCATGGCTACTTGAAGTTCATTGATTGGTTCGATAGGTTCAGTCATTTTATTTTTTCCTTTTATAAATTTAATATATTATATTTCACGATATTCAATTTTTTCTTTTGTTCTAAGTATTAGTTTTGCATATTATTAATTTTAATGTATAATGTTTTAATATGATCTTTTAAATCTCTTAAAACATTTATTGTATACATATAAAATGAAAGGAAGAATGCTACAATAGCTGATATCATAAAGTGATCAAATGATGTTTTATTATCAAATAAATAGCTCATGAGGGGATATACAAAAAATATTGAACTACTCCAATAAATAAACATTAACAGTTTAGAAATTCGTGTTGACTTAAAATATGTTTCTGGATTTACTTTTTCCATGATTTGATTTACCTTTTATTAATAATACATTTTACATATCTTGCAGATTCAGATTTGCAATTCGAATGCTTTGAAATATTATATCTTCGAGTTCTTCTTTTGTAGGATCATCGAGCTCTGCAATCCGATGTTTTATATCAGACGTAAGTAGTTCGAGATATGTTTTGTCTTTATACTGATTAATTTCAAATTTTACGGTCATTGTAAGTTCATAAGTATTTTTAGTATACTTATTAGATGTATGTTTTTTAAGTTCACCAAGCCCGTCAAGTTCTTTTGTCGTATCTTTAAGTTCAACTGAAGCAGCAATGCCGCAATAATTTTCTGTATAAATATCAAATTTTCTTACATCTTCCATTTTATTTTTCCATTTTAAAGTTTCACATTTTTCTTAGATAAGAGCAGTTTTACAACATGCTCAGGTTGTTGGAGTTGATCACTGTTTTATTGTTTTGCTAAAATATCCATTAGTTCACCAAGTATTTGATAATAACTGATTCGAGTTGCCAATTTTCTAATAATTATCAAATTGTTATCAATATCATCCGGCTCGGCCATTTCAAATTTAATTTCTCTTTCAATATCTTCTAATCTTTTTTCATAAGAAGTTTTAAGCTTTTCAACTTTTTCAATTATACTTTTTTCCATTTTACAATCTCTTTTCAAAGTTTCACATTTTCAATATGTAAATATAACACTTTTTTCCCAAATAAAAAAATGTTTTTTTCGTTTTTATAAAAAAATATTTGAAGTTTAGCTAATATATAATAAATGATATATAAATATATTTTCAATTTTGTGAAATATAATTTTTTTATGTCAGATATTTTTATTATATTTGTATATGAAAAATGTGAAACTTTATAAAAAGGATATGTAAAATGAAAAAATTCAAGGTTCATAAAAATTGTTCTTGCCCAGCATGTCGTAAAGGCAAAGATAAAACGACAACAAAAATAGTTGAAAAAAGGTTTAGAAGGCTGAGCAAGCAGAATCTTTCTAACAAACCTTTTGATTTTGAAAATGTATGTTTTCCTTCGGGATACTACGACTAAAATTTATTTTCATTTTTACTTTTCAATCCCAAGAAATTAGTTTTTTGGGATTTTTTTTATTAAATTAAAAAAACATTTTTTTATGTCAGATATTTTTATTATATTTACATATTGAAAATGTGAAACTTTGAAGAATGTTAAAATGAAAAAAGAGTGGACAAAACAAGAAATCATTGATTTGTTAATGAACAAAGACAAAGCTGTTGCCAAAGCATGTGTAAGATTATTTGAAAGACAAACTGATGATGAAATAAATCATGAAGCCACTATCCATGGTAATGGTGTTGGTTTTAATAAAGTAGACGCAGAGTTTTTGTCTTCAGTAGCTAAATCTTATATGTGTAATGGTTTTATTACACCACGACAATTGTTAGTTGCTAGAAAAAAAGTAATAAAATATGCAAGACAATTGACTGCTATAGCTAATAATAAATAAAAGGATATTTAATTCATAGAGAAGGTTCTTCTATGATGGAAATGGATAGACATTATAATCAAAGTCAGTATGCTGAGAGTGTAGCTGAATGGAGACTTGATTAAAGGAGACACTCACCTCCGTATGGGTTCGAATCCCATTAGAAGAACAAATTTTAGAAAGGTTTAAGAATGGATAAGAATAAAAACTATTGGGTAGGCTCTTACTGTAAATCTGATCATGATATTAAATTTAGAAAAGTAAAGTATTTTGGAAATTGTGCAGATGATCCCAGTCAATGTATATGCATAACAGAAAACAATGAGTATATTCAAACATATTACGATAGTATGTATGAAAATAAAAAGGCACTCATTAATGAATTAATAGAATATTATAATGAAGCCATTGAAGAAAAAGACAAACATATATATGCAACAATCGAAGAATTAAATAAAGCTGAATCACAAAAAACATGTTTTAATAAAATTAAAGAAGTACTTGAATTAGAACTTTTAAACATAGAAAATTACGAAAAAACTGCAGAATTATGCGGAGAAAAAATAAATGATGAAGTCTTAACATCAGTAACTACAACTACAACTAATTTATACGAATAATATGGATACTTTAAATGACACTCTTCGTGAAGAAGACTTTAATAATAAAATTAAAGAAATAAGAAAATTTCAATCAGATGGAAATGTACCACAAGTTTTAATCAAAATGCAAATGCTTGTTTCAGAAGGATATGATCCTATACTAGTTGCAAATAAAGTTTTTGAAAAGAATATTAAGGATAAAAAATGAAATGGAAACTTAATAAATTTGGATGTCTTGAAATAGAAAGAAACGGTATATTCATCAAACAATATTGTATTTATACTAATGGGAAAAAATGTGGAGATCTTTGTCCATTATTTGATGAACCTAATCCGACATCAGCTTTAGATGTTGAAATATGCTGTGGAAAAAAATTTAAAATTTATAATTTCATCGATGAAAGAAACTATTCAAAAGACACTCCTGGCAAATATGAAAAAAGTGAAAAACTAAATGAATTACTCAAAGAGTGTAAAAATTATCTAAAAGATATATATGATTAACTAATATTTAAACAATTTATAGGAATTTATATGTTTTTTAAAAATAAGAGAGATAAAATTAATGATCTTATAAGATCATGGCCGCCATGGCAATCAATCGAATCTTTAATACAACAGTTCGATGAAGTAATTGAAGAGTATAAAAAAACTGGAAATATTATAGATTATAATCAAGTAGTATCCATGTATAAACGAACAGGTGCTCCAATATGGCCATTAATACAAGCGACATTTAAACTAGTTTTTGATTATATAAGAATTCAAAATGAAAAAATTATAGAATTAGAAAAAAACATAAAACTAAATAAATAATTTTTTTATGTCAGATATTTTTATTATATTAGCATATTGAAAATGTGAAACTTTATAGAAAGATGTTAAAATGAAAATATTTAAAATTTTCTCTCATAACATAACTGTAAAACAAAGTGAACCAATTTTATTGCAAGTTCATTATGCCAAAATTGCAGTACAACAAGAATTCTTAAGATTGTTCTTAAATGAAATTTCAAGATGTAGTGAAGACAGAGAAATTGTTTATTCACCTACTGAATCTGCAAAAGGCTGGTATTTTAAGAACATATTAGATAATGGTACACCGGGATATGAAAAAATTTGTTCTTCAAAGGAAGTCTATGATACAGATTTTCATGAATTTACAATTGATAAAGAAACATTTTTCTTTATAAATGAATCAGATGGAGTAGTCAATGATTAAACTTGATTACTATAATGCTGAAATCAATGAAAAACAACATATCAAAACATGTCCTGTATGTGGACATATTGGACGCATGGATATCCTCCATGGATCTAATGGACCAGTCACCTGTATACATATAGAAACTCGAAGAAAATTTGGACCTGATCAATCTATAATAGCATATATATCAACATGTACAACTAACATACCAATCCTTGAAGAATTTCCAAATGTAGAATCATTATTCATAGAGCAAATTTAAATGAATTTAATCAGACTTACATATTCGCACTATAGAAATTTGTTTCAACGCAAAGAAGGTAATGTTGTATACAAAAACTATATAAAAAATAACTTCACCGATATCAAATTCGAAGGCTTCGAATATGGATACTACTACCCTTCAATACTAGTAAAACTTGATGAATATAATAAATGTAACTTTAAAAAATATCAACAACCATTTAAAACCGAACAAATTTTTTTGTGATGTTATCGTGTACTGGACTTACATCGATACCCATAAGTTCTCAAAGTTTAAATATATTGATTTTTCACATTTTCAAATATATTTAATTCTTTGAGAACTTTTTTTATAAAATTAAAAAAAATAGTTTTTTTATGTCAGATATTTTTATTATATTTACATATGAAAAATGTGAAACTTTGAAAAAGGATATGTAAAATGAAATTATATCATAAAAATTTAAAAAATAATGTAGTTGAAATATCTGCAACAAAATGTAAAAAACCTTCACTCAGATCTGATCATGGAAATTATTGGACATACGGTACAATATTAATAAATGGTATTACTATCAATGCACATATCGAAACAACACGAGGACAATATATTTACTTTCAATATAACCCTTATAACGAATGGTTCAAATTCAAAATGCAATCAGAAATAGAAGCAATGTTTGATAACAAAGAATATGACATAGATCCATTCATAACAAATCATGAAAAACTCTTCACAAATATAAAGGATGTAAAATGAAAACTTTTAATATAAATGATATTGTTAATATTGAAGTACGAAATTCTAATAATATAACAAAAATGTATAAATTTCAGGTTATAAAAGAAAAAACCTATAAAAATAGTTATATTAACATTCCAATTGAAGTACCTGTAAAATCAGTATATCACGAAACTGCTTCCAATTGCATACGAGTAAAATCATTAGAACATACTAATATTAAATTAATCGATGTTAAAGAAGAGGATGTAAAATAATGTGGGATGTATTCACAAAACCAACACATAAATTAATAAAAAATGTAGATAAAAAAACATTCAATATCTACAAACATGCCGGCATCATGCACTACTATAATGACAACCAATTAAAAACATATAATATACCAAATAAACTTGGATCCGGCTGGTATACAGACCAAAGAACAATCGACGTTTTAAAAACATACGGGGCACAACAAAATGATTTCATAGAAATATAAAACTTTTTGATTTAATACATCAAAAAAATTAAAAAAATTTTTCAATAGGCTAATTTTCAACATGGCCCTTATAGGCTGATTTCTGAGTGGCCGGCTGGGCGGAAGCGGCCAAGTCAGATTCGGACAGCCCAGGACGGATTAAATAAATGAAGTCAGATTCGGACAGCCCAGGACGGATTAAATAAATGAAGTCAGATTCGGACAGCCCAGGACGGATTAAATAAATGAAGTCAGATTCGGACAGCCCAGGACGGATTAAATAAAGTCAGATTCGGACAATGTTGTGGTAGGTTAAAAAAGTTTTTTAGTAATATTTATAGAGATATAGTATTGTTATTTATAGAATTTGTATATAATTTTTATTTTTATTTTTCTTCCGGGAAAAAATGTAATGATTTTTGACACTTATCATAGTACAATATATTGTAAAGATAAGTATTATAAAAAATTTGATAATGACGATTTTTTTTATACTAAAAGTATCTTATATTATAAAGGGTATATGATTCATAGAGATATTGGGCCAGCAATTGACAATAAACATTGTGTTAATAAAGAGTGGTATTTAAACGGATTAAGACATAGAGAAGACGGACCGGCTGTTAAAAATTTTGGTAATACATTGTGGTATATAAAGAATAAAATATATTTTGATCTTAATGAATATTGGACTGATATAAAAATCATAAATTTGAAAAAGAAGAGTAGAGTTTTGGATGATATTTAAAGATAATTATAATGGTGTGATTTATTGTAAAGATAAGTATTGTAAAAAATATGATAATACTAGTTGGGAAAATAATAATGGTATATATTATTATAAAGGATATATGATTCATCAAGAAAATAAACCTGCTATAGAGCATAATAATGGAACTAAAGTATGGATATTAAATGGGCGTAAACATCGTGAAGATGGGCCAGCAATAAAACACAATAATGGATACAAAGAATGGTATTTGAATGGAATAGAATATTCAGAAAAAGAATATTTGAATATTATAAATTTGAAAAAGAAGAGTAGAGTTTTAGATGATATTTAAAGAAAAATATAGAGTTATTTATTGTAAAAATGATTCTTATAATGAAAAATATGATAATGATAATTTGTATTATAATGATAAAACCAGTAAGTGTTATTATAAAGGATATTTGGTGCATAGAGAAGATGGACCAGCTGTTGAGTGGCAAGATGGGACCAAATGGTGGTATTTAAATGGAAAAAGGCATAGGGAAAATGGACCGGCTGTTGAGTGGCCCGATGGATCAAAACATTGGTATATAAATGGAAAAGAGTATTCAGAAAAAGAATATTTGAAGATTATAAGTTTGAAAAAGAAAAGTAGAGTTTTGAATGATATTTAAAGAAGAAAATAAAGTAGTATATTGTAAAGATGATTATCACGAAGAGTTTGATAATAATAAATGGTATAATGATAATAAATGTTATTATAAAGGATATTTGGTTCATAGAGAAGACGGACCGGCTAAAGAATGGAATGATGGGTCTAAAATATGGTATATAGATGGCAAAAGACATAGAGAGGATGGGCCAGCATGTGAATATAATGGATGTAAATATTGGTGGTTAAATGGAAAAAAATTTTCTGAAAAAGAGTATTTTAAAATTATAAATTTGAAAAAGAAGAGTAGAGTTTTAGATGAAGTTTAAAAAAGAATATGGAATAATTTATTGCAAGGACGAACATTGTAGTGAATTTGATAATGGAATGTTTAGTAATTATAATACATATGAATATTATAAAGGATATTTGGTTCATAGAGAAAACGGACCGGCTATAGAATGGGATAATGGAGATAAATCTTGGTATTTTGAAGGAAAAAAATTTTCTGAAAAAAATTATTACAAGATTATAAATTTAAAAAACAAAAATAGAGTATTAGATGAAGTTTAAAACAAAATATAATACTATTGTTTATTATAAAGATGGATCATATAATAAAAAGTATGATAATGGTGATTGGTATAATACTAATAATATACAATATTTTAGAGGATGTTTTGTACACAGAGATAATGGACCTGCTATAGAATATGTAGCTGGGGCTAAAGAATGGTATAAAAATGGTAAGAGACATAGAGAAGATGGACCAGCTACAGAATATGATGATAGAGATAAACAATGGTGGTTAAACGGAATAAATTATTCTGAAAAAGAGTATTGGAAAACCATAAATTTATTTAAGAATAAGAAGAAAGTTTTGGATGATATTTAAAGATAAAAATGGTAATATAATTTATTGTAAGAATAATTATTATAAAGAATTTGATAATGGTGATTTTTGTTTTAATATTGGACAGTTGTATTGGCTAGGATATTTGGTTCATCGAGAAGATGGACCGGCTGTTACATATACAAGTATATTCGAGGAATGGTATTTGAATGGAATAAATTATTCAGAAAAAGAGTATTTGAAGATTATAAATTTAAGAAATAAA
>Ga0265297_10007452_pt1 | contig 15158 bp, 19 predicted proteins | sample Munlanlwell13791_FD_192502 | JGI IMG/M metagenome (GOLD analysis project Ga0265297, IMG submission 192502) | Leachate microbial communities from a municipal landfill in Southern Ontario, Canada - Leachate well 137-91 | ecosystem: Engineered > Solid waste > Landfill > Unclassified | place... | reverse complement strand
CCTAGCCCCGCTCAACCGCGCCAGCAGGTCCACACCTTTGCGGCATTCGGCTGGCGTCGGGGCCTGTTTAAGGCGCATCAATTCCGCCAGGGCCGCCATCTCCTTTTCGTGCTGCATGCCGGCAGCCGCTAACACTTGATTGTGTTTGACGTAGAACGCCATAAAATTGCGATCTGCCGGGCTGCCCTGGTAGATGATCTCGTCCCAACCGCTGACATAACCCACGTACTGCATCATATTGTCGAACTGGTCCGTCCAGAAGAATGGCACGCCGGTATATGCCACTTTTTTTCCAGCCATGTTGTGGGCGGCAATCCGGCCCAACTGCATAGCCAGGCGCCAGTGCTCGATCCTAATCAGCTCACCGGTGCGCCAATCGGGGAAACGGGCGATGTCTCCGGCGGCAAACAATCCCTCCATCACCCGCATATACTGATCCACGGTTATGGTGCCTCCGACATTGAGGTGCACCCCCTTCAGAAAGTTGGTAGCCGGCTCGCTCCCTATGCCGACCACTACCATGTCGGCCTCCAGTTGGGTCCCATCATCCAAAACCACGGTCCGGACAAAGATCTCTCCGTCGAACCGGGCGACTCTGGCACCCATCCGGAATGAGACGCCATGCTCTTCATGGATCTGCTGCCACATCTGGCCGATTTCTGGACCCAGGGTATATTTAAACGGCAGTGAGCTGGCCGCCACGACGGTGACGTTAACCCCTCGCTTCACCAGGCTCTGGGCTACTTCCATGGCGATAAAGCTGCCTCCCACGCAAACCGTATGGACGCTGTTGGCCGCGGCGGCGACGATCCGGTCGGCGTCATCCATGCTGCGCAGGGTGAAGATATTTGCCAGCCTCTCACCACGCACCCTGAGGTGGCGAGCTATTCCCCCGGTTGCAAGGAGCAGAGTGTCGTATTTTAGGGAGGAGCCATCCCTAAACTTGGCGGTCCTGGCATTAGCGTCGACCTCGGTAACCTCCCTTGACAAAAGAACCCTGATATCGTGTTCCTGATAGAAGTCCGATGATCTCCAGAGCATGCCTTCTTTAGGGGAATCACCTTTGAGATATCCTTTGCTGACCTCTGGTCGGTCATAGGGTAAGGACGAATCTTTGGAGATCATCACGATTTGCCCTTGAAAGCCATCCTGTCGCAAAGTTTCAGCCGCAGCAATTGCCGCTCCCCCAGCTCCCAGGATGACGAAAGTTCGTTTATCCTTCTGGGGATCAAGCTTGGCCATGGGCATGGTGCGGCGGTCGCTGGCGCCCTCCGCCACCTGCACGATGACATTCTCTCCTTCAACCCGCACTTCAAAACGCGGCACGGCATCCAGGCCAGGCACTTCCTCCAGGTCGCCGCTGATTACGTTGAAGGCGGATTGGTGCCAGGGGCAATAAACCCGCTCCCCGCATAAGGCGCCCTCGGCCAGATGCCCGCCATAATGAGTGCAGATACCGCCAATGGCATGAAATTTCCCTTTTATCCTAGTCAGCAGAACCTTGGTTTCGCCAACCAGAACCTCCTTCATTTCTCCGTCTTGCAAGTCATTGATTTTTGCGACCACGGCTTCGATGGGCATATATAATACCTCCTTATCTGCGAAAACAGCCGCCATTTTGGATGGACCTTTTATAAGGACTATCTCAACAGCGATACTTGCTTGCAAAGCCTAAAGATATCTTTATCTGTGTAGGCTATGGTAAGGTCCGGGATATGGGGGATATCAAACGCAAATTCATAATCGCCGGCACCCTGCCCAGAAAATCTAATAACCGTCATCTCGAAAAAATCCCCATGCGGGTATTTTGAAACTTCCAGCCCATAGTTATTGGTAAAGCGGATTATGGCCTTGTATCCGTCCATAGCCGAGCGGACGTGAAAGCAGCTGATATATTTATTTAGAGGACTTAAAAGGTGCCTAAATTGGGCCCAGGCTGATATCCCCGGTTTTGTTGTTATTAGGCTTATGGTTCTGTCCTCCGGCCGGATAGCGATATGCGGCTGACTGCCCTATAAAAAGGTTTGCAGGAAGCCTTGTAACTCTTCCAGCACCAAAACGAACTCTCGGTCGGTATGAAGGCGCAACAACGGCCGGTCCTCGGGCATCAACGGGTCGAAATCCTCGACCTGGGCCGCGAACAGCTCCACCCGGCCGTCCGAGATGGCCTGGGAATCGGTGAGCCTGATCCCCGCCCGTCGCCGGGCCTCCGCCGGGGGGCATTCGCAATAGACGAAGAGTGCCGTGGCCTGGTGCTCCCTGGCCAGTTGTCGCACCAGTTCTCATTCCCCGGCTCGCTTGTAGGAGCCGTTCAGGATAACGCTGGCTCCTGTGGAGAGAAGCGCCGAGGCCTGGCGGCGCATCTCTTCATAGGTGCGGGCCGAAAAATCCGCTCCGTAAATTCCCTGGCCAAAGGCCAAGGGAGCCCGGGAGGTGGGTTTCATTCCAGCCAGGTGCTTGCGCACCCGGTCGCTTTTCACCACCGGCCAGGCAAGCGCCTGCCCCAAGGCCCGGGCACGGTGGTCTTGCCGGTGGCCATCAGGCCGAAGATCACCACCACCACTAAGCGACCCACGGTGCCCCGTCCCCGGCATACTCTCCAGCCAACATAAAATACGCCTGGGCCGTCTGCTCGGCCTGGGCCCGAGCCTCCGGCGCCAACCCCGGGTCCCGGGCTGTAAAGGCGGCAATCTTGCCTCGCACGTACGCCCGGTAGCATTTATAGAAGTCCAGCACAACCAATAATTCCGCGTCCCTCGAGGCTACGGCCAGGCGCTCCGCAAAATAGCGGCTCAGGTCCTTAAAGCCGTGAAAGTCCAGGTCCATGGCCAGGAAACCGACATCCGCCGCCACATCACCATTGCGGAATCTATGGTTAAATTCAATGCAATCGAAGATATAAACCTGATCAGCCAGGCAGATGTTCCGCATGTGCAGGTCGCCATGGCAGTCCCGAATGCGGCCCTCGCGGATGCGCTGCAAAAAGAGGGACCGATGGTCTATTAAGAAGTTCCGGGCAAAGGCCCCGATCCGCTCAAACAACTCATTGGACAACAGGTACCCCACCAGGTCCTCGGTGAGCGAAAAATTCTCTTCGTGGTTGTACGCGATGAGGGCCGGCTCACCGAAATTGTTGATCTTGGGGCCGGTAGCCGCCTGGGCGTAGAAGGGCACCAGCTGCGCAATGATGCCGTCCAGGTGCTCTTGCTTAAGCTCCCCCCGCTCCGCCAACTCATCCATCATGCGCTCCTGGGGCAGCCGCCTCATCTTCAAGGCGTACTCCACCGGGCGGCCCTTTGCTCCCAGGCGTAAGTGGCCGCGGTGGATCGTAATGGGCAGGACCTCCAAGTATACGTCCGGGCACAGGCGCCGGTTCAGGATGAGTTCTTGGTGCAGATAATAATGGCGTCGGCGCAGGGTGGTGAAGTTCAGGAACCCCAGGTCCACCGGTTTCTTGACCTTGTAAGCGAAGCAGTCGGTGATAAAGACCCAGGAGATGTGGGTCTGAATCAGCTCCACCCTAGAGGTGGGCTCCGGGTATGCCGCCGGCTCCACCAAAGCTGCCACCAGGTCTACAACTCGGTTTAGGGATACTGGTTTTCGATTTGAGGGTTCTGTTGTTTCTATTAGACTCACAACATCCGTCCTCTGGCCCGGATGGCGATAGTCCCCTTATTGCCATCGGTTATCAGGATGGTTCTTTTGAGCAGATGGTGAATATCTGAAAAAGTCCCTGATGATTCAATACCCTGCCCCTTGCGCCAGCTGCTCACCCCGATAATTGTTCATAGCCGCCCATGGCTCCCATGTATCGCAAGTCGCCAGCGCCGCCATTTCCAGGTGCTTATATCTACCTCCCTGGCATTCGCCTTTGGAATAAGGGTGGATTTCAATAAAACCGTTGGGTTTGGTTTCCCGTGATCCTACCCAGAAGGCACAGGTGCTGCACACTTTAGATACCATGGGGAGTGCGGTCTTTCTTTTTTTGGTTTTGCTTCCCCAATGGGCTTTTTTAAACATAATCACTCCCTCCGAGACCTCAAGCCTGCCGGATTTATACGCGTGAATGATCTTAACTCCGGGGTAGCGAGACCACGAAATTGGACCCGTCCGCCTTGGCCTCGTACAGCATATCGCCGCCATGGTTTTTGATGATCCTGCGGCTCAGGTACAAGCCCAGACCCATGCCCTCTCGGTCATCCTGACTGTTCCTGTGCAAGTACGAATGACCGGAAAAGAGTATGGGATGATATTCTTCAGGAATGGGCTTGCCCGTGTTGTAAACATTCAATCGATAGTCGGACCCTTGCTTTTCCAAACCGATCATAATGCAGGACCGCTGCCCTCCGTATTTGATGGCATTGGCCAGAAGATTGCGGAAGATGCTTTTGAGCGCCGGTTTATCGCCCTTGATGGGAATCAGGTCTGCCGGAAAAGCATCCAAGCGATTGTTGATGTTTATTTGATGATCCCGCAATTCCGGGGCGAATTCCTGCAAAACCGGAGCAATCAAGTCTTGCCGTAAATCCAGAATTTCTTCTTTGGAATCCGGTCCCCTGTCAGGCGAGAGGATTTCCTGCATGAATTCCTCAACCAGTTCAGCAAGGTTCAGGACTTTATCGTAAGATTCCTGTAACCTTTTTGCCGCCTGGGGGCTGGTTTCCCCATGGTAGCCTCGAACTAAAAGTTTCAAGGAAGCCGCGATGGAAACTATCGATCCTCGAATATCGTGCATCATGAGCAGCACCCGGTTCGACACCGGGTCGTTAAGGTGCGTTGCCGGAGCATATGCCGGGAGATCAACGGCTTCTGGGTCCACCACCTTCTCCAGGCACCGGCTTACCCGGCGCCACAGTTCGGTGGGGCTGATGGGCAGCAGCAGGTAGTCGTCCATTTCGATCCGGTAAGCCTCCGGGGGGAAAGTCATATGCTGATCGGCCTCGATCACCATGACCTTCACCGCAGGATTCAATTTCTTCGCCCTGTTTAAGACATCCAGTGTCCCCATGTCCTCCCTGGCGAGTTTGGCGATGATCAGGTCAAAATTCTTTTTGACCAGGGCCTCGATGGCGGCTTCGGGGGTTGCCGCGGACCTAACCAGGTAGCCTTTGTATTCCAGAGCCCAGCCGATAGTCCTGCAAAGAGGTTGTTCATCGCTTACAAATAAAATTTTGTGCCTGTTCATGCCCGGCTCCTTTTCGCGAACCTGCGTCGCAAGCGTCTACGCTAATTTATAAAAATTAGGCTTTGGAAGTAAATTCCCAGAATCGTGATAAGCACCTAGGTACTAATACCTAGTTTTAGTTGGGGAGAAATGAGCTAATTGAGGCTTGCTGCAATGTTTGCAGGATTCGGGAAGGACGGGCCGAAAATCAGTCCAGAGAAGTATAGCCTTTTTGAATAGCGTATTTTATCAGTTCAGCCGTACTCTTGATATTTAACTTTTCCCTGATGTTGAACCGGTGTCGGTTAACCGTATCCACGCTGATAAAGAGAAGGCCGGCAATCTCCTGGCTCGATTTCCCTTCGGCCAAGAGCTTTAAAATGACGATTTCGCGGGTAGTAAGCGCTTCAGTCAACCCGGTTTCGCCTTTTGGGGCCACCAGAATTTCTCTCACCCGGGCTGAAACCAGGGATGACAGGTAGTTTTTCCCTTGTTGAATACTTCTTATGGCGGTTATGAGGTCTTCGAAAACGTCTTCTTTAAGTAGGTATCCCTCCACACCGGCCGCCAGCGCACTCCGTAGATGGTCTTTGGATTTATGCATGGTCAGGATCATAATCTTGATCTCGGGATAAGTCTTCTTAATCTCTTTAGCCGCTTCTATACCCTGCAAGTTGGGCATCGTTATATCCAGGATGACCAAGTCCGGCTTTGATTTTTTTAAGAGCTCCAAAAGCTCGAACCCATCACTAGCTTCCCCCACGATTTGGAAATCAGGAATCGTTGCAATACTGTTTTTCATTAAGTTGCGGAACAGCGCGTGGTCGTCTGCAAGTATGATTCGGAAAGGTCTCATAGCCGCCTCATTTCGCATCCAAGGGAATATCAAAGGTAATTCGAGTCCCTGAACCTTTTTGGCTCCAGATATTGATTGAGCCTCCTAATATTCTCACCCGCTCCTTCATGGCGGGAATTCCTACTCCCGGACTGATAGTTTTTCGTCTGAGTACTCGCGTCAGATCAAAACCTTTTCCATTATCTTCTATTATAAACGAAACATTGTTATCCTTCTTCTTTATTTCCACGGTTATTTCAGAAGCTTTAGAATGCCGGCCGATATTCGTCAGTGATTCTTGGAAGATTCGGAAAATATTGATTTCGGCCTGTTCTGTAAACAGCTTGTCAATTTTATCGATATTGACGTGGTTTTGCCGAATATCATAATGGCTGCTAAATTCCTCGATCGAATATTTAAGCGCGTTGCTTAATCCCAACTCTTTCAAGACCGTAGGGGGATTCAAATCGCGAGAAAGTTGCCTGACCTGATCAATCAACCCTTTGATATAATCAAGCAAATCGTCGCAATCAATGCTCAGAATATTCTTCTCTTCCTGCAACTTGCTTTTTATAGTGCTTAGTTGGAATTTTAAGATCAGCAAGGCTTGCCCTAAATCATCGTGCAGGAGGGCGGATATCCGCTGACGCTCGTTTTCCTGGGCGGTCAAGAGTTCCGCGGTCAAGTTGCGCAACGATTCCTCTGCAATCTTGCGTTTGGAGATATCGCGAATGATCTCCTGGTAAACCTTCTGGCCCTCTACTTCCATAAGTCGCAAACTGATTTCAGCCGGAAAAATTGTACCATCTTTTCGCAGTTGGCTGGTTTCAAAAATAAACCCATCTTCATCCCCTACATGTTCCAATTTTTCATTCAGCAGTGGTTGGGCCTCTGGTGGGTATAAGTCTTTCAGAGAAAATTTAAGAAATTCATCTTTCTCATATCCGAAAGAGGCCTCTGCCTTGTCATTGGCCTCCGCAATCTTTAAATCCTGGTCCGCCAACAATATAATATCATTGGCATATCTGGTCAAATATTCGTACCGCTGGATCATGACGCGTTTATTGCGTTCCATTTCGAACTCCCGGCGGTAGAATTTAGCATGCTGGTTGCGCCAGATAAAGGCAAGGCTCATGCCGGCCCCGGAAATCAGGGCAACCAGAAGAAGTGCGGTAATTCGGACATGCTGCGAAATCGGGGCAAAGATCTCCGCGGCATCGACCTCGGCCGTTAAAAACCAGGGAGAATCTGGAATGGCTCCTATTGCGGCCAGCACCGGTACCCCCCGGTAATCTTTGCCCTCGACCACTCCCTTCTCGCCGCGGACGGCCATGGCCGCCGGCAATTGGGGTTTCGTTAAGGGAAAGCGCAGAGTCAGGGCCGTCCCCTGGCGGTAGCGCAATTCGTTTAAAAATACCACCTCATGATCTTCGCGGCGCAGCAATTCCGATTCGGCCGTGAGACTGGGTGTAGGCCACGATTGAATGAGGGGATACAAAAATTGGTTGGGATCGATTCCCAGAAAAATTGCTCCGATGCAATTTTTATCTGGTCCGCGGGAGATTAATAAAGGCACAGCCAAGCCGAGACGAATGGTTTCATCTTGATAAAAGTCGGAGAAGATTATCTGCTTGGTCTTTATCGCGGTGGCCGCAATTGTCTTGGCGTAAGAGTCGAGTACCGGATTTACCCCAGCAGGAAAGGCTAGCTTCACCTCTCCGTGTGAGTCCGTCAACAAGATATTCTGGTATTGGTAGAATCTTAAGGCTGCCATCCGGTTAAGTATCTCTTCCTTAAGTTCCGGTGTTGCCCTCCTTTCCAGTAAATCTCTCACCCGCAGGGCAAAAAAAGAATCCGCCATAATGACTTGGCCGTCGGCAAGCCGTTCCTGGCGCCAGTTGTAGATCTGTTTGATCTTCAAATTCAAAACCGCGGCCAATTCAGCTTGCTTTTCCTGCTTGATGTGGTTGACTTGATATTCATGGTAGAAATATCCAATGGTCAAAATTCCTAAAGATAATAAAAAGAACACGGCTATGAGATGCCATGGAATTTTCCAAGGTCCGGTTTGAGACTCCAATTTAATTACCCTCCACTATTACTATGATAGAAGATGTTTATTATTATATTTCACTAATATCTTGCCTCACTGTTATTCTCATAGTGAATATTAACTTTAGGTTGCTTTTCCCGTAACTGGTTAGCACCCAATGATCGTGCAGGGTTGTACCTTGCGTGTGAACCGTTGGGACCGAAAGGACCAAAGCGTCCGTTGAGCTTGCGCAAGATGCGATATACATGCCGCTCCTTCAATCTATTAGCTAACAAATTACCAGGAAGGTATATTTTTTCAAGCCTTCCCGAAAATTTTGGGACGTCCCTCCCTTCTCTTGGCTTCTCCGCCACATGAGCAGTTTAAGGGGAGAGTCTTTGACAAACCTGTCGAAAGTGCTTATCAAAAAGCTAAGCAGGTTTTACGAGGCGGGATATTTTGCTAATCATCAGGAATGAGATGCCCAGGCCCGAGCGAGCCGGAATCAGGTGAAAGAACTCGTCAATGAGTTGGATTACCACGAAGTCCTGAGGGTGCGAGGCCGTAATGTGCGATAGACCTGACTCGGAGATTAGCAACTAGGCCCTTCAATTCTCTTCTTCTCCAACCCTGCAACCCTCTAAAAAGAACTCTGCTGGTCTCCAGGAAAATTATGGGCTATCTAATTTTTATTTCGGAGGGGATAAATGACGGCAACGGAAGTCCTCAAACACGAACACCAGGTCATTCTCACGGTCATGGAAGCGGCGGAACAGACCATACGAGCCATCATCCCGAGCGGCAGGATAACCAGTGATAATGTCGAAAAAATCATCGATTTCTGCCAGGTCTTCATCGAATCGTGCCACAACGCCAAAGAAGAGGAATATCTGCTCCCGAAAATACGGGAGCGGGGAGAAGTGGGGAATGTTGGCCAAATTAAAACGATTTTCGAGGAGCATGCCGAGGGGCGCCGCCTGATGCAGCTTGTAGCCAAATCCTTGCCCCAGGCCAAGGCCTGCGCCTTTCCCTCTTTCGTAGCCAACGTTACATCCAATTTAAAGGCCTATGTCCAACTGCTCCGGACCCACATCGACAAGGAAAACAGCGTCTTGTTCCCTTTGGCCGACCGCTTGTTTACCGCGGAAGACCAAAAAGCCATCCTGAAGTCGTTCGATAAGCATGAAGCGGAAGAGGTGGGAGTAGGGGTGCACGAAAAATATCTCAAGCTTGCGCACGACCTTGAACAAGCCTAAAGTTGGCACGCGAGACTGGCAGTAAGAGAGGAAATTATGATTGCTACTGAAATTCTTAAAGAAGAACACGACATGATTATCATGGCCCTGGGGGGAGCTAAACGCGAAGTCCTTTCGGTCCATGCAACAAGGAAAATAAATTCAGAAAAGGTCGAAAGGTTAATCGATTTCTGCTGGAATTTCATCGAACGCTGTCACAATGCCAAAGAAGAAAAGTATCTCATGGCAAAAATGCAGGAACGCGGTCTTCCCAGCGATAAGGAGCCGATTTTAGTAATGTCCTTGGAGCACAAAGAAGGGCAAGGCATGGTGCAAGCCATGGCTGCGGCCCTGCCACAGGCGAAAATCGGAGAATCAACTGCTCTATCGTCAATTGCCCTGAACTTAAGGGCATACATAGGCCTCTTACACGATCATATCGACAAAGAAAACAATGTCTTTTTCCCACTGGCTGACCAACTCTTTACTCCGGAGGACCAGAAAGAACTGCTGCGGGCCTTTAAAAAATATGAAGCCGAGGAGATAGGATCAGGGGAACATGACAGATATCACCAGTTGGCACGCGAACTCGCACAAGAGTAACCTTTATTCATCCGTAAAAACTATGGCATTAGGATTGGAGGATTAATGAAGTATAAGGCCGAAAAGCATCAGGCCGCCATCCTCGACCAGTTCAGCCGGCAGGCGGTGCCATTTTCCCAGCAGCCGGCCCATTCTCAGGAAGCCTTCTTGAACCTGATGATAGAGATATCTGGGGTGGGGCTCGACGATACCGTCCTGGATGTGGCTTGCGGGCCGGGGATCGTCGCCTGCGCCTTTGCGGCCCGGGCAAAGCAGGTCACCGGCATCGACCTGACCCCGGCAATGATCACGCAGGCAAAAGCGCTGCAGCGGGAAAAGGGGCTCAGGAATTTGACCTGGCGAGTTGGCAACGTCCTGCCTCTGCCCTTCTCTGACGCCTGCTTTTCCGTGGTGGTGACCCGCTATACCTTCCATCACTTCCTGGACCCCGGAGCGGTATTCGGGGAAATGGTCCGGGTCTGCCAGCCGGGGGGGCGGGTCCTGGTGGCCGACACCGCCATAGCCCCGGAAAAGCGGGACTTTTTCGACATGGAGGAGAAATTGCGCGACCCCTCCCACACCCGGGCCCTGACACCGGCCGAGTTTCTGCAAATGGCCAAAGAACAGGGGCTGAGGGAGGTTAGCACGAAGTTCATCAGGTCGGAAAGGAACCTGGAAAGCCATCTAAAGGCGTCATTTCCCAACCCCGGCGACGACGAAAAGATCCGGCAGCTTTTCCGGGAGGATATCGGCAAGGACCACCTGGGGCTGGGGGCGCACTGGCAGGGGGGCGAGATTCATTTCGCCTACCCCATCATCATCCTATCGGGCCGGAAGGGAGACATAAGAGAGGATAAATATTGAATTTTCAAGTGAGGACGATAATGGGTAAACGGGTTTACATCGTCGAGGAGGAGTGCATCGGCTGCGGCTCCTGTGTAGAAATCTGTCCCGAGGTCTTTCAGATGAAAGAAGATGAAGAGAAGGCAGAGGTCATCAAACCTGAAGGAGGCCCCGAAGACCTAATTCAGGAAGCCATCGACACCTGCCCGGTCTCCTGTATTCATTGGGAGGAATAGCAAGCCTCGCATTTATTTTCTTGGCGGCAAAAAGGAGCGTGATATGGAAAAAATTGACTCAGATACCCTGCGAAGCTGGCTGGACACGCCTGATGTCTTCATCATGGACGTGCGGAATCCCAATGACTGGGCGGCAAGCTCCAGCATGATTAAAGACGCCCACCGCTTTGATCCCTTGAAGTTAAAGGACTGGGCCAACGACTTGCCCCGGGACAAACGCCTGGTCCTCTACTGAGCCTGACCCCACGAGAATACCAGCTCCCGGGTGGGGTTGGAATTGGAAAAGCTGGGTTACCCCAAGGTCTACGTGTTGCTGGGGGGATGGCGGTCCTGGGAGGCCCAGAGCTACCCCGCCGTACCCAAGGACCAGGATTGACCAATCTGAGATTCCTTCCGGAGCCTGCATGGACATAACTTACATGGACAAAGAAACCCTTAAGGCCATGTTGGGAGACCCCGGCCTCCTCCTCATCGACGTGCGCGCCCCGCGTGGCTGGGGCCGTAGCACCGAGAAGATCAAGGGTGCGGTGCGGTGGGAGCGCGACCAGGTAGCCGCTTGGGGTCCGTCTTTACCCCGCGATAAGAAGATCGTCCTTTACTGAGCATGACACCATGAGCGCACCAGCGCCCGGGTGGCGCTGGAACTGCTGGCGATGGGATTCGATAATATCTTGGTTCTCAAGGGCGGTTGGACCGCCTGGAAGAGGGCGGGGTACCCTACAGAACCCAAGGAATAAATGAACCCATGGGAGATGAATAATGCCTCCGGAAGAAAAGGTGATCACCTTGCGGGAACTGATGGCCAACAACGGCACGGCAGGCAGGCCGGTCTACATCTTATATAAGGGCCGCGTCTACGACGTCAGCGGCAGCGACTGGTGGGCCAGCGGGGAACATATGAGCATCCATCATGCGGGCCGCGATCTGACCGAGGCCATTAAAGCAGCCCCTCATGGAATAGAGGTCTGAGTGCGCTATCCTCAAGTCGGAGTGCTCGAAAAACTTAAGGAATTTTCTCGGGAAGAGCTGAGCGCTTACAACGGCAAAGCAGGAAAACCGGCCTATGTGGGCTTCCAGGGGGTGGTTTACGATGTCACCGCCTCGGAGTCCAGGGAAGAAGGAGTCCACATGGATACGCACCAGGCGGGGCAGGATCTCACCCGGCAATTCCTTGATGCGCCCCATGGGTCCGAAATCCTGGGGAAATATCCCATAGTCGGAATCATCAAAGGGGGACAGTATGGCTAAAGAAAGAGAATTTACCCTTGAAGAACTGGCAAAATTCACCGGCGCCGATGGCAAACCGGCCTATTTTGCCTGCCGCGGCAAGGTTTATGACGTTACGGCCAGCGACATGTTTGCGAACGGCGATCATATGGGGCTCATCAGGCTGGCAACGATCTTACCGATGGTATGGCTGAGGCCCCACACAGCGAAGAAGTTCTCGATGCCTTCTCGCCGATCGGCGTTCTAAAGGAGGATTAACAGGGCTGCAGATAAGGCTCATCATGGAGGAATTTATCATGTTTGTCGTGATCGTCTCTTTTCCACCCATCAGAAACGGTAAAGAAGCAGAGTCTTCGAGAAATGGTTCGCCTGGTCGAACCGGGAGTTCTCCGGCTTCAAAGGCTTTATCCGGAGGAGGCTCTTGAAGCCTCTGGAAGGGGGCAACTATGCCGCCATTGTCGAGTTTGAAGACCGGGAGACTTTTATGGCCATGCATGGCAGCCCCATCCATGCCAAGGCCCGGGAGCAGGTGATGCCGTTGTTCGAGGGCAAGCCGTCCCCGCATTTTTATGAAGTCGTCGTGGGGTAGTTCCATAATCAGGTATGAAGGTCTCAACGAGCAGGAGATAGTTCTATAAACGATCTGCTTGATACCATCATTATCGGAGGAGGTCCAGCGGCAGCCGGGGTTGCGGTCTATGCCACCCGGAAAAAAATGAAAGCTCTGCTTATCTGTGAGGAATTCGGCGGCCAATCCTCAGTCTCTGCCAACATTGAAAATTGGATCGGCGAAGTAAGCATCTGGGGATGGATCTCTCAGAGAAGCTGCGGAAACATGACCAGGCTCAAAAAGACATATTGCTCAAAACCCCCGAGAAGGTTACCGCGGTGGAAGAAAAATCGGATTACACCTTTGAGGTCAGAACGAATACAGGCGACAGCTACAGGTCCAAGACTCTGATCAACGCCTCGGGGGGGCAAGGGCAAGCGTCTCGAAGTGCCGGGGGGAAACCAGGTTGGATGGCAAGGGAGTGGCTTATTGCTCTACCTGTGATGTTCCCTTTTATCAGGATCAGGACGCCGCGGTGGTAGGGGGTGGAAATCCGCCCTGGAAACCGTGATCGACTTGATCCCCTAGACCCGGAAAATTTATTCGCTTATCCGCCGAGACCGGCTAAAAGCTGATCCCGTGCTCCAGGAGAAGACCCTGATGTCCGCTAAAGTCCGGATTATCACCCAGGCCGAAGTGCGAGAAATCTTAGGGGACCAGCAGGTGTCAGGCTTGCGCTATGTGGACAAAAAGGATGGGGCGAAAAACAGTTGGCCATGAGTGGGGTATTCGTCGCCATTGGCACGATTCCCAACTCGGATTTCGTCCGGCACTTGGTGGATACCAACCAATTCGGAGAAATTTTGGTGGACCATAAAATGGCGACAACTCCAAGGAGGGGAATCTTTGCCGCCGGAGATGTGACCAGCGACCCCTTTAAACAGAACAACATTTCCGCGGGTAACGGAGTCCGAGCCGCCCTCTCCGCGTACAATTACATCCTCGACATCCAGAAGTACAGTCCATGTGCGGACCCAGGGGGGGACGGATAACAAACATATGCTGGGGGCCAAGCGCGCTTAAGTGTCTTTTTGACCTGCGATTGATGATTAATGTGCCCCATTTTGCTCACTTGAATTATTTCTCCGAATTATTACTTAAAAGTCACTGCTTTATTCGCAGATTTTCTGTTTCTCCAAAGGCGTAACTCCTTAGAATTACGCCTTATTTAATCAAATGGTGCCGAAGCGGGGATTTGTCTATAATCATTGATTTTATTGGCTTTTTTCCTCGTATGGCGACTAACCCAAAGCCATTAGGGGCCATTTAGAAACATCTCGGCACCTTTTGAGGCACCAGTTCTCTCAAGGTCAGCACTACCCCAGAAGAAGCTTGATGGTGCCCTGGGTTCGAATCCCACCCCCACCGTCCAAAAACCTTTGTTCATAAACCTTCCGTAAGAAAATATCATGACGCCGCCGTGAGAGGGCGCAGATATGGTTTTGATGGACTTCTAACCAGCGTGGTTGAGGTTGGTTTAGTGACACAAGGGGTCCAGGAAAAGACTGATTTTGATCCAAACACTCCCCTTGAAATCACTAGCGCGCCCGAGAGGATTCGAACCTCCGACACACGGATTCGTAGTCCTGAACTCACGAACAGAAAACCCGCATAAATACTGAGGAAAATAGCGGTTTTGGAGTCAACGGGGAGTGATTTTAGGCTTTGCAAAACCCGCATAAATAGCGGGTTTTCTGAGGGTCCGAAAACAAAGTCCTCCCCAAAGTCCTCCCCACTATTCCACCCTCACTTCTATGCCGAGTATAAATTTAGAAACTTCCCTGTCCAACAGGCGCTTCGGAAAACACTCGAATGGTGGCTTGGATTATAGATTTTGAGCGGGCTAGCCAGAATATCCAGTTGACGTACAAATACAGTAATGCCTTTTCTAATGATAGCTCCTATTCTTCGGGACTTATCACTGAGGCAAAAAACCTTCCATATTTAGAAAATACCTTCAATTTTCCCCTCTCCTCCGATAAGTCTCCCGGGTGGCAAGCTGTACGTAATAAAGTCTGTTTTTTCTATAGATTGTGGTGGGTTAGATACTCTTTTTCTCTCGCATCATTTCCTTACTGTCAAGCGTTTTTTAATGGAGCCCTCCTTGCTGGGGTAGTCGAGGCGGGGGGCGCCTGCGAGAATGGGCCCTAAATTGCTCGTCGGAGCAGGCGCCCCCTGCCGGGTCAGATGCATCAGAGTTGGGTTTTTTATGGTCTGTATCATCCAGTTATCTGCACAATCGCCGCCATGGCCCGGTGATAGTCCCGCTGAACTTTGAGATTGGATACCCGGCAGTACCGTTGGGTGGTCTTGATCCGGGTATGCCCCAGGAGATCCTGGATGGTCACCAGGGCGGCATCGGCATTGAGGAGTTGGGTGGCCATGGTGTGCCGG
>Ga0265297_10007451_pt1 | contig 15160 bp, 14 predicted proteins | sample Munlanlwell13791_FD_192502 | JGI IMG/M metagenome (GOLD analysis project Ga0265297, IMG submission 192502) | Leachate microbial communities from a municipal landfill in Southern Ontario, Canada - Leachate well 137-91 | ecosystem: Engineered > Solid waste > Landfill > Unclassified | place... | reverse complement strand
TATGCGTTCAGCACGCTATGCTGTTGACGCAATCGATGATGGTGATCTTGATACCTATAAACAGCTATGGCAAAAGAATCTCAAAAAACGTTTTAAAGCGATGGAACTGCTGCAAAAACTTTTGCTACGATGGGATTGGATCATTGAAAGAGTGGTGAAACTGTTACGTAATACAACAGTACATCAAGCAGCATTGCGTTTTTGGAGTGGGAAAAGCACTCCAAAATCTCCATTGCAAATAATCGGAAAAATCATAAAGATTCTTAGTCAAAAAACTTTATAAGCCAATAGGGGGGAGAAAATCAATGTTTGAGATCAATGTTGTAAACGCCATACTCTACAGTGTTGGGCTAATCGTACTCTTTTATGCTTTTTTCTGTATTGTTGCCAAACGGTTGTTGCGCCCTGATTGGAAAAAATTAGTCTACACTCTCTTGTTATTTTCATTATTGGGTGTGATCGGGGAAGACTTTGTCAATACCCTGTATCCCATGATCTTTGGGGCTCCTTTATGGGAGTATCGTCTCTATTCGACTCACAATGGGAATATTAGTTATTTGTTCCCGTTTGTGTGGGGTACGCTTGGTTTTTATACGTATTGGCGGAGTGTCGTTTTTTTGCACAATTCACAAATGAGTACAGTAAGATTAGGATTATTATTGGGCACCGAAGCAATTTTTATCGAATTGATTGTCAACATCCCCTACTATATGCTATTTGGCGATTACATTTTTTACTATTTACCCGCTAATCTTGGTCCATTTTCACACTTTTCGTGTTTACAGGTCATACCTTTTTATATGCTTGTGGGAATTACTGCTGCCAATATGGTTGAACAACAAGAAAAAGTGCAGTACAAGCATTTTCGTACAACGATATTTTTATATTTGATGATTATGGTGACGTTTGTTTATTTGTAAAAAAATAGAGGTCAGAAGTTTACTGCTGCACGAAATTACGCTCTTGGGGTGTTGTTGGGGCAGGGGATTTGGAAATAATCTAGTAGTTAAGTTTTCATTAAAGCATGATGTACTAATATGTGTACATAAAAATAGATGGGAGTTAGCATGCAAACAACAACATTTTCCTATACAAGACAAAACTTGGCATCAACAATGGATTTGGTTGTTAATAATCATTCACCTATCATTATTACACGACAAAATAAAGAGCCTGTTGTTATTTTATCGCTTAGCGATTTTAAGTCCATGGAAGAGACAGCATATCTCATGCAAAGTATTAACAATGCTTCACGCTTGAATGATGCAATACAGCAATTAGAAGCAGGGCTTGGGACGCAAAGAGAACTTTTCGAGTGAACCGCCTTATTTTCGCCGATCAGGCTTGGGATGACTATACGCACTGGCAAGTGAATGATCAAAAAATAGTAAAAAGGATAAATTTGCTTATCAAAGATATTAAGAGGGAACCGTTTTCGGGTATAGGAGAGCCTGAACCGCTGAAATATAATTGGTCGGGCTATTGGTCTAGAAGAATTACACTTGAGCATAGATTGGTTTACAAGGTGACAGATCAGATGATTTTGATTGCACAATGCAGATATCATTATTAAGAAAATAGGGGTCAGAAGTTTACTATTAACTAAATTTGACCTTCCTTTCTTTTTCATAAGAAACGAAACCAAAGAAAATCACCCCGACAACAAGACGCTATCGATATTCCTGTGCACTGCTGCACGAAATCGGGCTATGGTTATGTTGGTGGGGCAGGGGATTTGGAAATGTTAGGTATAATTGTTTAAAACCAGATAAGGATAAAGTTATGCCAACGATTAGTATGTTTTATGGAATTATTGTAATGATGTTTTTTAGAGATAATAAACAGCATAATTCTCCACATATTCATGTTCGCTATCAAGATGACAAAGCTGTTATTGGTATACCAGAAGCAGAATTAATTGATGGAACTTTGCCAAAGAAACAAATGCGAATGGTGCAGGCTTGGGTGGAGATTCATAGAGACGAGCTTATGGCAGATTGGGATCTGGCAATTGCAGGTGATCAAATTTATAAAATAGATCCTCTGAAGTAGGGGGAGTTATCATGTTATTGGATGTTGTAAAATTTGATTTTCTTGATGGATATAAGCTACTGTTGACTTTTGAAAATGGTGAAATCAAAGAATTTGATTGTGGTACTTTAATGGATGAAAAACCATTCCAAGTATTAAAAGATATGAATTATTTTAAAAGAGCTAAAATTGATTACGGTACTTTAGTGTGGCCAAATGAGATTGATATTGCTCCTGAAACTCTTTATTTAGGAAGCATATAAAGCTCACAGGTTTAGGTGTTTCAACCTCTCCTGAAGTGGGATGTTGTATCCGGATGACGGTGATCGGGGAAAAAGGGATATGATCTTTATTACTTTTTAGAAAAACACTCATCTTTTCTTTAGCCGCAAAGAAAAGAAGGAAAACAAGGGAACCGCTTTTTGCATAGCAAAATGTTTCTGTGAAAAGAAGCTCATCCCCCTCGCAAATCGCTAAAGCCTTTTATGGCACTTCTGCCAAAGGTTTTGCTTTTCGGATGCTCTGGGGATCGGAATTAAAGATAGATTTTTGCACTGCTGCACGAAATCGCTCTCTTGGAATGTTGTTGGGGCAAGGGGATTTGGAAATATGCTTGCTCTTGAATGATGATTTTTTTTACGATATGATGATACTTTATAGAGTAACGAAGGAGAGATGATGCTAGAAGCTTTAAATTTAGAAAAAATAAGTATTTCAGATAAATTTTTGATGATGGAAGAGATTTGGAAAGATTTGAGCGAACATTCAACTGCTAATGGATTCTCGCCTCAATGGCATTATGATGTACTCAGTCAAAGAGAGAAAAAAATTACAGATGGAGAAATAAAATTTTCTCCTATTTATGAAGTGAAAGAAAGACTAAGAAAATTAACGCATGAAAATTGAGATTCTAGATGAAGCTGAAAATGATATTGTAAATGGCATAAATTTTTATGAGTCGCAAAACGTAAATTTAGGGAATTATTTTTTGGACTCTATTCTTTCAGATATTGACTCTTTGTATTTGTATGCATCCATTCATATGAAAACTAACGGTTATTATAGACTTTTATCCAAACGATTTCCATTTGCTATATACTATAAGGTGAATAATGATATTGCTTATATTTATGCAGTTTTAGATTGCAGACAAAATCCAAGTTGGATGAAAACAAGATTAGCTTAATATGGTAAAAAAATCATGATAATAAGTTCAAAAATTAAAATTTTGATCGTGTGCGCTATATCTGTCACTGTATGGGCGGATGCTATACCTGTCCATCTCGATCATAATAATATGCGTGTAACGTATGAGACACTAACGCTTCCCGGTGATGAAGCTATGGGATTGGTCGGGTTGAACTATCAGCAGATGTTGGGGTCGTATTGGTACGGTGGGCTGGGTGTTTATGGAGCAGCATCCGGAGAGCGGGGCGGATTTTTTACCGGAGGGTTCGAGGGGGGTCTACGGTATCCATTTCTCTCAAATTTTGAGGCTGAAATGGGTGTGTTTATCGGAGGCGGCGGTGGTGGAGCCGCACCGCAGGGGGGCGGGCTGATGATCCGTCCTCACATCGGACTTACGTATGGAAATACTGATCTACGTGCAGGATTGCAGCTCTCGCGGATCGAATTTCCAAACGGGGAGATCAAGAGTTCTCAAATAGCGGCTGTTGTGGATGTTCCGTTTGAATCGTTTCGGCTGGATGGGAATTATCGGGGGAGATTGAATGATTTGTCCTATGATGCGCAGGGGATGTTTCAACGCTCACTAAAGCCTGTGCAGGGAACATTTGGAATTGAAATGCAGCACTATATTCCCTCAAGCGGTTCACGTAAAACCGATGGATCGTTGATGAGTGAAGCTTTTGATACGGTTGGTATTCGATACGAAAATTTTGTATCCCGTAATGTTGTGTGGCATCTCACGACGGCGGGAGCATTGAGCGGTGGTGTGGATGGTTATGCTGAGATATTTTCAGGGATGGGATGGAGGTATGGTCTGTTTGAACGTACTTCGAATAAATCCAAACTGACTATGAATATCGATGGTGCGATTGGGATGGGTGGCGGCGGTCGAATTGCGACCGGTGGCGGGTCTATGGGTAAAGTTACCGCAGGAGTGTCGTATCGAATCAATCCTCAATGGTCGGCAGATCTTCGAGGGGGGTATGTTCGGTCGTTTGATGGGGATTTTAGCGGTGAGCTCATGAGTCTCTCCCTCAATCATCCTTTTGTAACCATCAAACCCTCAGTCGGTAATTTCGAAAATCAACGCTTCGATTATGAACTCATCCGCAGTGATTGGCAGGTTCGTATGGTACATGAAACGTATCTGTCGGCACAACGTAAAAATAAAGAGAGTGCCGGAGTTTCGTTGGTGGGGATGCAGATGGATGCGCTTACCGGCGGTGCCGGATATTTTTACGGTAAAGCGTTGGGTGCGTACAGCGGCGGGGCGGGCGGTTATGTTTCGGGTACATTAGGTGTTGGGATAAACTATCGGCTGCCGCTGTCGATGAGTCTCTATACGCAAGCAGGTGTCGGTGCCGGCGGTGGTGGCGGAATTGACGCCGGAAGCGGCGCTATCGTCGAAGTTGAGGCAGGAGCGCGGTATGAAGTAGCTGATAATACCAATCTTTGGATCGGCGCAGGATTGACGAAAAGCATTGCCGGAGAACTGGAAACTCCGACCCTCAAAGCGGGTGTTATGTATCGTTTCTCAACAGTCGGGAACCGACGTTTGCTCTATTAGCACGGGATGTTTGAATTTAATGAAAAAATGTTAAAATAGCATCAATTTTTTACATCATTGAAATGAAATATTTTTAAAAATAGGGTGTTGATGATTAAAATACTATTGGGGCTTTTGTTCGTAGTCCTATCATTATGGGGTACTTCTTATGACCTTATTTTTGAGAAAGCGGGTCGTGATTTTGGTATCGAATCCTCATTATTAAAACGTATAGCGACGATTGAGAGTTCTCTGAACCCTCGTGCGATCAATCAAAATAAAAATGGTACGGTTGATATCGGACTGATGCAGATTAACTCTATGCATCTCAAACGGCTTTCGCGCGTTGGAGTAACACGTGAGGCACTGTTTGATCCGGAAGTGAATGTGTACGTTGCCGCTTTGCTGCTCAGTTCTCACATACGCAAAAGAGGATATAATCTCCAAGCAATAGGGTGTTATCATTCGGCAAATCCGGTGTTTAAAAATCAGTGGTTAAAACGTCTTGCGATGGTGAATGTACCACAAGGCGCTGTAGCGACGTCCAATACTGCCCAATCCTCAGTATATGATGATCCGCGCAGCCGTTTTGTTCAACAGCAGCTATCGACCAAGACAGATCAAAAGATTGCGCAGGGTATGAATCCAAAGCTCGCGTTGCGTGAAGCCAAAGCGGAAGTGGATCGGTTGATGGGCATAGCAAATTAAATTTCAATAAAAGAGAGAAAAAAATGGGAATCAAAAGAAAATTATTGCATCTGATGATGGCAACGGTGCTTGTGTTCGGTGCTGAACTAAGCGCTGATAACACTGCTATTATCCAAGCCATTAAGGCAAATCCTGCACTGTTAGATTCCCCGCAAGCCAAAGCGATGATGCAAGATGCCAAGACTACGACGACGAATACATCGACTAAAGTAGAAACCCCGGTAAATGATGTAGTTCAAGAGACCAAGGCAGAAGAAAAAGTCTCTGATCAAGCTTCTATCATTGCTCCAAGCGGAAGTGATTTAACCTCATTTTATCGTTCACCGCTTAGCCTAGAAAAAAATGACGATTACAGCAAGCGTCTCCTTGCTCGTCAAATCAAAGAGAGCCCAAAAGCGCTAAAACGCTACGGTATCGAGTTTTTTAGCAATAAAAATGGGATGGATTTGGCATCATTGCCGGTACCTGAAAACTATAAATTGGTTCCAAAAGATGTTTTGAACGTTGTTTTGTACGGTCCGAAAACGGATAATATGAGTTTGACCATCGACAAAGACGGTACCGTGGTCATCCCTTCTTTCGGTCCGCTTCAGATTGCAGGGCTCTCGTTTAGTGAAGCTAAAAAGACGATTACAGATGCTCTTATAGCGGCGTACCCTAACGTCGGAGTGACCGTCAATATCTCTCAATTCTCATCGATCCAAGTAACACTCGCAGGTGAAGTAGCCGTCCCCGGTATCTATAATGTGAGTTCATTTTCAACCATCAAAGAAGCGTTGATCTCAGCTGGCGGACTCTCTGCAAACGGTTCTATGCGTTCGGTGAGCATTAAGCGTCAAGGACGTATCTACGCAACGATCGACCTTTACTCCATCATCCGAGGAACGGGACGAAGTGATCCGCTGTTGCGAGCGGGGGATATTATTATCGTGCCGATTATGGGCAAGAATGTGATTATCGATGGAGATGTGAAACGACCTGCCATTTATGAAGCCAAACAAAATACCACTATCGCTAATCTCATATCTTACGCAGGCGGAATACAAGCCAGTGCAAGTAAAAATGATATACGTATTACCCGATATGAGGGGCATCAAGGGATGAAAGTCTTTAATGTTTCGCTCACAGAATCGGAAAAAATGATAGCACAGGATCAAGACAAAGTCTATGTTCATGATTTGGACAAGAGTAATTTACGGGGAATCACCCTCTATGGGAATGTTATTAAACCGGGATTTTGGCCACTGGCGAAAGAGGGGACTTCGTTAAAAGATTTTTTTGGACGTGAAATCTCTCACAATACTCTTCGCGGTGTATTTCTCGAAGATACGTATTTCGATTATGCCATCATCAAACGGACCAATACCAATCTCAAAGAGGAGCTGATCGGGTTTTCACTCAGTGATGCGTTGTCGGGAAAAGAAAAAATCTTGCTCAAAAATCGGGATGAATTGTATGTATTAAATCGCTCAACAGTTACCCCTCCCTCGGTTGTCAAGATTTCAGGAGAGTGTATATCTCGTTCCGGTGAGTATAAATTTCTTGCGAATATGACGCTTGAAGCATTATTAAGCACAGCAGGGACTACCTGCGCGATCGATCGAAGCAAAGTAACGATTGTTTCTCCAGATCCTACTTCTATGACGCTGAAGGTTCGTGTTGTGGATATGATGCGAGAAAAAGTGATGTTGGGTGAGTTTGATGATATCCGCACAATAGGCTATTTCACAACAAATCCGATTAAAGAAGCAACAATTAATGGTGAAGCCTATAAACCAGGGAGTTATCCAATCGCAGATAAAGTGACAACGATCCATGATTTGATCCGAGCAGCCGGCGGGTTAACCGAAAAAGCCAGTATGGATAAAGTGGAAGTAGTCCGCTATGAAGTCATTAACGATTCTCGCGTCCGAAAAGTACAGACGATAGCGATGTCGGAGGTGATGTCGGCTGATTCTCCCCGCTTGTACCCTTATGATGAGGTGACCATTTTTAGAATTCCACAATGGAATGTGCGCAAATCTGTAAATATTCATGGAAAAGTGAAATATCCCGGTGAATACGCGATTGAAGACGGAGATACTCTCAGTGACCTTTTAAAACGTGCAGGCGGATTTACCAACAGTGCGTATGTTGATGGAGCAGTATTTACGCGTGAAGAGTTAAAAGTTCGTCAGCGTGAGGGGATGGAACGTCAAATAAAAGATCTTCAAAGTCGTGTCATGTATATTGCAACACAACCTACTCAAGCAGGGGAGAATTCGGGGGATAAAACACAGTTGGTTTCAATGCTGGGTTCCCTAAAAGAAGAAGTTCAAAAAACACCGTATGTCGGTCGTCTATCGGTCCGTTTGGAGAATGATCTTGATAAATTTGAGGGGAGCAATTCGGATGTTTTACTCAAAAACGGGGATGCACTTTACGTGCCTGAACGTGAAGACAGTGTCGTAATTCAAGGAGAAGTTCTTAATCCTAATGCAGTTGTTTACAGCTCTGCAATGTCGGTAAGCGATTATCTTGAAAAAGCGGGTGGGCTAAAAGAGAGTGCGGATGAGAGTAATATTTTTGTCGTTCACAGTAACGGTGAAGCAGAACCGTATAAAAGTGGATTCTTTGCCTCGAATGTAGTCGTGGGACCTGGGGATGTGATCGTTGTTCCAATGTACATCAGCATCTACAGCGGAATGCAGTTTGCCAAAGACATCACGGCCATTTTATATCAGTTGGCAGTTTCGGCAGCAGCACTTACGACCATCGGAGCACTGTAATGCAAGAAAGTATTTCTCAAAGTGTGATCCAAGAAGACGAGATCGATCTGCGTGAGTTGGCTCGGACGATCGGTAAGCATAAGTTTAAGCTCATCGGATTTACGTTAGTCGTTACGACAATGAGTGTGCTGTGGACACTGAGTAAACCTAATATCTACCATTCTCAAGCAGTATTGGTACCGCAAGTGGAATCTAAATCGTCTATGGGCGGTTTGGGTGCATTAGCCGGGTTGGCGGGAGTCGACATAGGCGGAGGAGAGATGCTGCCCGATAGTGCGTACCAACTTTATCTGGATGATTATCAGTGGATGCGGAACTTTTTACTCCAATCGAAGCTATTTGAACGGATGAATGCAGAAGATGCCGATAAAAATTACCGTTTTGCTCTGGGGATAGATACCTTGTACCGTCTTAAAAATGGTTCTGGCAAAGAGAGCTCTGAAGCAATGAGTCCGGATGAAAAAGAGAAAAAACTCTTTGCAACCTATCAAGCCATTAAAACCAAACTCTCTATTTCGAGTGATAAAAAAACCTCCGTTATCACACTCGGATGCAGTGATTCAGATGCTGTTTTGGCAAAAGATACCGTTTCGCTGTTTTTGAAATACGCGTCAAACTCGCTTCGGACGAATGAACTGATTGATATGGAGAAAAAAATTGCGTACTATGATCAGGAGCTTCAAAAAACCAATGATCTTTCACTCAAAACACAACTCAGTCAGCTGATGTCGGCATTGATCCAAAAAAAGGTTTTAGCCCAATCAAGCGAGTTTTATAATGTCAAGATGGTTACCGCTCCCAGTACAGCCTATGAACGAGACAAAGAGGGACCAAAGCGAGGGCTGATTGTAGCGGTATCGTTTATTACTTCTCTCATTATTGGTATTTTTGGAATCTTTTTTATAGAGTTTATCCGTAGTAAAAAAGAAGATTAATAGCTAAAATCAAGCATTTTTACGCTATAATCAGCCAATTTTTAGTTACAAGGGAATAGGCATGGCGTTCGATAACGAAGCGTATGAAGAAGAAAATTTTGCTGAAATGCTGGAGGCATCGTTCAAAGAGCAAGAATCCACTCGCATTACAGAAGGTGAAGTTGTAGAGATCCAAGAGAGTGATAACCGCGCATTGGTCGGCGTTGGTGAGAAACTAGAGGGGATTCTTCCGCTCGATGAGATTCGTGATGCAGAGGGAAAACTCCTCTTCAACGTTGGTGATAAAATCACCGTTATGGTTATTGGGCACTACAATGAGCGTCCTAAAATCTCCTATAAAAAAGTGCTTGAACAAGAGAAAACACTTGCATTTATCAATTTGCACAAAGAAGACTTTGAGTCGGTTGTGATCGAAGCATTGGTGACGAAGAAAAATAAGGGCGGCTATTTGCTTGAAGCAGATGATGTCCATTTCTTCCTTCCACGTTCACTTGCAGCGTTCAAAGATACCGATCAAGTTGTCGGTAAAACGATTAAAGCCCAAGTGGTCAAAGTTGATCCTGCTGAAGCATCGATTGTAGTATCACGCCGCAAGCTCTTTAACGATGAGCGTAAACGTAAAAAAGAAGTGATTGATGCATTGATGGAAGAGGGTAAAATTATCCAAGGTACCGTCAAGAAAATCACAAGCTACGGAATGTTTGTCGATGTTGGCGGGATTGATGGTTTGGTTCATTACAATGAAATCAGCTACAAAGGTCCGGTTAATCCATCAAAACTCTACAAAGAGGGTGATGTCGTTACCGTAAAAGCCATTGCGTACGATAAAGATAAGCGTCATTTGTCTCTCTCAATCAAAGCCGTTCAATCGGATCCATGGAAAGAAGTTGAAGAAGCGTTGGAAGAGGGCGATACCATTACGGTTACCGTTAGCAACATCGAGCCATACGGTATTTTTGTTGATCTTGGAAATGATATCGAAGGTTTCTTGCACGTTTCAGAAATCACTTGGGATAAAAATATCAAACACCCTAAAGATTACTTAACACTAGGGCAAGAAATTGACGTTGAAGTTATCGAAATCAACTCTAACACGCATAAGTTACGTGTATCGTACAAGCGTCTTCAGCCTAAACCGTTTGAAGAGTTTATGCGAACATCACGCGAAGGTGATGTTGTCAAAGGGACAGTTACGTCATTGACCGATTTTGGTGCATTCATCAAAGTAGGCGGAGTAGAGGGACTGTTGCACAATCAAGATCTTTCATGGGATAAAAATGCCAAATGCAAAGAGACTCTTAAAGTGGGTGATGAAATCGACGTAAAAATCGCAAAAATCAATACCGAAGATGAAAAAATCTCGTTGAATCGCAAAGCACTCGAAGAGAGCCCAATCGATAAATTTGCGGCGAATCATAAAATGAACGAAGTGTTGAGTGCAACGGTTCGTGATGTTAAAGATTTCGGTGTATTTGTTTCATTGGAAGGTGGCGTGGATGCACTTATCCGTAATGAAGATCTTTTGCCATTGACTCCGGAAGAGCTGGTTATTGGACAAGTGATTGAAGCGGTTATTATGGTTATCGATGCTAAACGTGACCGTATCCGTCTTTCGGTACGTAAGCTAGAACGTATCAAAGACCAAGAGATGCTCAACGAGATTAATGATGATGAATCAAACAGTCTTGGTGATTTGATTAAAGACCAATTGAAATAAAGAGATGCGACGAGCAGCGTATTGGCTATTTCCGATAATAGCCATTTTTGTTGCCATATTTATCGTCGTATTTATGATCCAAATCAATCCAACTCCTGAAGCGATTGCTGAAGAGTCGAATGCTCACGAAAAAAGTTCGTCCGATGAGACCAATGAGAGTTCGTTAAGCTGGATGAATGGATTGCATCTAACCAAAGAGAAAGAGTATTCGTATCCGATTAACGAAGTGGTGATCGAAATGGATACTCAATCAAGCGTACCAAAATCTCATAAGTATCATTTGACGGTACTTTTGAAGGATTCGTATGAGTTTTTTTGTTTGAAACAAGAACTTAAGAATACGAATCTTTCCTATCTTTTAAACCAAGAGGGAAGCGCAATGAGTGTTGATATTGACTCAGATGATTACAATGCACTCGCAAATCTCCTCTTAAAACTAAAAACCTATCAAATTTCGGCGACACTTTCGTCGTTCAAAGAGGACTAACCCAATGGAAAAATTTAAAATTGTCGTTTGTGACCATATTCACGAAGAGGGGTTAAATCTTCTTAGACGTGACGATAAAATTGAGATGATTTTTGCTGCCGATATGGACAAAACAGCGTTACTTGATGTCGTTGCAACGGCGGATGTTGCCATTACTCGAAGTTCAACGGATGTGGATGATAAATTTATCCAAGCCGCTAAGGGTAAGCTCAAAGCAGTGGTTCGTGCAGGGGTAGGTGTCGATAATGTGGACATTCCGGGATGCTCAAAAGAGGGTATTATCGTTATGAATGTACCTACAGCGAATACGATTGCAGCGGTTGAGCTCACGATGACGCACATGCTCTCTTGTATGCGTATGTTCCCGTATTCCCACGATCACCTCAAAAACCAACGTGTCTGGAAGCGTGAGAAATGGTACGGCTATGAGCTAAAAGGGAAAAAACTGGGGGTTATCGGTTTTGGTAATATCGGAAGCCGTGTCGGTATCCGTTCTAAAGCATTCGAAATGGATGTCATTGCCTACGATCCGTATATCCATCCCTCTAAAGCAACCGATGCAGGGGCAAAATACACCACAAATTTTGAGGATATTTTGGCATGCGATATCATCACGATCCATACTCCAAAAAACAAAGAAACGGTTGGGATGATCGGTGCGGATGAAATCGCAAAAATGAAAGACGGTGTGGTTTTGATCAACTGTGCGCGTGGCGGTTTGTACGATGAAGATGCTCTTTATGACGGATTGAAATCGGGTAAAATCCGTTTTGCCGGGATTGATGTATTCAACAAAGAACCGGCAACGGATCATAAGCTTCTTGATTTGGACAATATCTGCGTTTCTCCTCACCTGGGAGCCAATACATTTGAATCTCAGCTCAATATTGCCCTTGAAGCAGCGCAACAAGCGATTGAAGCGGCAAAAGGGATCGCGTATCCTCATGCACTCAATCTCCCGATTGATGAGTCTAAAATACCTTCTTTTGTTAAGCCATTCCTTGAAATGGGACAAAAAATCGGTTTTCTAGCGTCTCAAATCAACAGAGCACCGATTGTTTCGATCAAAGTCAGCGGGCGTGGCGATATTGCACAATACGTCACTTCTTTGGCTACTTTTGTGACTGTTGGAGCGTTGGCAGAGACGACAGGTGAGACGATCAACTACGTGAATGCTGACTTTGTCGCCAGTGAGCGCAATATTAAAGTTGATACCGAAGAGCTTCCTGAAAGCCCTGTTTATAAAAACTTGGTGACGGTTCGTTTGACGACGGATAAAGATGTCATTGAAATCAGTGCAACGATGTTCGATGATGACGTACAGCGCATTGTTGACATTAATGGTTTTGGTGTCGATGTTGAACCAAAAGGAAACATGATCCTCTTTAAAAATACGGATGTCCCGGGTGTTATCGGTCAAGTGGGAACATTACTCGCTGCGCATGATGTTAATATCGCTGATTTCCGTTTGGGTCGTAATAAAAGCAAAGAAGCATTGGCAGTGATCATTGTTGATTCTCCTGTAAGCGAAACAACTCTCAAAGAGCTCTCAAATCTTAACGCGTGCATTAGCGTCTCTTACGCACGTATCTAAATTTTTCTATTGATGAACTTTTCCTTAAATGGAAAGTGTTCATCCCCCCTTTAAAGAGAGAGCTCCATTGGCAGCATGATCTCAAAGCATGCCCCATTTCGGACGTTGTACGCGGTCACTTTTCCACCACAGTGTTCTTCGACAATTGTTTTTGACATATACAATCCCAATCCGCTACCGTCTTTTTTTTCTTTGGTACTAAAATAGGGATCAAATATTTTAGGGAGAAATTCTTCGGGAATTCCGCCTGCATTGTCTGTTATACTTAAGTATGTCATCCCTTCCTTTTGGTAGCTTCGTACCCATAGGGTCGGGTTGTGTATCTTTTGTTCCAAGAAAATATCTTCGGCATTTTTGAAGATATTGAGAAGCGCTTGACGTATTTCATTGGTATAGGTACGTATTGTATTGCAGGTTTCATACGAGCGTTCAACACGAATGTCATGAGCTTGGAAGGTCGGTTCGATAATGCTTAAACTTCCTTCCGTTATCAGTTCCCAAGTCGCTTCGTTTTTTTCTTTGTTTGCTTTGAAAAAGCCTCTAAAATCATCAATCGTGGAGGAAAGATGCTGGGATAAATCACTGATGGCGTTAAGACGTTCCTCAAAAAACTCTTTTTTATACGAATCCATCATTACATCGAGGGTCAAGGTCGATGAAATCGCGGATATGGAGGCTAATGGCTGCCGCCACTGATGAGCGATCATGCTGATCATCTCCCCCATTTGTGCCAGTCGTGATTGCTCTAGCATTTGAGCGGTCTGTAAGCGATTTTTCTCCACCTCTTCATTAATACGATATTCGAGCTCTTTTGTTAGGGCTTCCAGATGAACTTTGTGGGTAATATCATGACCCGTTGCACTGTATCCGATAAAATCACCCGTATGATCTCTATTGTACTCAATATGCAAGCGCAGCCAATATATCCTGCCGTCTTTACGTCGATTCTTGACTTCACCCTCCCATAATTGTTCATATTTTAGGGTGTTCCACATGTCAGCATAAAATTCTTTTGGGGTGTCCGGATGGCGGAAAAGGGCGTGAGTCCGACCGACCACTTCTTTTTTGGAATAACCGGAAACTTTTTCAAACGCTTCACTGATATGAATGATAAAACCGTTTTTATCGGTTATTGATACAATCGTATTTTTATCGATCAATTGTTTGTAATACTCTAAAAGATGGGCTTGTTGAGAGAGTTCCTCAATGTTTTGTTGCAATTGAATTTGGAAATTTCTTCTTTCGGTAATATCGGATATAAAAATGACATATTGTTCTGTATCATCCGCTTTTATCATCTGCAGACGCGCTTCTACATTATAGATGCTCCCGTCTTTGCGTCGGTGAATCGTTTCGATAATCAGCTGTTTTGTGGTCTGATCGTCTAACGTTTTGAGCAGTGTTAAAAAACTTTCATACGTATAGTTGGGTTTGATGTCTACGGGCGTCATGCATTTTATTTCATCAAGAGTGTACCCAATATTGTTCAGTGCACCTTCGTTGAGATAGGTAAATTTTAAACTCTCTTTCTCAAAAATGTATATTTCATTGATGCTATGATCGATGATATTCCCGAGGGAGAAAAGTTTTTTTTCTATTTTTTTTTGCTCGGTATAGTCTTCGTACCTGTTTATGGGAGCAAAAATCATGTTTTTATTTCCAATGCTTTGAATTCACGGATCAGAGTCATTTGACGATTTGAAAGATATTCAGCTACCCCTTTATGTTTTACTTCGTTGAGCTCAAACAGTAATACGATATGAAAAGTACGTTCCAGTTCGTCAATACGGTAGATGGTTGCAGGGGTGTTAATGTTAAGAGGGGCTTTATTGGTCGGTAGAACCATTGAAATATTGACACCCATTCCTGTCTCAAAGTGGGGGGGTAAGGCATTTACCTCCAGTTTGATGGAAACAACAGAGATGTCCACGATACGGATCTCTCCGAAAAACTTTTTATCGTCGATAAAAAGGGTTATTCTCTCGTTACCTTCGGGCTCAAGACGGATATGTTGGCGGTCATTCCCGCTTCGTTGTATAAACTGCATATCACTAAAGGTGATCATCTGCTTGTCAAAGTCAATCTCTTTGACCGATTTGCACAAGACGGCGGAGGGGAAGACTTCGGAGCTGATCGTCATGTTTTTGACCAGCTTGATAATCTTGAGCTGTGAATAGGAGGTTTTG
>Ga0265297_10007450_pt1 | contig 15160 bp, 15 predicted proteins | sample Munlanlwell13791_FD_192502 | JGI IMG/M metagenome (GOLD analysis project Ga0265297, IMG submission 192502) | Leachate microbial communities from a municipal landfill in Southern Ontario, Canada - Leachate well 137-91 | ecosystem: Engineered > Solid waste > Landfill > Unclassified | place... | reverse complement strand
ATGATGCTGCCGCCCAGGGTCGCCATGTTGCGGACCTGCTGCGTGGCGAACAGGCGCGCGACGCGGTCGAGCACCCAGCCCCGGCCGCCCCGATACTCCTGCAGGTCCGCGATCTTCGTCATCGCGCCGATCTTGAACCCGTCCGACGTATCCTCGATGCCCTCTAAGCCCGCGCGTCCCAGGTCCACGGCCACCCGCTCGGCCTTGCCCTGCTGGAACACCAAGGAGGTCCCCCCGGCCAGAAGGAAGCCGTTCACCCCGAGCTCCTTCATGGCCTTCGAGGCCTCGCCCAGTTCCGTCGGCAGCCTGAAATCCGTGAATCTCATTTTCTTCTCCTTCCCCAGCCGGCTTCCACCATCTTCTCCGAGATCCTGTTGGCCCTGCGGAAGAGGCTCTCCTCGTCCATCCCCACGAGGCTCCCGCCGCGGACGAGGACCTTCCCCGCGACCACGGTGAGGTCGGCCCGTTGTCCCCCGCCGCAGAACAGGATCGCCGACGCGGGGTCGTGCATGGCTCCGGCGTAGTCGATGCGGTCGAGTCGGAAAGCGGCCAGGTCCGCCGCGGCTCCCACGGTGAGGCGTCCGAGCTCGGGATGGCCCAGTATCCGCGCTCCCCCGAGCGTCGCCAGCTCGAGCACCCGCATGGGCGGCATGGCGTCCACGCCGGTGCCGACGCGGTGGACGAGCAGGGCCAGCTGCATCTCGCGCAGGAAGCTCGAGGAGTCGTTGCTGGCGCTTCCGTCGACCGCCAGCCCGACGCGCACGCCGGCCTTGAGCATCTTCGGGATGGGCGCGATGCCGGAGCCCAGGCGCAGGTTCGAGCACGGGCAGTGCGCCACGCCGGTCCGGGTCTTGGCGAGCCGGCGGATCTCGGCGTCGTTGAAGTATATCCCGTGGGCGTACCATACGTCCGGTCCGACCCAGCCGACCTTCTCCATGTACTCGAGGGGCCGCAGGCCCTCCTTCTCCAGGCAGAAGCGCTCCTCGTCGGTGGTCTCGCAAAGGTGGGTATGCAGGAGCACCCCCCTCTTCCGGGCGAAGCGCGCGGTCTCCTCCAGGAGTTCGGTCGTGACCGAGAAGGGGGAGCACGGGGCCAGGGCGATGCGGCACATGGAGAACGGCTTCGGGTCGTGGTACTTCCGGATGACCCGCTCGCAGTCGGCGAGGATCTCCTCCGGGGTCTGGACCACGTCGTCCGGAGGCAGGCCGCCCGCCGAACGGCCGCGGCTCATGGAGCCGCGCGTGGGGTGGAAGCGTACGCCTATCCGGCGCGCCGTATCGATCTCGATGTCGATGAACTCGCGGGGCGCCTTCTTCGGGAAGACGTAGAAGTGGTCCGTGGTCGTGGTGCACCCGGAGAGCAGGAGCTCGCCTAAGCCCACCTGCGTGCTCACCTCCACGGCCTCGGGCCCGAGTTCGCGCCAGACCTCGTAGAGATTGACGAGCCAGTCGAAGAGCTTCGCGTTCTGGACCTTGGGCAGGTTCCGAGTCAGGGTCTGGTAGAGGTGGTGATGGGTATTGATGAACCCGGGATACACCACCCGGGATCTTCCATCGAGGATCTCGTCTCCCTTCCGGGGCCTCAGGCCCTTGCCGATGGATTGGATGCGGCCGTCCTTGGCCGTGAGGTCCACGTCGTGCAGGACCGACCGGTCCGCGTCCATGGTGACGAGAGTGTGGATGTTTTTAAGGAAAAGGCGGGACATTCCACAGCGATTCTGCCATAAATCGCGCGTTTTTTCTATGATACCCCACACGCATGCTCGCGCGGACGGGTCTTTCCTTCGCTTGCTTCCTCTGGGCCATCTCCTTCATCGCGACGAAGGTGGCGCTGGCCGCCGTGCCTCCGTTGACCGTGGTGAGTCTGCGGTTGGCCGTTTCCGGCGCGTGCTTCCTCCCCTGGCTGTTCAGGCGGTGGAGGTCCATCCGCTCCGGCGGGCTTTGGCGCCTGCTCGGGCTGAGTCTCGTCGGGACCACCCTGCATCACGGCACGCAGACGGTCGGGCTGCAGTTCACCAGCGCGTCGAACGCGTCTCTCTACGCGGCCACCTGCCCGATCTGCATCGCGCTCATCGCCGCGGTCTTCCTGGGCGAGCGCATCACGCGCCGCAAAGCCGCCGGGATCGCCCTGGCCTTGGCCGGAGTGCTCGTGGTCCTGGGCCTGGGGACGCTCCGGTCCTTCGATGCGCGAGGCCACCTCCTGGGGGACGCGCTCGTGTTCGTGAGCATCTTCCTCTGGGGAGTGTTCACGGTCTTCGGAAAGAGCGCGGGCGCCGAGATGGGGGCCTTCGAGCTCATCGGCGCGGCCACGGTGCTGGGCGCGCTCCTGTCCGCGCCCGCGGGCCTGCTGGAGATGAGCTCCCGGGGCTTCAGCTTGGCGTCCATCCCGGCCCGCGCCTGGGGGGGCATACTCTTTTTGGGGGTCGCCTGCGGCTTCTTGGCCAATTTGCTCTACTTCCTGGCGCTGGACAAGCTGGAGACCGGGAAGGTGGGGGTCTATCTCTACACGATCCCGCCGATGACCTACGCGGCCGCGGCCGTGATCCTGGGCGAGCGTGCGGGGCCCAATCTGCTGGTCGGCTCATCGCTGGTCCTGGCCGGAGTCTATCTGACCGAGAGGGGGTAGCATGATCGTGACGACCGTGACGGTGTTCGTGAAGCCGGACCGGATCGCGGATTTCATCCGGGCCACGGAAGAGAACCACGAGGCATCTCTTCGGGAGCCGGGCAACCTGCGCTTCGACGTGCTGCAGGCGAAGGGCGACCCGTCTCGATTCCTCCTCATCGAAGCGTATGGATCGGAGGAGGAGGCCGCCGGCCACAAGAAGACGCCGCACTACCTCAAGTGGCGCGACGCCGTGGCGGATTGGATGGCGAAGCCTCGGGAGGGGGTCCCGCACAAGGTCCTGCGGCCGTCGCAGGCGCAGGCATGGCGCTGCCGCTAGAGCCCGGACCGGGCTTCAACTCCACTCCTGAGGGCGCCCAGTCCCATGGCCCATCCGGGGCCATGGGAGGGCTGGCCTTCTCACTCGCCAGGGTGCCGGAGGTCCTGCTCGGACCGGGCGTCGCGCGCCGGCTGGGTCCGCTCGCCAGGCGCTTCGGGAAGAGAGCCCTCGTGGTCACCGGAGGGGAGTCTTTGGAGCGGTCCGGCAAGTGGGCGTCCCTGCTCGGCGGCCTGCGCGAAGAGGGGGTGACCGTCTCGCGGGTCTCCGTGCGGGGGGAGCCCTCGGTCGAGGCGGTGGACGCGGCCGTGGCCGAGTCGCGCGGGGCGTCCCTCTCGGTCGTCATCGGCATCGGCGGCGGCAGCGCGGTGGACGCGGCCAAAGCGGTCGCGGCCATGCTCACGGTGGAGGGCGGGGTCCAGGACTACCTCGAGGGCGTGGGGACGCGGAAGCACCCGGGGACGAGGCTGCCGCTCATCGCGGCGCCCACGACCGCCGGGACCGGGAGCGAGGCCACGAAGAACGCGGTGTTGCGCAAGGTGGGCCAGGGAGGGTTCAAGAAGTCCCTGCGGCATGACCGCTTCATCCCGGATGTCGCGCTGCTGGACCCGGAACTGGCGGTGGGCTGTCCCCCGGATATCACCGCCGCCTGCGGCATGGACGCGTTCGTCCAGCTCATGGAAGCGTACCTCTCGCCAAAGTGCTCGCTCCCGGTGGAGGCGCTCGTGTGGAGCGGGCTCGTCCTGCTCAAGGAGAATCTCCCGGCGGTCTGCGGCCCCGGAGCCGCGGATGCGCGCGCGCGCGGGGCCATGGCCTACGCCTCCTTGATGTCCGGCATCGGCTTGGCCAACGCCGGCTTGGGCGTGGTCCACGGCCTGGCGGGCCCCATCGGCGGACGCTTCCGCGCCCCCCATGGGGCGGTCTGCGGCATCCTGGCGGCGCCCGCGATCGAGGCCAACGTGCGCGCGCTCAAGGCGCAGGGTGAGCGGGGTGAGCCGGCCCTGGAGAAATACGCGTCCCTCGGCCGGCTCTTGTCGGACAAGAAGAGGCTGGGGAGGGAGGCGGCCTTCGTCTCCCTCGTCGACACGGTGGAGGGGTGGACGCGCTCGCTCGGGATCGGGAGCTTGGACCGGTACGGGATCCGGGCGGAGGATGTGGACGGCATCGTGGCGGATTCGGACTGCAAGGACAACCCCGTCCCGCTTGGGAAAGAGGAACTGCGTCGGATCGTCGCGGGCCGGATCTAGACCGCGGATGCGGTCTGGTCAGCGGCCGACGACAGCCTGCCCGCCGCCGGCCTTGACGGCGTTCTCAAGGGCCGCCTGATCGACCTGCCCGGCGCCGGCGCCGACGGTGCCTCCCCCGCCCCCGGCCGACTCTCCTCCGGCGGCTTTATCCTTCGAATCGGTGACGACTCCGGACATCTCGAGCACGTAGATCACGGTGCCGTCGTCCAGCCTGACCCAGCCCGGCTTGACGCCTCCCGCTTCATCGGATGTCCTCTCGCCCGTGGGGTCCTTCTTGAAGGGGTCGATCTTGCCGGAGATCTTCTGCTGGCCGCTCCCGCCCCCGGTCTTGTTCATGGAACGCTTCTTCGGCTGGTCGAACGACTTCGCCGCCGCGCCTTGTGAAGCCGGCGTCGTCCCCAGCCGTTCGGCCACGCTCAGATCGCCTGCGGGGGGGGCGTTCGATGCTGGAGCGGAGAGGCTCGCGCCGCCGAGATTCCCTCCGCCGAAGCTCCCGAAGCCGCCGCCGGAGCCGCTTTGGCCGGAGTCGAAGCCCTTGGGAGCCAGCTTGACTCCGCGCCGTTGCTCGCCGGAGTCGGATTTCGGCGGGGGCTTCCTCGCCGCTTGCTTCGGCGGGGCCGCGATAGGCTCCCCCGCCTCGGGAAGGGGCCCGACCGGCTCGGTCGGGTCGGGCGGCTTCGGCGTCTCGCCTTCGGGCTCATCGCCCGGCAGGAACATGTGGCTGTCCGGCTCCCGCGAGGCGGACGCGGCTTCCTGGGGAGCGGACAGCGGCTCCGCCCGCGGAAGCCTTTGGGTGAAATCGGACCCGCTGCTCTTGCCCGACGGCTCGGGGCGCATGACCTTCAAGAGCGCCGCGAGAGCCACGATCACCAGGAGCAGGGCCGTGCCTCCGGCCAGGATATACATCTTGCGCTGGCTCGCGTTCTGGGCTTGGGCCCAGGGAGGCTCTGGCTGCTGCTGCGGCGGATTCGTTGCATTCATAGCTCAATAAATAGGATAGCGGGTCGGTCCCGGCCGCGCAAGGCCTAAAAGACGGGCATCCGGTTCCCAGAGTCGCCCTGAAAGCTTAAGGAGAGAATCGATGGCTACCCCAGTCCAGCGTTGGGTCGAAGAGATCGCGAAGCTCACGCAGCCGGAGAAGGTCCACTGGTGCGACGGCTCCCAGGAGGAGTACGACCGCTTGCTCGCTGAGACTGCCGCCGCGGGCGGTTCGGTGAGGCTGTCCAAGCGGCCCAACAGCTACGCTTTCCGTTCGCACCCCGGGGATGTCGCCCGGGTCGAGCAGTGCACCTTCATCTGCTCCAAGAAGAAGGAAGACGCCGGGCCGACCAACAACTGGTGCGACCCCGCCGAGATGAAGGCCAAGCTCACCAAACTCTACGCCGGGAGCATGAAGGGGCGTACGCTTTACGTCATCCCCTACAGCATGGGCCCGCTGGGTTCCGATATCGCGCACATCGGCGTCGAGATCACGGACTCCAAATACGTGGTGTGCAACATGCGCATCGTGACCCGAATGGGCAAGAAAGTCCTTGACCTCCTGGGCGACGGGGAGTTCGTGCGCTGCCTGCACTCGGTCGGCGCTCCGCTCAAGCCCGGCGAGCAGGATTCGTATTGGCCGTGCAACCCGGACAACAAGTACATCGTGCACTTCCCCGAGGAGCGCGCCATCTGGTCCTACGGGAGCGGGTACGGCGGCAACGCCCTCCTCGGGAAGAAGTGCTTCGCTCTGCGCATCGCCTCGGCCATGGCCCGCGACGAGGGCTGGCTGGCCGAGCACATGCTCATCCTCGGGATCACCAACCCGAAGGGGGAAAAGAAATACTTCGCGGCCGCGTTTCCGAGCGCGTGCGGCAAGACGAACCTGGCTATGCTCATCCCTTCGATGCCGGGTTGGAAGGTCGATTGCGTGGGAGACGACATCTGCTGGATGAAGTTCGGACCGGACGGCAGGCTCTACGCCATCAACCCGGAGTACGGGTTTTTCGGCGTGGCTCCGGGGACCTCCATGGAGTCGAACAAGAACGCGATGCTGTCTTTGACCAAGAACTGCATCTTCACGAACTGCGCCTTGACCCCGGACGGGGACGTCTGGTGGGAAGGGATGACGAAAGCGAAGCCGGCGAAGCTCACCAGCTGGCTGGGCGAGGAGTGGACGCCGGCGAACCCCAAGCCCGCGGCCAATCCCAACGCCCGCTTCACGGCGCCGGCCTCGCAGTGCCCGGTCATCGACAAGTCGTGGGAGGACCCCAAGGGAGTGCCCATCTCCGCTTTCTTCTTCGGCGGCAGGCGGGCGAGCGTGATGCCTCTCGTCATCGAGTCGTTCTCGTGGCAGCACGGGACCTTCCTGGGAGCCACCGCTTCCTCGGAGACGACCGCCGCGGCGGCAGGCGGGGTGGGTCAGCTCCGGCGGGACCCCATGGCCATGCTGCCGTTCTGCGGCTACCACATGGGAGACTACTTCGGGCATTGGCTGAGGATCGGCAAGGCGCACGACCCGGCGAAGCTCCCGAAGATCTTCTACGTCAACTGGTTCCGCAAGTCCGAGGAGGGGAAGTTCCTCTGGCCGGGCTATGGGGAGAACTCCCGCGTGCTCAAGTGGGCGTTCGAGCGCATCGACGGGACAGCCGAGGCCGTCGAGACCCCGATCGGCAACCTGCCGGCCAAAGGGGCCGTGGACCTGTCCGGTCTCGACGTCTCCGAAGCCGCTTTCGACGAGCTCCTTCGGGTCGACAAGGAGGCTTGGACCAAAGAGGTGGAGTCCATCCGGACTCACTTCGACAAGTTCGGCGATAGACTGCCCAGCGGGATGAACGAGGAGCTCGAGGCTCTCAAGCGGAGATTGAGCAAGGCGTCCTGCCGCGCGTGAGGGATTAGTATAATGCCTAACTCGAAAATGAAGACCAATCCGAAGACCAAGACCCGGCCGCAGCCGGCGGTCGGTCAGCCAGGCGGCCGTTTCGATGTGGCCATCATCGGCGGAGGCGTGGTGGGCTGCGCCATCGCGCGCGCTCTTTCCCGCTTCCGCTTGAAGACCGTGCTGCTGGAGCGCAACGAGGAGGTCGCCTTCGGCGCCACCAAGACCAACAGCGGCATCGTGCACGCGGGGCATAATGCCCCCGCCAACACGGTCAAGGGGCCTCTCGAGGTGCGGGGCAACAAGCTCTTCGATGAGCTGCACAAGGACCTGCACTTCGGGTTCCGCCGCTGCGGGGAGCTCGTCGTGGCCATGGAGGAGGCCCAGATCCCGGATCTGGAGAAGCTCAAGAGGCAGGGCGAGGAGAAGGGGGTCGCCGGGCTGGAGATGTGGGCCCCTGAAAGGATCCAGCGGGAAGAGCCCAATCTCTCGACCAAGATCGTCATGGCCCTGCTCGCTCCGACGGCCGGGGTCATCAACCCCTACGAGTTCGCCTTCGCTCTCATCGAGAACGCGATGGCCAACGGCGTGGAGCTCCGGGTCAACTGCCCCGTCGCGGGCATCGAGCAGGCGGCGCAGGGGTTGCGCTTGAAGACCCCTCAGGGAGTCTTCGAGACCCGCTTCGCCCTGAATTGCGCCGGGGTCTTCGCGGACGAGATCGCGCACATGCTCGGCATGAAGGACTTCCGCATCATCCCGCGCAAGGGTGAGGAGTACATGCTGGACAAGAGGCTCCAGGGTCTGGTCCGGCGCCTCATCTTCCCCCTGCCGACCAAGACCTCCAAGGGCATCCTCGTCATCCCGACGTTCGACGGGACCATCATGGTCGGACCGACTGCCGAGACGACCGAGGACCGCTACGATTGGGATACGACCCCGTTCGGAGCCGAGAAAGTGTTCTCCTTCGTGCGCCAGCTCTGTCCCTCCATCACGGAGCGCGACACCATCACCGAGTTCGCGGGCCTGCGTCCGGCGAGCGACACCGACGACTTCATCATCGGGCCGACCCGCGTCAAGGGGTTCATCAACGTGGCCGGCATCCAGTCGCCCGGTCTGACCGCGGCCCCGGCCATCGCGGAGAGGGTCTGCGACATCCTTCGCGACGAGGGCCTGTCGTTCGAGGAGAAGGACGACTTCGAGGCGCACACGCCCGGAACGCCGCACTTCGCGGCCTTGAGCCCGGAAGAGCAGGAGTTCCTCATCAAACAGGACCCGCGCTATGGCCGCGTCGTCTGCCGCTGCGAGCTCGTGACCGAAGCCGAGGTCCACGGCGCGGTCGACCACGGCGCGCGGACGCTCGACGGCATCAAGTTCCGCACGAGGGCCGGCATGGGCCGCTGTCAGGGAGGCTTCTGCACCACCCGCTGCATGGACATCCTGTCCAAGCGGCTCGACAAGCCGTTCCATGAGATCACCAAACGGGGGGGCGGGTCCTGGATCTCCGTTCCCATGGAGGCCCCGGTCCCGGCCAAGCCCGAGGGGGTGCGCTGACATGCTCGGACGCCTGGAGAAGGACTACGACGTGGTGGTGGTCGGCGGAGGCCCGGCCGGCATGGGAGCCGCGCTGGGAGCCCGGGAAGCGGGCGCGGAGAAGGTCCTCATCCTGGACCGGGAGCCGGACCCGGGAGGGATACTGCTGCAGTGCATCCATTCCGGCTTCGGCCTGCATTATTTCAAGGAGGAACTCTCCGGTCCCGAGTACGCGGAGCGCTTTCTGGCCAAGGTCGTGGACAGGGACGTGGATGTGGTCGCGGACTGCTACGTCTCCGGGATCGCGGTAGACTCCGACGGGTCCAAGCGGGTCCGGGTCATGAGCGCCAAAGACGGCGTGCGCACGGTGCAGGCGCGCTCCGTGGTCCTGTGCATGGGCTGCCGGGAGCGCACGCGGGGGGCCATCCGCATCCCGGGAGGCCGGCCCTCGGGGGTGTTGACCGCGGGACTGGCGCAGAAGCTGGTCAATATGAAGGGTCAGCTGCCGGGCAGGCGCGTGGTCATCCTGGGCTCCGGGGATATCGGGCTCATCATGGCGCGGCGCCTGCGCCTGGAGGGCTGCGAGGTGATGGGTGTCTACGAGATCCTGCCCTACACCAACGGCCTGACCCGGAACGTGGTGCAGTGCCTCGACGACTTCGGAGTGCCCCTGCACCTCTCGACCACGGTGACCTACATCCACGGCCGCGACAGGCTCGAAAAGGTCACGGTCTCGCCGGTGGACGAGAGGCTCAGGCCGGACTTGAAGCGCTCCAAGGACATCCCGTGCGATACCCTGCTCCTCTCCATCGGCCTTATCCCGGAGAACGAGCTCTCCCAGAGCCTGGGCATCCAGCTCGACGCGGCCACGGCCGGGCCGCAGGTCTCGAGCACGATGGAGACGAGCATGCCCGGCGTCTTCGCCTGCGGCAACGTCCTGCACGTGCACGACCTCGTGGACTTCGTGACCAACGAGTCCCTTCTCGCCGGCCGCTTCGCCGGGGAGAAGGCCCAGGGCATCCGCCGGCCCGCGGACAATATCCGCACGGTGCCGGGGGATAACGTGGGCTACGTCGTGCCCCACAGGCTCAGCCCGGAGCGCGAGCACACGCTCTACATGCGGTGCAAGAAGGCGATGAAGCCCTGCCGCATCCGCGTGGGGAACCTGCTCGAGAAGAAGCTGCGCTTCGTGGTGCCGGCCGAGATGATCATGCTCAAGATCAAGCCGGACATCCTGGAGAAGTTCCAGGGCGACTCCCTGCGCGTGGACATCGTGCCGGACGGGGGGAAGGAGTCCAACGGCAATGGCTGAGACAAAGAAATTCACATGCATCGGCTGTCCCATGGGCTGCCCCTTGCAGCTCGTGCACGAGGGCAACAAGATCCACGAGGTCTCGGGCTACGAGTGCAACCGCGGGGCCAAGTACGCGCAGCAGGAGTTCACCGAGCCCCGCCGGGCCATGAGCACGACCGTCGCCATCTCCGGCGCCCGCTGGGAGCGGCTGCCGGTCAAGGTGGCCGGCACCGTGCACAAGAAGAAGGTGCTCGACGCGGCCAGGAAGATCCACGCCCTCCGGGTGGAGGCGCCGGTGAAAGCCGGGCAGGTGCTGCTCGCGGACCTCATGGGGGAGAAGGGCGTCAACGTCATCGCGTGCCGCACCATGGCGCGCGTGGCGTCGGCGCAGGAGAAGGCCAGCACATAGGATGAGCGCGAAGACGCTCGAAGTCTCGGCCGTCGTCCCGGTCTACTGCGAGGAGGGCGGCATCGGCCAGGTCCTCGACGGGCTCAAGGCGGTGCTGGAGCGCTGCTGCGCCCGCTACGAGATCGTGGTTGTCGACGACGGCTCACCGACCGGACCCTGGAGATCGCCCGGTCCCGGGGGGTCCGCACGGTGGCGCATCCGGTGAACCGGGGCTACGGCCGCGCGCTCGTGAGCGGGATCGAGACCGCGACCCACGACTGGGTGCTCATCATCGACGGGGACGGCTCCTACCCGCCTGAGGAGGCCGAGCGCCTGCTCGGCGCCTGCGCGGGCTTCGACATGGTGGTCGGGGCGCGCCAGGGGAAGCTCTTCTGGGGCAACCCCCTGCAGGCCCTGCGGCGCTGGGTCTACCTCTCCCTCGCGCAGTTCGTGGCCGGCGAGCCCATCCCGGACGCGAACTCGGGCTTGCGGCTCTTCAAGAAGAGCGCCTGCCTGCTTTCCATGCCGTTCTGGTGCTTCGGCTACTCGTTCACCACGACCATGACGCTGTCCTTCGTGAGGAGCGGCCGCTTCGTGTCGTTCGTCCCCGTCCGCTTCGCCGCGCGCCGGGGTTTCTCGAAGGTCCGGCCGGTGCGGGACATCCTGCGCACGCTGCAGATCATGACCCAGGTCATCCTCTATTTCAACCCGCTCAAGCTGGCCGCCGCGGTGTCCCTCGCGGCCGTCCTGCTGGCCGGGGCGGCGTTCGTCTTCTTCCTTTACTTCGGCCGTCTAGGGCTGGCCGTGCACAGCTGCCTGGTCATCCTGGGTCTGGCGGTCATCGTCTTCCTGTTCGGCTGCGTGCTGGACTCCATGCGCATGCACGGCGCCCACGACCAAAAGAGGTCATCCTAATGCAAGAGAACGAAAGGGAGGCGGTGGACGCCGTCCTCCTCATCGACGGAGACAACGACCCGCACCTTCCCCCGGATTTCGCCTTGACCGAGCGCACGCTCGTCCGGGTCTTTCTGAGGCCCGCGGCCAAGACCCCGCGCACGCTGGAGAGAAGGCTCGCCGCGCTGCCGCATTGCGTCACGGTGCTCTCCCCCAAGGGGGGGAGCAACGCGGCGGATTTCGTCATGTCGCTCCACGCCGGCCTTCTGCACGCGACCCTGCCCATGCACCTGCCGTTCACCCTGGTCACGGCCGACAAGAGCCTGGTGGCCATGGCCCAGGAACTCCAGCGCATCGGGAGACAGGCCGTGGTCTGGAGCTCGCACCCGGAGAAGGCGGTCCGGCAGAGGAGGCAGGAGCCTAGGCCTCAGCCCAGGCCCCAGGCGAAGCGGCCGGTGCGCCAGGCTCGGGAGCCGGCGCCAAGCCTTCCCCGCTCGGTCTCCCAGGCCGCGGACGCCTACGCGCGGCGGCTGGCCAGCATCAAGGATCCCCCGACCCGGCTCAAGTCCCTGCTCAACGACATCGCCCACAGGGCCGCGGCCTCGGGGGTCTCGGCCGAGGCGGTGGTCGCGGAACTCAAGCGGCGGAAGGTCCTGAGCGTGGATGAGAGCGGGAGGGTGGTGAAGGGATGAACTGCCCCAAGCGCAAGGCCGCTCGGGCTCGTGGACAGGCTCTTGAAGGGATGCGCGTGGATTTGCTATAGTACGCCCAAGGCGTACATCACAGAACGGAGGAAGGACGGAATGGCAAAAGGCCACGAGGAACCCAGCATCCTGTTGAACTACCCCAAGCTGAATGAGAAGATCACGTCTTCTGACTACAGCTTCCGCATCGAATCCCGCATCGGCGGGGCGGTCGAGATTTCCATCGACGACGGTCCGTGGCAGCATTGCCGCGATGCGGCGGGGTATTGGTGGTACGACTGGCGCGTGGGCACCCCTGGCAAGCACAAGGCGGTCGCGCGCGTCATGACCACGGAAGGCCAGGTGCCGACCACGTTCCCGCGCTATTTCCACGTTGGGAACGGCGATGCGACGCCGGCCCAGAAGCCGCAGCAGCCCGTGCAGCAGCCTGTCCAGCAGGAGCCCGTTCGCAAGAACGGCCGGAAAGGCCAGAGCAGAAGGTAGGCTCCTACACCCGGCGGCTCAGGCCGCCGGGTGCTTTTCCACCTCGTCCATCAGGCGGCGTTTTTCTTCCGGGGGCAGGAAGCTGCCCTCGAAGGAGTTCTTCGCCAATCGGCGGATGTCGGCCGGGCTGAGTCCCAGGGCCTCCTTCACCGCAGCGAAGTTCTCCGCCACATAGCCGCCGAAGTACGCGGGATCGTCCGAGTTCACGCACACGCACAGCCCCTCGTCCAAGAGCGTCTTGATGTTGTGGCGCTCCATGGAGTCGAAGACCCGGAGCCTGATGTTCGAAAGCGGGCAGACGGTCAGGGGGATCCGCGCTTCTTTCAGGCGCTTGACGAGCGGGGGGTCCTCCACGCAGCGGACGCCGTGGTCGATGCGCTCGGCTTTGAGCACGTCGAGGGCCTGGCGGATGTACTCCGGCGGGCCTTCTTCGCCCGCGTGCGCGACGGCCCGGAGCCCCGCGGCTCGGGCCCTTTCGAAGACCTTGGCGAACTTGATCGGGGGGTGGCCTTTCTCCGAAGAGTCCAACCCGACCCCGGCGATGCGGCCCTTGTGCGGGAGGGCCCGCTCCAGGGTCTTCATCGCCGCATCGGCGCTCAGGTGCCGGAGGAAGCAGAGGATGAGCCGCGTGGAGATGCGCGTCTCCCGCAGCGCGCTCTCGATGCCGTCCAGCACGGTCTCGAAAGGGACGCCCCGGTCGGTATGGGCCTGGGGGTCGAAGAATATCTCCGCGTGCCGGACCCCCTGCTCCGCGGCCTTCCGGAGATAGGCGGCGGTAAGGTCGTGGAAGTCGGCTTCCTTGAGGAGCACGCGGGACCCCTCGTAGTAGATGTCCAAAAAGGACTGAAGGTCCGTGAAGCGATAGGCGGCGCGGACCTCCTCCACGCTCTTGAACCGCAAGGGGACGCGGTTGCGTTCGGCGAGCTCGAACATGAGCCGAGGCTCCAGCGCGCCTTCGATGTGCAGATGGAGCTCGGCCTTCGGAATGGACTGGAGGAACGGGTCCACGGGGCTACTCTAGCAAAAGTGGCCGTGCCGCGGGCCCTGTCAAGCCATAGAAGAAGGCTGCCCCTCGGGCTGTCATCGAGACATCCAGAAGGTAACCGAGAGTCGTTGTTGTTTGTCGTTGGAAAGCCCCCCGATGCCGTTTATGGGACGGAGTCCGCGCGTTTTGGAACGGCACTCTTACGGGCTTCGGGCCCGTTCCTTTGGCCGAGTCGCTTCGCGACTCGGCCAAAGGCTCCGAACAGCCCACAACGCCCACGGCGTCCTTCCCATCGCTGATTTGAGCGAGCGATGGAGAACGGCGTCTTATAAGGCCCGTTGACCCTGGATGGCGGTGGCCCCGGGGCCACCCGAGGCACTTCGAGCAACTGTGGTCGCCCACAGTCCCCCTGCTGTTCGATACTTGGGGTTTCGGAACGAAACCCCAAGTGCGCGAACGGGGACCGGGCCTCAACGCACATCCTGAGGATGCCCAGTCCCATGGCCCATCTGTGCCGCGGGATGCCGCAGGGTAAGGAGTACGCCATCGCCCTGCGGTACCGAGCCTTCCGATACGGCTCGGTGCGGTACGGCACCGTGTCCATCTGGGAGACGTTGGACACGTGTGCCGGGCCAAGGTCCTGAGGGCATCCTGCTCCGCCGTGCTCAGGATGGGCATCTCCACGAGCTTCTTCAGCTTCGCCTCATCGTCTTCGGGCCGAGGGCTCCAGCGGCGATTGGCCAGGGAGTAGATCCGCTTGAGCTTGCGGTCGATGGCGGCTGAGAGATCGAACGGGTCGAGGTTGTCCCGCAGCTTCTTGAACTCAGCGAGGATGTGTCCCTTCAGCGCCTTGTTCGCCTTGTGGTACCGCTGCCAGATGGCCTCGAAGTATTCCCATCGAGATCGTCGCCCCATCGTCGAACGCCTCCCAAAGCCTCTCGTCGGACACGGTTACCTTTTCGATGTCCTGACGATCCGGCCTAGGGTTACATCCCACACGGCGCGATTCGCGGGCTGGCACATGGACCATTTCGCTAATATACTATGCGTTGTCGGAATGCGGACGAGGTGATTTATGGGAACCGGACCGAGGGTCTCGGGGAAGAACGCGTTCACGGAGATGCTCAAGAGCACCGGCTTCATGGTCGGCGCCGGGGTCGGCGTGGCGGCCGTGCTGGCCGTGTTGTACGTGACCAGCACCGATTCCTCCAAGCCGCCCGCTGAGGAGAGCGCTCTTTCCTGGGAGGGTTCGGTGGCGGGCTCCAAGGACCTCGCGAGCAACAACCTGATGGTTTCGCCCATGCAGCGCCCTCCTTCCGCGCCCGCGGCGCGGAAAGATGCCGCAGGCCAGCCTCTCCCCACGGCCAAGGAGCGTTCGGGTGACGTCAAAACCGCTGAGGAAGAAGAGGACGCAAGAGAGGCGCTGAAGGACAAGGAGATCCCGGGCGGCCCTGCGCGCGGCGGGGGGATGCCTTACGCGGAAGGCGGCGCGGCGGGACCGGGCGAGAGGCAGAAGGCTCAATTCGAGAGCATGAGCGGCTTCGACAACACCGGGTTCTCTCAAGGCGGCGCCGGGACGTCCGCAGGAGCCGTCCAACAGGCGGGTACGGGTGCCAGGGCTCAGGACAACCGTCCGTACTCCGGACAGGCGCCGAACGTACGCGGCGGCATGGCCCGCGCCTCTGGGCGCGCGTTCTCGGGCCATACGGGCTCCCCTGCCGGCAGGGCCGTCTCCGGTTTCGGCGGCGGTTCGCAGATCCAGGGGGTGATCGCGCCGGGAGGCGGCGGGAGCATCGGCGCGCCGGCCTTCGGGGCCGCGGGCGCCGCGGGCGGAGCG
>Ga0265297_10007449_pt1 | contig 15164 bp, 10 predicted proteins | sample Munlanlwell13791_FD_192502 | JGI IMG/M metagenome (GOLD analysis project Ga0265297, IMG submission 192502) | Leachate microbial communities from a municipal landfill in Southern Ontario, Canada - Leachate well 137-91 | ecosystem: Engineered > Solid waste > Landfill > Unclassified | place... | reverse complement strand
GTGAGAGCGCGTAGGCGGCCATCGGGTTGACCAGCAGCGCGGCCAGCACGGAGAGAGCGCAGTAGATCAGCGTGTTCAGCCCGGCGCGCCCGTTGTAGAGGATGGTGTCGACAACCATTGCGTAGTTGCGCACTAGGAACTCCTTGCGGAGCTGGCCTTTGCGTTCCTGGAACTTGCTCCACTCCCATTCCAGCAGGGGCATGGGGGCTTTGTCGAAGGATTCGATCAGGAGCCCATAGGCGGCGTTGAGCTTCTCTATGGACTTGTAGCGCTGCTGGAGGAAGAAGCCCCAGTCGTTCTTGAAGTCGGCGGCGTCGCGGAGGACCAGCATGCGTTCGAAGCGCTCGCTCCTTACGGCCTCGCCGTAGTGTTCGCGGGACTTGGCGGTGTCGCTTTCAGGGTAGGCGAAGAAGTAGGGAACCTCGTTGCGGTCTGCGATCTTGCGTCTGTAGTCGCCGGACATCCTCTTGAAGTCGACGTTCTTCGTGTTGTCCTCGTACTTCTCCGAGAGGAAGTCCTTATACTCGAACATCGAGTTGCGCTTGAGGCCTATTCCGCTTTCGCTGATGGAGTTGATGAAGTCGTTCCAGTCCTTCTGCATGGCGGTGTTGCCCTCTGGGAGGGATTCGGGCATGGCGACCTTGTTGAAGCCGGTGTAGCCGCGTCCGAAGAGCTTGTTCGCCTCGTCGGGCGACTTGAAGCGGGCCTTCAGATGCTCGCGCCATTCGTAGGTGAGTCCGTTTAGGGAGAGCGACTCCACAGGCGCGGCGCGGGTGATGAACTCCGACCAGTCGCCTCGCTCGGCTCCGCTTTTCGGAGGAGACGCCGGCAGCTCCATCTGGGCGAACGATGCGTAGTTCGCGCCGTAGGCCTGGTTGAGCGACGCCACGCTGCCGTGGTATTTGATCGACAGGAAGCTGCGGTAGCTGTTTGCTGCGGAGCTGTCGACGGAGATGAAGTCCGGGTTGAGTTCGTTGCGGACGAAGCGCTCCCAGACCTTCGCCAGCTCCGGGCTCTCCGCAGGCATCCGCTGGGAGAGGATTATCTGGCTCCAGTTGCGGAAGGAGCAGCCGAGCTTCTCGTTGATCTCCACGATGTTCCTTGAGACGCTTTTCCTGAGGAAAGCGGCGAAGGCTCCGTCCAGGTTGAAGTAGTAGCGCTGCCAGGAGCTGGAGTGGAGCATCTTGAACTCAAGGATGCGCTCGCGGTATCCGGCGTCCGGGATGCTTGCGCCTTTCGGGATGTAGTTCTCGCCGGGGATCATGATCTCCTCCCAGGAGCTGAACTGCGTGCCGCAGGCATCGTTGAGACGCTGGAGGGCGTTGTCGCCGGGGCCGTAGAGCTTCTTGAGCCAGTCCTTGAACTTCCTGAGCATCATCGGCTCGACTCCGCGCTCCCAGACCATGCCCAGGCCGAAGAGCTTCGGGTCGCCTGCCACTTCGGCGGAGCTGATGAAATCCTCGAACTCGTCGCTGAGGCGTTTCGAGTATATCTCTGGCGGCGTCACAAAGCGGAAGTTCTGGTAGGGCGACATGAAGCTGGAGACTGCCAGCCCGAGGTCGTCGTTGTACTTCGTCTCGATGTGCTTCTTGAAGAGAATGCTGTTGTCGTAGAGGTAGTGGGGCAGCACGTCCATGCTGTCCATGTCCAGCGAGCTTTTCACTGAGCCGGAGAGCATGATCAGGAAGGGATATATGATGCTGAAGGCTCCGATCAGCAGGACGCCATGGATCAGCAGGTCAAGCATCTTGACCTTGAAGGACTCCCTCCCGACTGTTCCGATGATGGGCATGCTTGATCAGACCTTCCCCGAATGCGACTTGAATTCCATGCTTGAAAGCATCTTCAACTGGTAGACCGTGAAGGCTAGCATCGAGACTCCGAGGAACCAGGCCATGGATATGGCTGTCCCGAAGCGGAGGGACATGTATGCCTCCTTGAAGATGTGCAAGCCCGCGACCTCCGTGCCTGCGCTGCCGTAGGTCATGACGAGGATCAGCTGGGTGTCCTGGCTGGCCGCCACGAAGGCCCCTACGAATTGGATTGCTATCAGCGGCTTCAGGTAGGGGATGACTATGTTGAAGATCTTGCTGAGGAAGCTTGCGCCGTCGAGGTCTGCGGCTTCGAAGATTTCGTCGGGGATGCCTTTCAAGGCGGCTAGGTAGATCAGGCAGCCCGGCCCCACGCCCGCCCAGATTCCGGGCAGTATGCAGCAGAGCATCGCAGACGAGGGGTCGTCCAGCCAGGACATCGGCTCAAGGTGTCCGAAGCCGAGGAGGCGTCCGGCGAAGAGGTATATCTGGTTGAGCGTACCCTGGCTGCCGGGCTCGAAGAAGATGCGCCATAGGTAGATCACCACGAGGCTGCTCATCATGGCAGGCAGGTAGTAGACAATCCTGTACATCATCTTCCAGCGGGAGACCTCCTGCAGCAGTATCGCCAGTATGATGGGCGGGATGAAGCTCAAGGTCAGGCATAGCGCCATATACTTGAATGTGCAGAGGAGCGAAAGCCACCACTCGCGGCTGTAGAGGACGGCTGCGATGTTGTCCAGCCCGACGAACTCCGACTGCCCCACGAAGCGGTAGTCCAGGAACGCTATCCTCGTGCCGAGCAGCAGCGGCACGTAGCACCAGAGCAGAATGCTCAGGACAGCCGGAAGGAGGATGAGGTATGCAGCCGAGTATTTTCTGAACTCCCAGCCGTGTCCTCGCTGCGAGCCGTGGCCTTCGGTGAAGATCGCCCATACCTTGTAGAGGAGGAAGCAGAAGAACGCGATGACGACAATTGCGATGATGCCGGCGACGAGCGAGCGCTTCTGGCGCTCCTCCTTGGTGAGGGTTCCGAGCATGCTGCTGTTCGTGCGTTCGACCGCCGCCGTGAGCAGCGCTTTCAGCTCCGCCTTGCATGAGGCCTGATCCTTCAGGAAGTCCGGGTTCTCCTTGGCCTTGAGGATGGCCTCCTCTATGGGGACGGTCATGTAGTCGTAGATCTGCTGGCAGTTCTTGCCATAGGGTTCGGGCTTGCCGTTCCGGATCGCATCTGTGAAGACCTGCTCCCACTCAGGGGGGACGTATTTGGCGTATTCGGCGAAGCCGTATTTCCGCAGCCAGATGGGGTTGAGGAGCTGTCCGGAGCCGAGTTCTACTAGCTTTTCGACGCGGATTCTCCTTGCTGCGTCGGAGTCGTAGAAGCTGATGTAGTCCCATGCGGCCTGGCGGATCTTGTCGGCTGGGACGAATATTCCGCTGGAGTTCTTGCGTCCTTGGATGTCCGAGAACATGCCCATCATTTCGCAGTTGATTTCGCATCCGCTGATGCCGGTCGGGCCTTTGGGGAAGGGGGCTATGCCGATGATGGCCGGGTCGATGCCCTGGGCGATGGAGCGCTCGTCGAGGTACATGGCACGCATTCCGATGCGGCCTTCGTTCCAGGCGGTGGCTCCGGCGTCGGCGCTTCTTAGGGCGTAGCCGCGCTGGGGGTTGCCGTCGGCGTCGATCCAGCGCTCGGCGACTAGGCGGAGGTAGAAGTCCAGCGCGTCGACTGCGGCTGGCGAGTCGAAGACCGCCACCCACTGGCCGTTCTTGTCCTGCGCCACGGCGTCGCCGCCAGCAGTCCATAGGTATGCCATCCAGTCCCAGGCCGCGTGCGGGCCGCCCGAGACGAAAAGCCCGTACTTGCCGTTTGCCGGGTCGGAGAGGCGCCGTGCGCAATTGTATAGCTCTGACCAGTTGGAGGGCGGCTTGTTCGGGTCGAGCCCTGCGGCTGAGAAGAGGTCTTTGCGGTAGGCTAGCGTGCGCACCAGCAGGTTGTAGGGCATGGCCCAGAGGTGGCGTCCGGCGGGTTCGCCGCCGATTGCCGGGCCTTCGCGCCAGACCACAGGCTCAATCGAGCTGACTATCCGTTCGGCAAGGACTTCCTTGGTGAGGGAGCCGTTTTTGAGATCCTGGTCGAGATAGCTGTCGAGCGGGTGCAGGAAGCCCTGCCGGATGTAGGTGTCGGACTGCCGGAAGTTGACGTAGAGGATGTCAGGCGCGTTGCCGCCTGCGATTGCCAGCAGGCTTGTGGAGTCGAGGCTGCGTCCGGCGATGGATATGCCAGTGAACTGCTCAAGCTCTATGTGCGGATAGCGCTTCTGGAACTCGCGCAGCACGGCGACGTCCGCCTGGGCGAAGGGGCTGGGGTTCTTCGGGTCGGGCAAGGCGAAAAGCTTCAGCGGCACCTTTATGTAGTCGCCGCGCAAGCTGCTGTCCTGCGCCTCCGCCGCCTGCGTCAGCAGAAGGAGGGTAAGCAGAAGAGAGGACAGCAATGTCTGCCATGGTTTGAACATGCCGGAATGTACCACTGCAAAGCCCCCTTTCACAGCGGAAGAGGCCTAAAAGGTCAAGTCCTTGGCTTTCGCGTCCTTTGCCGGAGATGGCTGCTGTTCATGCGTAGCAGGCGCGGGCAGCTCATGAGCCGGAGCCTGCTTGGGCTGGGCTTGGACAGCCTGCTCCATCTGCTCCGCAGGCTTTGCGGGAAGAGCATGCTGCTCATGCCCCTTGCCATGCCCCGGACGGAAGCCAGTCAGCAGGCAGACGATCACGATCCCCAGCCCTAGGGCTATGCGGTAGACTCCGAAGGGCTTGAAGTTGCGCGTCTGGATAAACTTGATGAAGACCGCGATCACCGCCCAGGCCACAAAGAACGACACCGTGAAGCCTATGCCCAGCGCGATCCATTCGTGCTGCTGGACTTTGGAGCCATGCTTGAGAAGGCTGTAGCCGGTGGCGGCCATCATTGTCGGGATTCCGAGGAAGAATGAGAACTCCGCAGCCACCATGCGGGAGGCTCCGAAGATCATTGCGCCGATGATTGTCGCGGCTGAGCGGGAGGTGCCGGGGAAGAACATCGCCAGGCATTGGGCGATGCCGATCAGCAGCGCCAGCTTGTAGGAGACCTGCCTGGTGTCGCAGACTACCGGCTTGCGGTCGGCGGACTCCAGCGCGATTATCGCTATTCCGCCGAATACCAGCGCGGTCGAGACCACGTAGATGTTCATCATGTGCGCCTCGACGAGCTTGCCGAAGAGGAGTCCGGCTATGCATGCCGGGATTACGCCTATGGCGCATTTGAACCAGAGGTCGAAGGTGTCGCGCCTGGTTTCGGGGTCGCTTATGGCCTTCAACGGGATGAGCTTGTCGCGGAAGTAGATCAGAGCCGCCAGTATCGCCCCGAGCTGGATTACGATGTCGAACATCTTCTCGAACTGCTCGTTCTGGAACTTGACGAACTGGTTGACGATGATCAGATGCCCGGTGCTGCTTATCGGCAGGAACTCAGTGATGCCCTCGACTACGCCAAGTATTGCGGCGCTTAGATACATGTCCATTTTGCGATTGTCCTTGAATGCTTGAAATGAAGGCGTTGAAATTAGCGTCAACTGCCTGCCAAGTCAATGCCCTGCTGAGGAAGAATGGGCAATGAAGAGCGGAAAACGCGTTTCTATGCTATCTGCTCGAATGCTCCGCTGGCGCTTTTGAACCTGACTGGAGCGGAGCCGACGTGGGAGACCGCGCCGTTGGGTTCCAGAAGCAAGGCGGAGCCTGTGGGGATTCCGTAGCCGTCCTCGCCTTCGGGCGCGAGGCTTATGGCGGACTTCAGCTCGCCCCAACCGTCGAACTCGTCGTGGGCGTCGCAGATGATCTTCGCGAAGCCGAGGCAGGGGAAGAGGCTGGCGCTGGAGTCGTCGTCCGGGTCGCTCCAGCGGATCCAGGCCTTGCCGAGCATGATGCTCCCCGCCGAGACGCCTACGAAGGGCTTGCCCCTCTTGAAAAGCTCCGCCAGATGCGGGATGGCGCCGCAGCTTTCGAGATTTGCCATGCCGGTTTCGACGTCGCCGCCGCTTATGAATATCATGTCGGACTCTTGAAGGCGCGAGAGGCAGCCTCGTCCGAAGCCCTCCATGAAGACCGTCACCGCTCCGGATGCGACAAGCACCTTCTCCGTGATCGAGTAGTAATGCTGGTCGTCGTCGCTGGCTGCGCCGATGTAGGCTACCCTTGGACGTTCGATGCCCAGGCTGGCTATGAATGAGCGGAGAGCCGGGTCGCCTTTCCCCCGCGAGCCATGCTCCCCGCCTGCCATCAGCAGGAGGCGCCCAAATGATCCGTTAAGCTTCAGGTGGCTCATGCGATTGCCTCCTCTTCGATCTGAGGCGGCGCGTAGTCAATATCCCAGAAGCTTCTGGCGTCAATCGGGAAGAGCGGCTTAGAGAGCCGGTACTTGCCTGGCGGGTCGGGGGGGAGGCCGGCCTCCGCCTGGAATTCGAAGCGCATTCCTGAGCCGTAAAGCTCCCTGAGACATTCGCGCATCGCGCTTTCTATTTTCGACGTGTTGGCGCCGGGATCGCCTGCGAAGAGAATCCTTGCGGCTTCGGGCGAGTCCTGAAGGAGCTGGTATTCCGCGAGTCCGTCCACAGTGAAGAGGCGCCTGTCAAGCTCGGCCTGGGTGACTAGGCGCCCGCTTTGGCGCAGAGTGAGATTGACTGCGCGGCCTTCTATGGACTTGAGCGTGAGCCCGTGGCTGCGTCCGCAGGGGCAGGGCTCCTTGGACGCTATGGCGATGTCGCCGATGTCGAAGCGGAGCAGGGAGCGCCACTTGTTGCCGAAGGAGCTTACAAGCAGCGAGCCCGCCCCTTCCGGCGCGCCCGCGCTCTCTGAAAACGGGATGAAGTCCACATGGCAGAAATCGGAGTTCTGATGGAAATACCCGGCCTCGCACTGCATGAACACGTAGCCAGCCTCGGTGGAGCCGTAGGAGCTGGCCATCGGCGAGCCGAAGGCCTTTTCTATGCTCCGCCTATGGAAGAGCGAGGGGTTCTCGTAGGTGAAGGTTATGAGCTTGGGCTTGAAGCTCAGGCGCAGTCCCTCCTGGAGCATGAAGCGCGCCAGACGAGCCAGATAGGAGGGGTTGGCTTCTATGATCTCCGGCTTGAGTTCGTCCAGCTCCGCGACCATGCGGCGCATCAGCGGCTCCGGCCATTTCGACGGATCGACGCGCTCATTTAGGAAGAGGAAGCTTCCGACTGTGCGTCGCGCTTTCGGCAGGAAGGCGTCTTCGCAGGGGAATCCCACGCAAAGGGGGCTGGAGAGTATGGCCTCCTTGTGGCCTTTGCCGCAGGCGTTGGCGGCGAACGCGTTCAACTGCCAGGAGGCCTGCTCGGAGGCGTTCCACCATTCCTGGCTCCAGATGTTGCTGACCTGGTCGCCGGTGCTGCCGCTGGTGTTGACTATCTCGACCTCGCCCTTTGACAGCGCGGAGGCCAGAGCCATCCCTTGCGGGAGGAAGCCAGCTGGGCCGTAGCGGCGCATCAGGGCCTTGTCCAATACAGGCAGGGCGGCAAGGCGCTCGAAGGGGTCGTCGCCGCCGATGTCGAGCTTCCGCCAGTCGAAATAGGCCGGAGCCGAATCCAGCGCGAAGTCCAGCGCCGACTGGCATCTGGCCTCATAGCCTTTTGAATACAAGCTGGCAGACTCTTTCGCGTAGCTGTTCATCTTCCCTCCCGAATGAACATTTAGAACTTCTGGAATATACACCTTCCCGCAGAGGTTCAAGCTTCCGGAAGCTCTTTTGGAGACGCTCTAGCGCGAACCCTTGCCGCAGAGCTGCTTTTTTGTTAAGCAGGCAGCTTTCCTTGCCAGCTTCGCGAGTATATATTATCTGGATTTCCGCATGCTGTTTAAGCTGCGGCAACAGGAGGTTAGGGAAGATGTCGGACAGTTTCACTTACCTTGAGGGGAAGGGATACGCGAAGGGCGACTTGATCAAGGCTCTTCAGCTTGTCCAGGAGCGTGAAGGCTACGTCTCGGACGACGCCATACGCGCGGTTGCCAAGGCGGTTTCGGCCTCGGAGGCCGAAGTCGAAGGCGTTCTTTCGTTCTACGCCCAGTTCAAGAGGGTGAAGCCCGGGAAGCACCAAATCTGCATTTGCGATGGCACCGCCTGCCACATCAAAGGCTCCACGCTCATCAGCGAATGGCTGGCGGCAGAGCTTGGTGCCCGCAGCGGACAGACTACGCCCGACGGCCTCTTCTCCATCGACACCGTCGCATGCCTTGGCTGCTGCAGCCTGGCGCCTGTCATGAACGTCGACGGCAAGGTCTTCGGAAAGCTCGACCGCAAGAGCCTCATCAAGATACTCAACGAATACCGCAAGCAGAGCTGAGGAGGCTCCATGAGCGCGATAACAAGAGTCAAGGTCGGAACCGCCTCCTGCGGCCTCGCCGCAGGAGCCGCGTCTGTCCTTGCTGCCTTCAAGAAGCTCGCCGGCGACACCCCTGTCGTGGAAGTCGGCTGCATCGGACACTGCTACGCCGAGCCGATGGTCGAGCTGGAAACAGCCTCCGGCAGCATATTCTATTCTAACGTCAGCTCCTCCGAGGAGGAGATAAAGGGCATCCTCGCCCTCACCCCGAACGGGCGCTTCGAAGTCCCGGCCGCAAGAGCCGCCAAGGAGAAGCTCCTCGTCAACAAGCTAGCAGGCAGGATCAACCCCGTCTCACTTGAGGAGTACAAGGCCAACAACGGCTTCAAGGCCCTTGAGAAGGCGCTTGCGCTGCAGCCTCTGGAAGTGGTCGACGCCATCAAGCGCGCCGGACTCCGCGGCAGAGGCGGCGGCGGCTTCCCCACCGGCATGAAGTGGCAGTTCCTGGCGGCGAAGAGCTCGCCCGAGAAGATACTCATCTGCAACGCCGACGAAGGCGACCCGGGCGCCTTCATGGACCGCTCCCTCATGGAGAGCGTCCCCTACCAGATGCTCGAAGGCATGCTCATCGGCGCCTACGCCACCGGCGCCACCAAGCTCTTCATCTACTGCCGCGCGGAATATCCGCTCGCAATCAAGCACCTTAAAATAGCCATCGCCGAGATGGAGCGCGTCGGGCTCAACAAGCTTCCGGGCCGCGCCGAGCCGACCCCGATAGTCATCAAGGAGGGCGCAGGCGCCTTCGTCTGCGGCGAAGAGACCGCTATGATCGCCTCGCTGGAAGGCAAGCGCGGCACTCCCCGCTACCGCCCGCCGTTCCCGACGGACTCCGGCTACAATGGCCTCCCCACAGCCATCAACAACGTCGAGACCTTCGCAAACGCCACCGTGGTCTTCTGGCATGGCGTCGAGGCCTACGCCGCAATCGGCACCGAGCGCAGCAAGGGCACCAAGATCTTCGCGCTTGCCGGCGACATCAAATATCCGGGTCTCACGGAAGTCCCGATGGGCACCACGCTCGCCGAGATAGTCTACGAGATCGGCGGAGCCGAGCCGGGCACAGTGAAGGCCGTCCAGACCGGAGGCCCCTCCGGAGGATGCATCCCGGCTGACAAGTTCGACGTCAAGGTCGACTACGACTCCCTCGGAGCCCTCGGCACGATCATGGGCTCCGGCGGACTGATCGTCATCGGCCAGAGCCGCTGCATGGTCGAGACCGCAAGGTACTTCCTGGAGTTCACGCACCGCGAATCTTGCGGAAAATGCACCTTCTGCCGCGTCGGCACCAAGCGCATGTATGAGACGCTCCAGCGCATTGTCGCCGGCAATGGCGTCGATGCCGACCTGGAGTTCATCCAGACCCTCGGCTTGAAGATCAAGAAGGGCGCGCTCTGCGGTCTGGGCCAGACGGCTCCGAATCCGGCGCTCTCCACGCTCCGCTACTTCCGCGACGAATACGAGGCGCACGTCAAGCGCAAGCAATGCCCCTCGCTCCAGTGCGCGGCCCTGGTCGACGTCAAAGTCGACAAGTCCAGGTGCGTAAAATGCGGCCGCTGCGTCAAGAGCTGCCCCGTCGGAGCAGTCAGCAAGGACTTCGTTGTCGACAACGCAAAGTGCACCAGGTGCAACACCTGCATCGAAGTCTGCCCGAAGAGAACCATATCCAGAGTCGGCGGCGGCGAAGGCTTCTCCTCCGCCCGCAAAGGAGAGTGACAGATGCCAGCAGTTAAATTCACAATAGACGGCAAGGCGGTTGAGGCCCAGCCCGGCGAGACCATACTCAAGATCGCGGGCAAGGCCGGAATCGAAATTCCCACCCTCTGCTTCAACGCCAAGGTGTCCAAGACCACCTCCTGCTTCGTCTGCATGGTCAAGGACCTCAAGACGGGCAAGTTCCTGCCCTCCTGCTCGGCTACTCCGAGCGAAGGCCAGCAGATCGACGCCTCCTCCGACGAAGTGCTGGACATGCGCCGCACCGCGCTCGGCCTCCTCGTCTCGGAGCACAACGGCGACTGCGAAGCGCCTTGCACCATCGCCTGCCCGGCTCATGCGAACGTCGAGGAATATGTCCGCGCCGGACGCCAGGGCGACTTCCTCAAAGCCCTCCAGATAATCAAGGAGCGCATCCCGCTGCCGATGTCCATCGGACGCGTCTGCCCCCGCTTCTGCGAGAAGGACTGCAGGAAGAACGTCTCCAGCAAGCCGGTAGCGATAAATGAGTTCAAGCGCCTCGCCGCCGACCTCTTCTACGAATCCTACATGGAGGAGCTTCCTCCGCTTGGCTCGAAGCGCGTCGCAATCGCCGGAGCCGGGCCTGCGGGCCTTGCCTGCGCCTACTACCTCCGCAAGATGGGCATAAAGCCTGTCCTCTTCGAAGCGCAGAGGGAGGCCGGCGGCATGCTCCGCTACGGCATACCGGAGTTCCGCCTTCCCAAGAAGGTCCTCCGCAAGGAGCTTGCCCACTTCAAGAAGATGGGCATAGAGATCAACTGCGGCAAGGAGCTCGGCAAGGACGTCCAGCTCGACGACCTTCGCCGCGACTTCGACGCCGTTGCGATAACCGTCGGCTCCTGGGAGCCCAGCTCCATGCGCATACCCGGCGAGGAGCTTGCCCAGCAGGGAATACGCTGGCTGCATAGCATAGCCTCGGCTGAATGGACAGGCGTTCCTAACCCAGGCCGCACCTTGGTTGTCGGAGGCGGCAACACCGCCATGGACTGCGCCCGCACGGCCCTGCGCCTCGGCGGCGACGTAACTGTAGTCTACCGCCGCACGCAGGATGAAATGCCCGCCGAGCAGATAGAAGTCCATGAGGCCATGGAGGAGGGCGTCAAGTTCGCCTTCCTCACCGCTCCGGTCGCTCTCAAGAAGACCGCTAGCGGCAGCTTGGCCCTTGCCTGCCAGAAGATGGCTCTCGGCACGCCGGACGCCTCCGGGCGTCGCAGCCCTGTGCCGGTCGAAGGCTCCGACTTCGACATCGAAGCCGACACCGTCATAGCGGCCATCGGACAGCGCACCGTCGCGCCGAAGGGCGTGAAGGCCACCAAGCGCGGCGACGTTGAAGTCGACAAGGCCTCCTGCAAGTGCGCAGTCGATGGCAACGTCTTTGCCGCTGGCGACTGCATAACCGGCCCCGCAACGGTCGTCGAAGCTGTCGCAGGCGGACGCAAGATCGCCATTGCCATAGCCGACGCCTTCGAGGGCAAGGCCCACTCCGAGCCGCCGCTCTTCAACGTCTCGCGCGGACACTGGCGCAGCCTCGCCAAGGAGGATCTGGTCATGCTCCGCAAGGTCTCCGAGGCCGAGCGCGTGCAGCTCTCCTTCATCTCCGAGGCCGAACGCAAAAGCTCCTTCACGGAGATAGCCCCGACCATCGAGAAGGACAAGCTCATCGCCGAAGGCGAGCGCTGCATCGAGTGCAGCTGCACCGCCAAAGGCGACTGCTCCCTCAAGAAGCTCTCGCAGCAGTACGGCGTAAAACCCGATGACTTCAAAGGCGAACGCGTCGTGGAGACCGCCGACACCAGGCACCCTTACATCATCCACGACCGCATGAAATGCATCAAGTGCGGAATCTGCGTGAAGGTCTGCGCGGAGGTTGTCAACCAGAACCTCCTGGCCTTCAAGAGCCGCGGCTTCCATACGAGCGTAGGAACGGCTTTCGACCAAGGCCTCCCGGTGATCTGCAAGGACTGCGGGAAGTGCATCGGCGAATGCCCAGTCGGAGCCCTCGACTGGAAGAGCAAACCCTAAGGCTGCCCGTCCAGGCATCCATAGCTTTCAAAGCCCGCAGGCGTCCTCCTGCGGGCTTTTCCTTACCAAGCCGACGCTAAATGACAAGGCATTGACAAGTCAGCAGCGCCGTGCTATAATTTATGCACCCGGGTGCATGAAAGGACGTGGCAGCTCCATGAAGCTAACAAGAAAAGACATCGCAAAAGAGGCAGGGGTATCCCCTTCGACCGTCTCACGCGCCTTGACGGGCAGCCCGCTCATCCCGCCTGAAACCACCGCTAAAATCCGCGAACTCGCAGGGAGGATGGGCTACAAGCCTAACGCCTTGGCCAAGCAGCTTGCGTTCAACAGGAGCTTCCAGCTGGGCTTCGTCCTGCCGCTGAACTTGAAATTGGCGCACAAAAGCCCATTGCGCATGAGTTACTACTCCAACATCCTCAATGGCATGGTCGGCACTGCCTTCGAGCGCGGCTACAGAGTCTGCCTGCATCCCTACGCAGGCGAAGGCAAGGACGCCGGGGATGCGCTTGCAGAAGCCGTCGAGAAGCGCAACGTCGACGGCCTTGTCCTGCTTGGACTCTCCCAGAGAAGCAGAATACCAGCATCCTTAATTGAGTCCAATGCTCCATTTGTGCTCATTGGCTCCAGGCAGAAAGGCGCATCGTCTGTGAACTGCAATCCGCTGCCAGCGCTGAAAGCCTTCATCTCGCGGATAGCCGAGCTTGGCTATGAAAGGCTCATACATGTGCAAGGCGACAGCCGCTATTACGACGCAGCCACGCAAAACGCATCATTGAAGGCCGCAGCCAAAGGCAGCCGGTTCGAAAGCTTCGAAACAATGCCCGGCGACTACTCGAAGACCTCCGGCCACAATGCTGCAGAAGAGCTCTTCGCCAGGCGCAGGCGCTTCGAAGCCAAGACTTGCGTCTTCCTCGCCTGCGACAGGATGGCCATGGGCTTCTACAACTACTGCCATGAGCGCGGCATAGGAATTCCCACGGACGTCGGAGTCTTCGGCAGCGACGGCGACGAGCTTGCCTCCGCCCTGCATCCGAAGCTCGCCAGCATGATCCAGCCAAGGGAGAGCATGGGCTCCCTCGCCGCGTCGATTCTTATGGACATCTGCGAAGGCAAGCGACACGACGCCCAGGATGAAATGCTAGAAGGCACGCCGGAATTCGGCGACTCCCTGAATTGAACCCAACCCAACAAGGAGCTTAGTCGTAAAGATGGCAGACAGACTTAGAGTGGGCGTGATCGGCTGCGGAAACATCAGCCAGATCTATTTCACGGCGTCGAAGGCGTTCAAGGTCCTTGAGCTCGCAGCTTGCGCCGACCTCAACAGGGAGGCCGCCAGCGCCAAGGCCGCAGAGCACGGACTGAAGGCCATGAGCGTCGAGGAGCTCCTCGCCGACAAAAGCATCGACATCGTCCTCAACCTGACCACTCCGCTTGCGCATACGGAAGTGAATCTCAAGTCGCTGGAAGCAGGCAAGCATGTCTACCTCGAAAAGCCCCTGGCGGTTGAGCGCGAAGACGGACGCAGGACTCTTGAGCTGGCCAAGGGCAAAGGCCTCCGCGTAGGCTGCGCGCCGGACACCTTCCTCGGAGCCGGGCATCAGACCTGCAGGAAGATCGTCGACGATGGCTGGCTTGGCCGCCCTGTCGGCGGGACGGCCTTCATGCTCTGCGGCGGACACGAGAGCTGGCATCCCAACCCCGGCTTCTACTATCTCAAAGGCGGCGGGCCGATGCTCGACATGGGGCCATACTACATCACAGCCTTGGTGAACATGCTTGGTCCTGTCAGGCGAGTCAGCTCAGCAACAGGCATGGCCTTGGAGCAGAGGATCTGCACTTGCAAGGAGCGCTTCGGAGAGAGGCTGCCTGTCGAGACTCCCACGCATATCGCAGGCACGGCGGAATTCGCGTCCGGCGCAATCGTGTCGGTGGTGATGAGCTTCGACGTCAAAGCTCACACCCATTCCAATATCGAGATCTACGGAACAGAGGGAAGCCTTGTCGCGCCAGATCCGAACAGCTTCGGCGGCGTCCCGAAGGTGAAGCGCGCAGGAGCGCAGGATTGGTCGGATTTCCCGCTATCGCACATTTACGCCGACAACACGCGCAGCATCGGACTCGCGGACATGGCAGACGCCATCCTGAAGGGGCGTCCGCACAGATGCTCAGGCGAACTGGCGTTCCACGTCCTCGACGTCATGCAGTCCTTCCTGGAGTCCTCGCAAAACGGTTCGCATTGCGTCCTGAAAAGCTCTTGCTCGCGCCCTGAGCCGCTGCCTGGCGGACTCCTCCACGGACAAGTTGAACTCTAATTAAAACTGACATTGAAAGGCATCCTCATGAAAAAGGCATTGATCTTCTACGGCGGCTGGGACGGACATACCCCAAAAGAGGCGGCTGAGCTCTTCGAAGCGGAACTGAAAAGCAAGAGCTTCGAAGTCAAAGTCGAAGGCTCGCTTGACTCTCTGTCCGACACGCAACTCCTGCGCGGCTTTGACCTCATAGTTCCGATATGGACCATGGGCTCGCTCAGCAAGGAGCAGAGCAAAGGCCTCCTTGAAGCGGTCAGGGGCGGTGTCGGGCTTGGCGGCTTCCACGGCGGCACTGGCGACGCCTTCCGAGGCGACATCGACTACGAATGGATGGTAGGCGGGCATTTCCTCGGACATCCGCATGTGGGGGATTACACAGTGGAGCTCACTGGCGTCAAGAGCCCTATCACAGCGGGCATGCCGCAGAGCTTCGCCTACAAGTCGGAGCAGTACTACGTGATGGTCGATCCGGCAATTGAAGTCCTTGCCACTACCATATACAAGCATGAAGGCAGAGAGACCGCAATGCCTGTTGTCTGGACGAAGAGCTGGGGCAAGGGACGCGTCTTCTACTCCTCTCTTGGCCACACGGCGGCGGAGCTTAAGAGCTATCCGGAAGTCCTCGCGATGACCGTAAGAGGCATGCTCTGGGCCGCCGCAGGCAAGCCGGAATAGGGCGCCCCCTTATACTAATTTGCAATCAAAGATATAACAATGTATAATACCTTCATCCGACTGGATGGAGGTGTGGATGCGCAAGTTTAGCCAGGAGCAGTTGACCGAGTTAAAAGATGCTTTGTCGCAAGCCAAGGACAAGTGGCAGTATCAACGGGTGATGGCCGTGTGGCTAA
>Ga0265297_10007448_pt1 | contig 15166 bp, 32 predicted proteins | sample Munlanlwell13791_FD_192502 | JGI IMG/M metagenome (GOLD analysis project Ga0265297, IMG submission 192502) | Leachate microbial communities from a municipal landfill in Southern Ontario, Canada - Leachate well 137-91 | ecosystem: Engineered > Solid waste > Landfill > Unclassified | place... | reverse complement strand
GTATCTATTGCCAGAATCAACCGTTCCCGGCTGATTGCGGCAAGGCGGCATTATCCGATAGGCACACCGCCCAATGTCAGGCCAATAAAGCTGGATATCGGTGGTGAGGTGTCAGTCAATGAGGCGTAGCTCAGCAATGGCAAGGCTTTGCAGACAGACGAAGCGAGAGGCCGCAGGAGCGATTATTTTTAAAAGTTAATGGTAGGACAACCGGAAAAACTCTAAACAGGAGGGAGAAATGAAAAAGATTATCGTTTTATTGGTTCTGATGTTCGCTATCTTCACCGGGTGCGCTCATCAGTCGTTTGTTGAAAATGCCTATGACACCATCGCAATGGTGAACAGCACCGTTGACGGGCTGATGACGTACCTGGGGGAACAGCATTGCGCCGGAGCGATTACGGACACCCAGAAAGCCGATATTGTCGCAGCTTATGAAAAGTATCGGCTGGCGTCGAATTTTGCTGATGAATCCTTGGCGGTTTATGCATCGACAAAGACAAAAGAAAGCCAAGAGGCGTATACCTTGGCCCTTGTCGCCATGATGGAAAATAAGCAGGCGATTTTAACGCTGGCAAATATCATCTTATATGGAGGTGTGAAATGAGCGGATTGTCCGACAAAGACAAAGAGCTTGCCCTTGACCTGATCCGGTTGATTCTGGAAGTAGGCGTTCCGGAAGCGATCAAGGCGATCCAGCAGTTTGAAATCGACGATGACCCGACGCCGGACCAGATCAGCAGACTTTCCGATATGCTGAAAGACCCGGCTCAATATTTCAAGTGTGGAGGGTGACATGAAAAAGATTCTGGCTGTACTGGCCCTGAAATCAAAAACGGTTAATATCACGGCACTGGTGGCGGCGATCATTACGATATGCCAGCAGTTTGGGATTGAGCTGTCAACGGAAACGGTGACGGCGATCTTCACGCTTCTGGCTATCGTTTTGCGGATGATCACGACACAGGCCATTGACGAAAAATAAACCGGTTCACGCGGCCCCTGGGGAAAACAACCATAAACAACATAGCTAACCGGCTGCATGGGATGATTTTTCTTTGGAAACAGGGGCCGCTTTTTCAAACAACACCCGCCACGCCTCTTAACAATGCGCACCTGGCGGGTTACTTGTTTGGTGCTTGATAAAAATCTGGCCCGCCATCACATAACATCAACTGATTTTTGTCGGCCTTTTCGCGCCTGGTCCTGGCCGCATTCTTGGCATGATTCTTGGCGTCGTATCGCAAGTGGCATTGGGCACATGCACAGACAAGGTTTTCCGGTCGGCAGTCGGCCTCGATATGGTTGCAATTGGCGACCGTGGCTGTTCTTTTGTGGGTATCAAATGGTTCGCCTGGCAGTCTGCATTGCTTCCCGCACATCTCGCATTGATAGTCGGCCTCTGCCTTTATGCTGTCGGCTATCTGCTTCCAATTCGTCGGGTATTTCGACCAGTTGACGGGCATTTAAGCGTCCTGCCTCATTTCCTCCTTTGCTTTCCTACGCCTTGCCCGGGCCATCTGTTTTTTAGCAAACCGCGTGAAGTGGCTATGCGCGTGTCTATGATGGTATGGCCCAGCGCATTCCTGCCGTAACATCAGCCATCGGCTTTCAGATATGTTCACAGGTCGGGACATCACATCACCTTTAAAGATTCTGGCCGCTCGGATTGCTTACCGAATATCCTCACAGAGGCCCGATTATTTCAACCCTTGCATCCCGTTCGGGCCAACACAGGCTTTCATTCTGGCAGGGCTTATTGAGTTCCCCTGCCGTTCGGATTACTGTCTAATGCGCTGACACGCCGCAGCCAGAAAGTTAATTACTCGCTATCAAGTTTTTTAAAATCGTTTAATGCTTGCTGTATTCCACAATAAACAGCGTCTTTCTGCTCCCATTTACCAAATTGTTTTCCACATTTTGCGCACTCTATCTTCCCAGACTTAAGCAGATTAAAGTGGACACTTCCGCACTCACATGTGTAAGCAATGTGGTCCTCGATTTGTTCTATCAACTCTACTCCTTCGGAAGTTTTGTGTTTGAATTCAGCCGGAATTTGTCAATTACGGTTCCGTTTTCCAGCAAAAAAACATGGACGCTTGTAGGGTCTTGTGTAAAAAATTCCGGGGACTCAATCATTTTGCCAGACTTATACATTATCAATTTTAAAAAATCGACCCCCATCTCGCAATGGAGTGTGTCGCATTCTACAAAACGAAAATACCCCGGTTTTTCTTCATTAAACATAATTTTAACTACCATTTTTAATCTCCTTATTTTGTTGGTTGTTTTGTTTGATACCTCGTGCGAAGATAGTCTAACATACCCCTTTCTATTCTCTTGCAGCCGTGGATTCCCGTCCACGCCGCAGCCAGAAAGTTAATTACTCCGATTCATCGTGCATAAAGCCGCAAATAACGGCCTTCCCGCTCTATCCTTATTCCCGGTATCAAATCGGGCCTATCATGTAGCAGTTGCGATATGCTGGCGCGCGCCGTGCTGTCGCTGCTGTAATGATGTTTTATATTGTCCATTGCTTGCTTCAAAAATGCGCCTGGGTTTTCTGCAACATACCGGCGCAATTCATGGCAAGTGTTCTTAAATGGTGTCCAGCGCATGCCCTTGTCATTACCGGCCTCCGCATAAGTTTTATGCTGTTCCGTTAAACAGTTTATAATTGTGTCAGTTCTTTTCCGTGATAGTTTCGGAGCAGAAATCTGAGATGGTGACTCGCTCCATTCTCTGGTCCTAAACATGCCTATTCCGTAATGGTGTAAAAACATTTTTGCCGCTCGGTCACCCTTGGAATGGCGCTTACTTTCAGGGACCGCTATAGAGATATAATTTGCATGTCCACGCCACATCATGGCTTGTTCAAGCAGGGCAAGGCTTAGGGTTGTTTTGCATTCTACAACCCATACAAGTTTTCCGCATACGGCTACGATATCAGCAATGCCGCCCCCCCTTTGTGGCTCAACTTCTTGGTATACGGTCCATGCGTTTAGGGATAGATGCGCAACTATCTTTTTGGCAATATCTGTTTCAGCCATTACATCACCATCCCGTAATTTATGCTGTGCGCCTCAACGTGCATGTGCCGGTCATGGTTATAGCTCGGCGTATCCTCTGCCCTGACTGCCTTGTCGATGGTTTGATATTCTAACGATCCTACCGGGTATACGTCTAACAGCGCGGCCTTCATTAAGCTGTGCATCAGGATAGGCCGGTTATACATGATGCTGGGAAACGCCTCGGCCAGCAATAACACCAGCATGGCATTCCGTGGGGCGTCAAACACTTTGAGGTTTAGCGTTCCATCTGCATTCCATATATTCTGTCTTGGCTCTCCTTTTTGGGTGTAGTTGCTCGGGCCGTATGTGTAAGGCTGAATGTCAAAGTATATGGGCGGGTATCCGGCGTGCTGTGGATGGTTCGGCGTGCTTCCCGTCCGGCTCCCGCAGTCAAGCAATGTCAACCGTGGCGCAATCCTGCCGGAGAACTGCAATTTTATCTCCCGGCTGATCCAATTCAGGGTATGTGCTATCTGTTCAAGAAGATCCTTGTATTCGCACTGTGTCGAGTCAATGTCGGCAAACTTGGAAACATCGGTTATCAGATCATCGTCGGCGGTGATGTTCCGGCCCAGAACAACCGGTTCCATGTAGGCATTGTAGGGCATCAGGCAGCCCTTCTTAAACTTGGCGCGGGCGTCAACGCTGTCAAAAAAACTGTAGCGCCTCAAGAGTTTATTCATTCGATCACCTCTTTCCATATTACCTTTCTCGGCATCACAAATCCGCATCCTCCGTCAAAGATAAATCGGAACGGGCCTTCATGCCTATGCGTCGGGCTTATCTTTATGCCCGGAAGAACCTTCATTTTTTCGATGTATTCAATTCCCAAAAACGCATCGCTGAACGGGATACCCACGTCCTTATTTATCCCTGATCCGTCGCAGTCCGGGCATGGGGCCGAATCTTCGCCTTGATGGACATATCCTTCTTTACATTCTTTGCAATTAACTTCGTATTCAGTCCCGGCGGACGAATAAAAATAAAGCACACCATCACCCTTACATTCTTGACATACCGCAAGCATTTTCAGCCCTTTGCAAAAACCGCATGGCTTCAACAATGCTGGATCGTATTCCGGCAACTGTCCATAATCGGTGATGCTGTCATGATCCCACGGGAGTCTGATGTCCGTCATATCAGGAGAAAGCTCGTTATCTGGGATGTCTTTTACCTCGATAATCCGCACCACGATTTTGCTGTCAGATGCGTACGTGTAGCCGCCTCGGGACCACGGCTCGGTAAAATATCCCCTCGATATGTGGCAAAAACTTTTCAGGTCAATCATTTCCCCTTCCTCATCCTTTCGATAAAATGTTGGTACGGCAACCCGAACTCACGAACCGGCGTCTTGACCGACCGGATGTATTCCCGCGCCCGCGCCTTCTCGGCCTTGTCCGATCTTGCCTCAACAACAATCTTCTGGTAGTAATAGCGCACCCATGCCTTTTCAACCTCGGCCCTGGCCTCGGATGTTTCCCGGTGTTCGTCAAGCCGGGCTACGTAGAGCAGACCGATAATGGACATGGTAGCCGTTATTAATAGGCAGATGATAGCGGCTGTTTTGGTGAGCGTGAAGGGCGTCATGGCTCCTCTTCCACGATTACAGATGGTTTATCGTCGCACTTGTGCCGCTTCAGGTATTGCTCAACTATCTGCTTCACGTCCATTTGTCGGTCCTCCATTGTTTAAAGAAGTCAAGCCATGCCCGGGCGTCTGCTTCCGTGCGATGACATAGGCCAGCGTTAAACCATTCTGTTTCTTTATATGTTTTTCCCCATTCGCGGCCATCAATTCCATCATGGCAAACAAGAAAAAACATATCTCCCACTTTCGGCTCTTCCCTCATCGGTTCCGGCAAGTCGGCTTCGATGTGGATCGTGCAGGGCTTGGCCTCGTACTCGTGGCGGCAGGACCGGCACTTGCTGAATATCTGTTTGTATGCCTCGACTTTTGGGTCAAGTTCCAATGGATCATATTCTCGCTCTTCTTTTTTCGGTTCTTGTTCCGCTTCCCACTGCTCTCGGGGAGGTGCGTCAGTCCGGCGGCGGTAACGAGTATTACCATCAAAAGCAGGACTACCAGAACACAACGGATACCATATTTCGCCGGCATGAACAGTAATTACTCTCAATTCCCACAACTCCCACGGCCTTGGATGCCACTCCGCATCCTCGGCGTACTTCGCCTTCTGCCAGTCCAGGATGATCTGGTCGGCATTGGGAAGGCGGTGGTAAGTCATATCAAGATTGAAGTCAATAGCTACAGAGCATGGATGCCAAATTGTGTTATCATCGCACAATTCAACCTCAAACTCCCACAACGTCCACGGCTCCGGATAACCGCTCTCAACGTCCTGCTGGTACTGCTTTTGCTGTTCGTTCATGGCTTCACCTCGTCAACCATTGTTTTAAGTTCTGCAATCGTTCCTTGCCAGGTCCAAGACGGGCCTGCGATCTGTACCCATCCATCTCCACGGCCCTCTATGCTGTACGTTTCGCCGTCAATAATGATGGGCTCGTCTATACGGCATCCTTCGCACACAAACATCCCGTCATTTTGCACTGTTCCGTCCCTCTGCCCGCAATAGTCGCACGGCAATTCTGAATCACAAGCAGGGACAGGGGGATCGTAAATCATTTAAGCGCCCTCTCTATAATCTCAATTACATAATGCCAGTTTACGCAACTCGGTACGTTTGCCCATGTACGGATCACCCGCAGGGCAGACCGCATTTCAAGCGCGTGCTTAAGCGCCTTTACTATATTGTCGTGCCCAAGTTCCTCGGCCAGGGCAAGCTCCCGTTTCTCTTCCCGTGGTGTCATAGTGCCCCCACTTCAACCGGTGTGAGCTCCTCATAAACCGTTATGCCGTGCTTCTCACGTCGGGCCATGAGCGTGCGGGCCTTACCGTTCTCATAGTACCCACCGAATATTTCAAACTCACCTTTGCCTGGAACTTCTTTGGTAATTGGATTATCGAACTCGACGTAATTCATAACAACCCCCATTGTTGGTTTAGTCTATACCATACTTTTTAAAAAATGTCAAGCAACTTATCGACATCGTCGATATTGCGTACAACACCGGCTACCGCACCGACGCTTAGCCACTCGTCTATCATGATCTGCTGTGTCGGAGACACGACAGATTTGGTGTCCCGTTTAACCTCAAAGAAGAACGATCGACCCTTGTAACAGCCGTAGATATCCACCTCTTGTGCGAACTGCGACGACCAGAACTTCTTGGCCCTGCACATCGGCATGGCATTTAAGTGTTTAAGAATTTTGTTCGTGATAGTTTTCTCGAGGGGCGGTTTCATTATATAATAAGCTCTATAGTCACAATATATTTATGGTTTATTATAAATACAGCTTCTTCTTTATTACCAAACAAACTATATCCTATTTTTCTGTAAAAAAAGAAGTCGCCGTTCTCGTCTGATGTAAAGCTATCTGCATCTATATACTCAATATGATCTTGTCCTTTTATTATAGCAGTTACTTTGTATTTCATGTCATGCTCCCATGGTTTAAACACACGCGCACCTCGGAGTAGGCCACGTGCTCGACGTGCCGGATGCAGTTATCACAGAAGTACCTGGGCAGGCCGCCGTACGGGAACACATCATAGCACCCGTATGGAAACCGCCGCTCCCAGACTACTCCGCACTTAGGGCATTTCACTTGTAACATCTTCCGACTGCTCAGTCTTTCTCCCCTCACGCTCCTCCTCCTCCAGCATAAGTAGTTCCGTCGTCATCTTCGCAATCACGTTGCTCGCCTCATACCCGCTGTACATCCGCTTCAAACGGTCGATCATCGTCCTTAACACCCTGATCTCAGCCTGCCGCCTCTCTGGTGTTTTCATGACATCACCGCCTTTATAAATTCCGCTGCAACCTCCGGGACAATTGCGTTACCTGCGCCTTTTAACAAGCCTACTCGGCCAGGGACGTTTTCCGATAGCGGGAAGCAAGCTAATCCATTGGCCCAACCAAAACAATTTTGAAGCAGTTTCCGTTCTGTTTTTTTGTTAAAAGCGGATTCCCATATTTTTTCCACCGTTGAAAATGCTTCTGACACATCCTTCTCTTCCTGGCCTTCTCTCCGCAAACAACGCATAGCCGGCATTTCCTCTTGTGTAAATTTAAATGGCACCCCACACATAGAGTCTGAATATTTTCTGGACGATGATCTTTCCAATCCCCATTGATGTGATGAGCATGAAGATGTTGTCGATTCGCAGGTGTTTTCCCACAAAATTCGCAATGTTCTTTCCTCAATGTCTGTGATATTCGATGTTGTGGGCCAATCTTTTTGCTCCTGATGCCTCGTAATGACGCACAATGCGATGAGCAATATTTGCGTTGTAGAAAACGAGTCATATCCTCTATCCTCTCTCCATAGCGTTTTCTGTGCAGCATAACACCACAACGCTCGCAATACTTCTCCGGGTCTGGCTTTGCTTTTCTCGGCATAATAAATTATTTCCTTTTCTGTTTCATTGATGCTTTCACTCCACACAGACCCCAATATAGCGGATACCCCATCAGAAAACAACAAGAAAATAGCGGGTTCAGTCTTAATGATGGTTGAAACGTTTTGGTCTGGTATGCGCCTTGTTTTTCCGTCCAGGCAGGGGTGCCAGATGGCATTACTCCAGAAGTTGCTTCGTCCAGCGTCCGCATTTTCAGGCCCCGTTTCTCCGCATCCGCTGCGCCTTTCCAATCCCGCGCTTGGCATGTCGGCCAACCGGCTTGATGAGCTTGAGCCGTTAAGTGGAGAGCCCCCGAACTGTCCCTCTGGTTCGGCCCTCCATGGTCCGCATCCCCCTTGACCGGACTGCGCCACCCCCTCATCATATTCACTCGCTGCGTTAGGCTCATCCCCTCCGTTACCACCCCGCCGCGCACACCATCCGTAGCCGATGTCGTTGGCCACCCACCACAATCTTTGTCTGATATGCGGCGCGCCGACGCCCGCAGCCGGTAGATCACACGCCCAGACGGCAAAGTCTGCTTCTTCCAGATCAAGCGATACTCCGTCGATCCATTCAAGTCCAAGGCGGCTTGCAACTTGCTCACCGAAGACTGTGTCAGGGCGACACTCGCAGATGAGACGGTAAAATTCCGGCCAGAGATGCCGTTCGTCTTTGTGGCCCTTTTGTTTTCCGGCGCACGAAAGGGGTTGGCATGGGCAACTTCCGTGCCAAACAGGTCGAGTTGCTGGCCAGTTCGCAAGCTGTAACGCTCGCTCCCATCCCCCAATTCCTGAGAAGAACCCAACTCTGATAAAGTTTTTGACATCGTCTCCTTTGACATCCGAAATGCTCCTTTCATCCACCTCGCCTTCCATTATCAATCCATGCTTCATCAGCTCTCGCAACCATGCACAACAAACCGGGTCGCTGTCATTATAATAGGCCCACTTTTTCATCCCAGCTGCCTCCCAATCTCTGCGTACGCCTGGCTCTGCCAGTCGGGATCGGCGTGCTTCGTCAGCCACTCGATCTCACTCGGGTGGTTCCCCCAGATGGGGCTGTCCTCGCCGTATGTCTCGATCTTATCCACCTTGACTATCTCCAATGAGTTGTCGTCGATCATGTGGAACACCTCGACCCGCACCGGGAACAGCACGTCGGACAGGTTGACTTTCATATCTACAGTATACCATCGGCCTTCCATGATCACACCCCCTTCATCCAGTCGGCGTAGTTAAAGATTTTCTCCACGTCCCGCTCGGCCTGGCCTTTGAAGTTCAGCCGGCAAGCGTACTTGATCAGGTTGCCCAGCACATACCCCTTGAACTGCTCCTCCGTCAGCTTCGCCCTGATAATGTCGATCGTTTCAATGCCGCCTGCGTCGTAATATGTAGACTTTTCGTCAAGACTCATGATATCAGTCCCTTCACATGCCATTGACTGGTTGGTTGTAAGATCGTCAGCTTCTCGCTGGCGCGGGTCATGCCAACGTAATACTGTCTGATAATGTCGTCCATGCAGTCCTGGTTGAACGCAGCGGTCTTATACGCGGCTTTGCTCAGGTCAGGTGATAGGTACACAGACGAGCTTTCCCCTCCTTTCACGCTGTGAACAGTTCCAACCACAACGCACGGGTCTTCCCCCAGTTTATCCAGGCCGTACTTATCAATGATCTGCATGGGGTACTCCAGGGACTTGTCCTTCTCGGCTCTGGCGTTATAGTACAGCCACTGCATGCCGGCACCCATCACCTTCTCTAATCCCCATTGATCATAAAAGTCGATAGCCGCCGCCATTTTATCAGACTGGCTCTTATCCTTGCACATCTCAGCGATGTTCTCGACAGCCGGCATAAAACCACGTGGCATAATACCGGTCCATTTCACGATTTCGCCCCACTTCATGATGTCGACCATAGACCAGAGCTTCCTGCCGTCGTCCAGAGTGCCGTACTCCGGTTTCATGAACGCCATAATCCTGTTCACGGTCGATTTCCGTATCGGGTTCCAGTCGCCCCTCGTCAACCTGTACTTGTTCCAGAACGGTATGCCCCTTGCCTTCAGCTCTTTTATCACCGGTGTCAGCTGGAAGCTGCACGACGTCAGGATCATGACCGTCATTCCTCGCTCCAGGTCAGCCTCCACGTCGTCCAGTAGGTTCTGTGTACTTCTGTAACCGTACCCAGCCTCAACCACCTCACCATCGATGTCACGGTTCGTTTTCTGCTGTTTCGGCTGCCGCTCGACAATCTGTTCAATCCACCGGGCCGACAGCTCCTGTATCAGACGCGGGCACCTCCAGGTTGTGTCCAGGAAGAACTTGTCCTCTTCGGCGATCTCAGGGTACAGCATTGACCGGGCCGACGCCCCTGCCCATCTGTACAGGGCCTGGTCGTCGTCGCCGCAGATCACCATGGTCTTGAAATGTTCTCCCCACTGTCTGATCTTTTTAAACTGGAGCGGGGTCAGGTCCTGGGCCTCGTCCACGAACCCAACGACCGCCCCGTTCGGCGGTGTGCTGTCGGCCTGCTCGATCAGGTCGGTGAAGTCTTTGGTATCGGTCGCTCTCTTGAACTCCTCCCATGCCAGAGCGAAGTCGGCCACGTCTCCGTTCCACTCGTCTCTCGGCACCAGGTTGTTCCTATAATATTGCAGTCGGTTCATGAGTTTATCCCCGTAGTTAACGCCACCTGACACATCGTCATCGGCGCTGCTGTCAAGATCAGACACCGACCGGCCGGACAGGGCGTACGACGGGTTCTCCTCGTTAAAGTCCTTCGTCTTCGTCTCCGCAATCGTCGGGCAGCCCAGCATCCGGTAACAATGCGCGTGGAGCGTGCCGATCATGTTTTGTGGTATGCTCATCTCCCGAGACACCAGCTCCGCCGCCGCCGCTCTCGTGAAGCTCGTCACCATCACGCTGCTCGGGCCGTATACCCTTGCCGCCCTCTCGATCTGCCTCGCCATCCACGTTGTCTTCCCCGCGCCGGGTATACCGAAGACACGTTTTTCGTTGTTGTTCACTGATTTTAAATCCTTGATAAGATAAATAAGATTGTCCCTTGTCTGGGCTGTAGCTCGACCGCAGCATCTCAAAGCCAGCACGCTTCATCTTGCGATATATAAGCCGGTCAGCGTCCTTGATGTTGTTCAGCCTCAACCATTCCATGAACTTGTCTTTTGGTATCACGAACGTGCCGTCACGCTTCATGTGGTACGATCCTCTGGTCACGCTTTCGTGCACGCCGGCGGCCGGCTTCTTGTGCATAGAAAAGTAATTGCCCACCCATTCCCTGGCGCTCCCGGCGTCAGTCGCACCGATAGGCATGGACCCCACCTCGACCGTTGCGTGGAGTATGGCCTGGGCAAACTTATCCCATTCCTTGGCCTGCACAGGGGGTATGACGACACCCACCACTCCGGCGATCTTTCTCTTAAATAGTTTAAAGTCGAGTACGTTCTCGATCTTACCAAGATATATCGGTCCACGGTCTGTGATGATCTCGAACTCAGGGTCTGGGTCGAACGGGTATTTTTTTACTTCGAGGAGGTCTACGGCGAACTTAGACGACGCGGTGTCCAGCAGCTCGCGCTTGAGCATGGCCAGGATGTCGTGTGCTTCGTCAATATCGTTTATCTCGCCGTTCGCGATCTGAGACTGGAACCGGTCGATCTCTAAGTTCAGCCGCGTGATGTTGTGCGACGTATCCACGGTCTGTTCTTTTTTACCCGCACTCTCCCGGGCGAACCGGATCGTATTTTGCAGGTAATCGTTTCTCTTAACTTTTTCCAGACCGCCGTGCAGTATCCTGAAAGATATCAGCAGATGCACAATCTCGTTGTCGCTGAAGCCGGCGTCAACTGCTCGTCTGGCGAGGCTGGCGTCGTACCCTGACAGGCTGTCGTCGGTCAGGTTCTTACGTCTTTTATAAAAAGTCTTACGGAACTCTGGGTCCTCGTCCATCAATACCAGGAACTTGCGGTTGTATACCGCGACTTCCTCGATCGTCAGAGGCATGTCCACGTTTATCTGTGGTATCTCTACCGTGTCAATCTGGGCCTCGTCCGCAGTGTTAATGAACTGCTCGAAGTCCGACGGATCGTACTTATACTCGCTCTTTGAGAATACCTGGACTTCTTTGCCGTACTTGTAGTTCATTGTACCCGGGACCCTGAGCACACGGGCCAGGTCTTTGGTGCTGTCGATTGTGAACCCGGCTTTTCTCCAGATCGACTGGATCATGTTCTGCCACGCGCTTACCAGCCTCTGGGCAGACTTTTTGTCATCGTCGTCGGAGAACTCCCATGGTTCTTTCAACAGCCAGTACACGTGAAACCCGCCGCCTGAATCCACGATCAGAGACGGTTGCAGAAAAATCTGCCGGATCAGGGCGAGTGCGTCGTCTGATGTCTCGGGGTATTTTTTTCCGCTGTCGTGCAGGCCGTAGTCAGCGTCCAGCCAGAGGGCGGTGATCGCTTTGACATCTGATACTTTGAATCTCTTGTGATGGTCGGCCTGGCCGTCAGGCCCGAGGCCGAGTCCGAAGTAGACGTCCCGCCCCTCAGCCGATAACTCCTTTGACCGGGCCTTGGCGGCATCGACGTCCTTGAAATACTCGCTGCGCTTGTCTTTGTCTTTGGCCGACCAGAGCAGCATAGACAGCCCGCTGTCCGGCAGCCAGTCTTTATCAATGATCAGGTCAATCATTTTGATTCCTGACGAATGTACTCGTTGATTTCCTCTCGTAAATCCACGCACTTGTCGAGCACGGCGATCTTCTCGTCAAGGTTGGACAGACCCAGCAGGTCTATGTTATGGATGTGCCACTCGTCGCCCCAGGCGTGCACCTCGACCAGGGCGATGTCTTTGACCGTGACTTCGATCGGGACCTGATACACATGAGCCACTGTTTTATTCATGCCTTAGCCTTTTGATTAGGAAGTTTATTTTTGTTTCTGGCTTTTTCAATAAACGCGAGCTTTTTCTCCCGAAGTGTTTCCAGACAACATCGTTTATACTTCTTACCGCCCCGTCTTATTACAACTCCGTGACCGGAGTTGTAATAAAGTGGCGTGGCCCTGGCCCGGGGGGAAGGACAAGGGGGGGGGTGGGCCGAAGGGCCACGCGCACAGTCGTTAATCTTCTCTCGCCGACATAGAAATCAGCGACTTGATGCCGACCACGTAGCTCTCCACACGGGCGATCTGCTCGTCGTTCAGGCTCTGGCCCTTGCGGAATTTGATCTTGGAATACGTGATGCCGCTCTTGGACTTCGCCTTTTCCAGGCTCATGATGGTCGTGACCTGGTGGATCAGGGTGCCGGCGCCGGCCAGGCGCAGCTTGTACGGCACGAACCCGTCCTTTTTGATTGACGACGGGGGGATGGACAGCACAACCGGCAGGACGTTCCCCGGGAGCAGCAGGAAGCACTGCCGGGTCTCCTTGCAGGCTTTGCCGTTCCCGCCCGTGCCGCTGCCCCACTGGTTGTGCGGGCAGGTCTCGCAGACACCGCCAGGGGCGCCGTGACCGGCGATCATGTCGGTGCTGGAGCAGTCGGGCGGGGTGCCGCCACCGCTGTCCTCGAACTTGTCGGCCCATAAACTCCGGCTGGGCAGGCTGGCGACGATGATCGCTTCGATCTCTGGGATGTTGTCCAGGCCGCCGTCGGCGTTCGGCACCTCCCACACGGTCCCGCCACCGGCCGGCACGTGGATTGTGTCGAGGTCGTAAACCGAGAGGCTCTCGCCGTCCATGTTCGACCGCACCGCGGCGATCACCTGATCCGCACCGGCTTTCATGATCGCATAATCCTGAATCACCATCAGTTCGTTCTCTTTTTTAGCCATTGTCGTTCTCCTTTACTTTTAATTGGTTTTCCTTTTAACAGTACCGAAACGTTATTCCTCCCAGCCACCTTCACAGTCGCACCCTTCAACCAAGCAGCAACCCCATCCGTGCTGATCTTGATCGTGGTCACAAGTACATCCTGTAAAGTACTGATAATCTTGCTCTTCTTCGTAGTCTTCCATCAGCTTTTCCTCGTTACCACCTGGTACTTCTCAAACAGGTCGATGTTTTGCGCCAGCTCGTCCGGAAGGGCGGCCTTGATCTCGTCGATGCTCGGCTCCATGCCGATACCAGCCGCCAGGTCCTTTAACACACCGGTGATGTAGCTCTTCAGGCTGTTTGTATTGTAATCCTCCTTCAAATACTCCGCCATACCCACGTCCTCCAGGGCTTTGATCACGCCCTCACGGCTGAAGGTTGGGTTGATCTGAATAATTCTCTTGATATAAATTGTTCTTCCGTTGATCGTGGTCTTTGTCGTGCCGATCTCGGACCATTGATCGATGACACGCTGTTCGATTATTACCCGCTCCTCTTTCATGGTTTTCAGCATGTCCTCGGCGTCGGAAATGTCCTGGTCGATCTGCAACAGTTTCAGTTCAAGGTTATCCATGAAGCATCTCCTTTCTTCTTTCCTCACGCTCTACAACCCGTTCTTCCCGGTAATATTCCTCCAGGTCGTCCAGCCTGTCGTCCACGCTCTCGTGGATGCTTGGATCGATACTCTCCACCAGCATGTGTTTTGTGTCGTGCGACAGAGAGTTCAACTCGTCAAGAAGTTTGCGCAGGAAAGCCTTGGATTTGTCGACCTCAAACAGGATGCTGGTGTACTCCACATGGCGCGGGTATCCCGGGTGATCATGAGCGCGCTCTTCCTTCGGCGACACGTCCATCTCGATCACCAGATTGATGCCCTTGTCAAGAAAATCTTTGAAGCGGATCGTTTCTTTCATTTTACCACCCCCATTGTCGGTTAAATACATACCATACTTTTCAGGTTTTGTCAATGAAAAATTTCAGCATCGTAACAAACCCCGTCGTTGGCTGCTGTCTTTTGATAAAACCGCAGGGCCACGGGAGGATCGTCGCTGATATTATTACCGTATTCGTCCTGCACAATCCTGCCCCACAATTCGCCGTCCATCTCAAAAACAAAGTGGAGCTGCGGGTTGTCCATATACAATTCGCGATACGTAATAGTCATGCCGGCCTTTATTTCATCACCATTCTTATCCACATATTTTTCTTGCCTATCCCACGATCCCATGATTATTTTCTCCTTTTATTTTCCACTGTTTCTTTTTCGTGTCGTATTCAGCCAATGCCCGCTTCAATGCCCGCAGGTCTTCGTGCGCCAATTTACAAAAATGAATATTGATGTACATCATAAGGTCCTTTACATACTCTTCTCGCGTCATTACCTTCCTTATCTCGTAACCGAAAATTTTCATGATTTCCTCCTGTCTTCAATTAAATCCATTGTGGTTCCAGCGCAGGTATAAACCTTATAACCGCCGCGCTCTTCTTTATACTCACACAGGCGCGGGCACCAGTCGCCGCAAACATTATCCACGTAACGACAGAACTGTTTCCGTTCTATATCGGCCTCGCCCCGCATGATGATCAGTTGCCCCGTCTCGTCGATTATGCAGTCCATCACACATCCCTTCTCACCGCCTGGTCGCTGAACCAGCAGTCTCCCCCGGCCTGGCCCGTGACCGTGCCGCTCGCCTGGTCGCTGAACCAGCAGTATCCCCCGGCCTGGCC
>Ga0265297_10007447_pt1 | contig 15167 bp, 1 predicted proteins | sample Munlanlwell13791_FD_192502 | JGI IMG/M metagenome (GOLD analysis project Ga0265297, IMG submission 192502) | Leachate microbial communities from a municipal landfill in Southern Ontario, Canada - Leachate well 137-91 | ecosystem: Engineered > Solid waste > Landfill > Unclassified | place... | reverse complement strand
CATTTTCTTCTCCCTTGCTAGAACGGAATAACGGCACAATTGAAATTTTCGTCAAAGTAGAAACATTCATCACTAAATGCAAAACAAATTTCCTCTCGACTAATTGCTCAAGTTCAAAATCTTGTGCAATAATCTCCGTCGATGAATCATTGTAAAAAACAAATTTCATTCCAACTAAATCTCCTTCCCCCACATTTCTCTTAATCGCCAAAGTAACATTGTTCGACGAGTTGTCAATATTAACCCCCTTAATTTCCGCGCTCAAAGTTAATTTATCCAAACCAACATTTTCAGTATTCCCGTCAATTAAATTTTGAATTACAACCCAAAAAACTCCGATAGCCACAAGAGAAATTAAAATCAAAATTAAAGTGACAATTATCGTCGATAAACCTTTCTTAGAAATTTTTCTCCCCCTTTTACTCATCAGAAAATATAATGAAATATGGTTTTTATAGATTATGTAAAACTAAAAGTTCCTTTTATTCAATAATCACTTAATTTCTTAAATTTTCTCGAGGGGGTAGCCAGAGAATATTTAACTTCAGTTTTAGATTTTTCTGCTTTATGTCTTTTCTCATGATTAGATATTTTTTTAGCCATTTTTTTGTGGTGTTTAGTTTCGCGAGGAGAATGATATCTTTTAACCGGAGGAATAATTGCTGGCCGATTTACTGCATTCAAAATGTCGTCGTAAAATTTGATGATTCTGGAATAGGTTAGATTATTTTCATCTTCAGCAGGATTATACAAAGCAGAAAGAGCTTCATAAATTTTAATTGCCTCCTGATGATTATTTTGCTCCAATAATTCTTTGCCTTTAACAAGTAAATGAGTTATTCTTCTTTTGTATATTGTTCTAGCTTCTTTATCGTCGAGAGATTCGTTGCTTGATGCAGGTAAATTTTTTTCGGGTAGCATTTCTACTTCAGGATATTCAGGGGGGGGTTCAAGTTTCGGCAGACTAATCTTAGCTCTCGCTTTCTCAATAAATTCTTTAGAAATAATCGGCTCATCAAAATCAGTAGTTTTCACACCAGTGTGTTTTTTTAAATTCTCTATTTCAAGCGACATCTTATCAACCAAATCAAGCATAGAAAAAATCTTCTGATCATATTCGCTAACATTTCCAGCACTGCTTCCTTTTTTCAAACTTAAATAAGCAATCTGTTCTTCATTTTTTTTCTGGATTGCAATCATTCTTTCAATAACACTCGACAATTTTTCATTCTCTTCTTTTATCTTTTCCACGTCGGCAAAAGTGCCTTCAACAATAATCATCTTACTCTCCATTTTTTTCCTAAATTCATTAAAATCCTCAAGATTCAAAACTTGTTTGTGGTCCATACTTATTTTTTCAAATTCTTTTCTCAAAACAGAATAAGAATTGTCAAGGGTAGCAATAATCTCGTTAGTCTTTTGATTCTCTTGAAATCCTTTGTTAAGTTCAATAAATATCTGCTCTGATTTATCTGCGTTCATTCTAACCCTGTTATTAACTTTCTGAATTTCAATCAAATCTTTTTTAACATCTTGATTAAGTCTCAAGAGGGCATCAGTTCCTTCAAACAAATTTGCTTTTCTTTTCAGTTCCTTAAATTCTTCAACAATAGAATCAACAAATTGTTTATTTGCTTCAATTTTCTCCAGCAAAGTATTAACACGGAAATCAATCTTCTGATAATCAATTCTCAATTTTTCAGGATTAACTTCCTTCACGACGTCAATAACTTTTTTAGCGTCGAGGTTTGAAAGAGAAATATCCTTCTCATTATTTACAGCCATCGCCCTTATTTCCCCGATCTGTTGATTTACAAGAGAAAATCGCTCATTAAAAGTTTTGATGAAAGAATTAATTACTTCAAGTCTTGCATTTATTTTTTCAAGTTCAAAATTGCTTATTTCATTTGCAGGAGATTGCGACATTGACTGAACAGGAGAATATTCGGTAAAAGATTCTTCAGGAGTTGAAGTAAAAGCACGATTTATTTTTTTCCCTCGTGAAATAGCTTTTTTAGAAGCATCTCTGTCAGAATCAACATTATCAAATCCGCTTTCAACATTTTGCATTTCGGATTCATCTTCTTTTCCAACATCGGGAGGGCTATCGTCCTGCTTTTTCAAAAAATCAAACATTTTATCACCTTTTATTTTAAATTTTTTTATATTAATATACCTTTCTTACAAACTCCCTAAAATTTTCTTAAGAGAGTTTAATTCCAGCATTATTCCTTGAGCATCTTTAACACTCACCTTGCCTGTGAAAGTTTTAAGTCTGTTTTGGAAATCATTCAGTTTAGATTCTAAATCCGTCGTGTTCTTCCCAGATTTTCTTTTCTCTTCAATTCCTTTTCGCAACTTGCTTAATTCCTCTGCGAGAGAAAGTTTCTTTTCAGGATGTTCCTTAAGATATTTCTCTCTTTCTCTTGCAGCTTTTTCAATTCCCTCAGTAACTTCAGATTTAGTAAGTCTTTCTAGAACAATATGTTCTGGATTCTTTCCAAGACTTTTCCAATGTCCAGCAATTACAGGAAGCAATGATTCAAGATACATATCAACCATCTGGAATTGCCCTGCCTTAATTTTATCTTTAGTAATCTTCAATTCAAGTTTCAAGTCAAGAATATCAATTCCATATTGTTCCAGTCTCTTCATTTGATAATCCAAATCTTCAATCTGGTCGAAGTAAGCTTCATATTTTTTAAGTTCTGCCGTCGATAATCTCTTAGTGCTATGAAGTAAAGGCCTGAATGAAACAAAGTAAGGTTTACCAGAATTATATTCTGCGTTGACTAACATACCAGTTCCAATTGGCTCCTTAACAACAGATTTCAAAATATCTTCCCCATATTTCAAACTAATTCTTTCAAGGTCTCCCTCGTATCTTGTTCCCATTTGAATTTCAGTTCCAATATTTGCTTTAATTTCCCCGACAAAGTCACTCAATACTTGACTAATCAACAACAAACCAATTCCCCATTTTCTAAATTCTCTTGCTCCTCTTTCAAGCTGAACAAATCCTCTTCCTGAACCACCAAATTTAGGAAGCAATCTGTGAACTTCATCGTATACAATCAAGGATTTCAATTCCTTGCTTTCCTCTGGCTTTGATTTGAAAATTTGTTCTGTCGTCGACGCTACAATTATATCAATATCTGCAGGAGTCAAATTACTAATATCAAAAATAGTTATCTCCCCTTCTCTCGCCATGTATTCACTTAAATTAATTATTTCATAAGGGTCGTGGATAGTTTTGATTGTTCCATTAAAACCTTTTGCGTCCTTAACTTTCATATCAAAATACTGGTATCTCTTCAACATTGTTTTATCGTCGGAAGGTCTGAAAAATCCAGTCCACTGTGCAGTTGGATCAAAAATGATTACACTCTTTTTGTGCATTAATGCTCCTTCAACAATATCTTGAGCCGCAATAGTTTTACCACTTCCTGTTGCTCCTGCAATTAAAGTATGCATTTGCAATTTGTTCAAATCTAAAAATGTCCTAATAGAAGTTTCAGCAACTTTACCAACAAATATCGACGATGAAGACAAGGTCGGAAGTTTGTTAAACTCTACAGCTCCCTTAAATCTTTTCTTTCTGTTCTTCAACCAGTTAGAAGTTAAAACAAATCCATCAATCGACCCAATTAAAAGTGCAATAAGCAAGAAAACCCAAACAGGTATTCCCAAAAATCTTCTCTGCAATAAAGGATAATCTACAAAGATATACGCGATTGAACTTGCCTGCATATATTGTTGTTCAAGATTACTATAATAAGCAGTTGCTTTTACAATGTATTTCCCAACAGGAGTTTGTTCTGGAATTGTCAAGTTCTTTATCGTCGAGAAAGTCGTTTCAACAGCAAATGCTTCTTCTGCTCTTGTAATAACATTTCCAGTGTTAACGTCAATTAATTGCAAATCAAACTGAACATCAACTCTCTTAGTTTGTCCAAGATTCAATAAATCAGTTTGAAGTCTAACAATTTTCCCGGGAGCAACAGTTGCCTTAAGAGGAAGAATCTTAATATCCAAAAGTTTTCCTTCAGGAACCAAAATTCTCACTGTCATAGGAATCTTTCCCTCATAACCACCAGAGCCAACAATTAAATTACCATCGTAATTTCCAGGATAAACATCTCTCGGCAAAACAATTTTAATAACTAAATCCTGTGATTCTCGTGCTCCCAATTCTATTGCAGAACTTTCAAAGAAAATAAAATTCTTAATATCTCCCTCTGCACTTAATTGAACAGAAGACGGCGTAGATAACGAATTAGACAAAGTAATTCTAACAGTTGCAGATTCTCCCGCGAACATTTCTTTGTAAATGGAAGTTGTTTCAACTTTAACTCCACCAACATTAAAATAATTCTTAAGCAAATCCTCTATATCCGATACAGTTGCCCCGCCTCCGCCTCCTCCACCACCGCCCCCCGAAGTGGTAACTGAAACACTCGTCGTCAAACAATCATTAGAACAAGTTGAAGTTGTTTCTCCATAACTAACCTCACACAAACCATTTCCACATTTACTTTCAGCTAAAAAGTAAGAAGAAAATCCAGTAGAATTACCACTAACTTTCTTTGTATCAATATTTGTCGCAAATGAAATTGCCGTCCAACTTCCATCACAAGTTCTTTCAGTATAATTCCACACAGCACATTTAATTATAGAAAGTGCAGAAACAGAATCATAACTATATTGACTATAATTATCAAACGTAATTTTCAAACCATTAGTATCAAATCCTGTAGAATTAGAAGCAATTCCCACAAGAGGTTTGTACAAAGGAATAATCTCAGATAGATCAACATCAGTTATTTTATATAAATTCAAACTCACATTGCTCTCAGTCAAATTAGTAAAATTAACATTTTGTATCGTGAGATTCTCTTTGTTTAAGAAAACATTAATATCATAGAATCTCTTGCTCACATTTATTCTAACCATCCCTGTTGAATTAGTTGTTCCATTAGCCAAAATCGTCGTAGTATTTGGTCTGTATAAAGTTAAATTAACATTCGGAACAGCCTGAGAATTATAATCCAAAAGATTTACATTCCATAAATAATTATCATAAACTTCAAACCAATCAGAACTTGAATTCACATTGTTAGTTGTATCATTTGCAATATATGTAACAATATATTCCCCGGGTAAAGTAAGATTAATACTATTATTAATATAAAATCCACCGGATAAAGACAAACTAAGATTGAATGTAGACGAATTAGGATAAATTAAAATTGCCGAAACAGTATCAACAGCAGCATTATCAGTTACATTAACCTGAAGATTAATGCTTTGATTTAAATTTATATTATTCTGAGTAATATTAAATGAGGGGGGAGTAATATCCTTGTAAATAATAGCATTTGTTTCTGTCTTTGCAATTGTTCCATAGGTAGCATGAGTCATCGTTGCAATTAAATCATAAGTTATTCCATCAGTTATATTCGGTGCTAAACAACTCATATTCCATATATTTGATACATACTCTGAACTCAAATTTGTACAAGAAGACCCTCCAATAGTAACTGTCCAATTTATGCCAGAGGTTACAGGAACACCAACATAACTAACATTAGCAGTAACACTAATATTCATCCCAAAAGTTACATTCCCCAAGGGAGAAGTTGTTGTGGGAGATAAAACTGTAACATTAGTTTGTGTTGCTGTTAAATTAATAGTAATATTATTTAACACGGGTGATGCTGAAGAATTGGTTATATTAATGACTACAACATAACTTCCTTCAGCAGGAGGAGCAGAGTAGTTAATCATAAAATTAGAACTATTACCGAGAGGAATTACTAAGGTTGAAACATTTGTTCCTATAAGAGATGAATTACTTGAACTAATTTCAAAAGTAATGTTAACATTACCAGTATTATTTATTGTAACTACCTGTAAATCTCCAACACTTGAAACTCCTCGCGTAATATTTAATGAAGATAAAGAAACAGTCCAAGTTAAACTTTCTGGAACAGTAGCAGATATACTAATTGTCTTAGAAATATTCTGTTCAGTTATATTTAATCCTCCAGTATAAACTCCTGCAGCCAATCCAGAAGAAGCAGTTAAACTGATATTAATATTCTTAGAATTATTTTTCTCTATGCTAAAATCAGATTCATTATAAGCAAGGGTAAATGATGGGCAGAGTGTAGCAGTATAACATTCTATATTCATAGCAGTAAGTAAATCATTACCACTATTATTGATTGTTAATATGGAAGAATTTTGAGTTCCCGAAGACAGAGTATAACTAAGAGAACTTGGAGAATAATCAATAGACTTATTTGATAATATAGTTATATTAAAAACAGTTGAAGCAGAACTATTTGTTCTATCGGGGTTTGTCCAATTTATCGTCGCTGTTAAATTATATACTCCGGGGGGTGTTAATGCGGAAACATTTATTTGGAAAACCTTGCTGGTGTTTGTACCCGAAGATAAATTACTAAAGGTATAACTCGCAGGACCAGTTAAAATTGAATTGTTAGAGGAGAAACTAAGATTAGGATTATATGCGTAAATTACCCCGGTATTATTAATGCTATAATTCAGATAAAAAATATATTTGTTAGTTTTATCAATACTCCCAATAGAGATTGAAGATTGATTCTGTGATAGATTTAATGTCGTTGTTCCGTAAGAAGTAAAATTGTACGTCGTTGAATTATAAGTTTGGGGGGTTGCTTCTGTATTGAAAACTATAACTTTAACACTATGTAATCCTGTTGTCGTTGGAGTAAAGTTAGCTGTAAAATTTGCAACAGTTCTTGACCCACTACTTCCAACACATTCTCCAAAAGAACTGCATAAACTTGTAGCATTGAGAGTAATTGTAGTGCTCCCATAAGTAACATTAATCTTCGTCGCAGATTCATTGATATTTACATCATCTGTTGCTCTAACTTTTATCGTCAAATTTTTATTTACCTCAGATTTATTTCCTGCAATTCCATCAAGGTAAAACCAAACATTAGTTACATTCGGAGGTCTCTGATAAATATAGAAAGTATCTTGAACAGAATCCGAAACAGGATTTGCACTTTCATTATAAAACCCAACAATAACCCGAACATCATTCAGTGTAGAAGTAAATCCTTTTTGATAAACAGTAAAAGTAGTATTTTCTCCCTTAGTTACATTTAAGTGGGTTGGGTTGTAATCTCCATAATCTGAAGAAAAGATAGTTGTTCCTTGACAGCTATAATCATAAGGAGATCCAATACATGTTGTGCCCCCGGGACTATATGAAATATTCATACTCAAATTTACATTACCAATATTCACAATGGTATAATTAGCAATTTCCCCCGCAGTATTCAAGGCGAAAGAACGATTATAAGTATAATTAGTAGTGGGCACAAAATACCAAGATAAATTTTGAGGCACAGTAATATTTAATGTCAAATATTTTTCTCCCGCATTAGTACTTGATACATTAATCAGACCAGAATAATTTCCGGGGGTTGTTTGTGCGGGAACACTGATACTAACATTTATAGTTGAAGTCTGCCCCCCCACTAATCCCGCAATCCAATTAGGGTCAATAGTAATCCATGAAGCCAAATCTCCGTCGATAAAAGAAATATTAATATTTACCAAATCATCTGTTCCGGTTGATTCTACATCAAAAACAAAACTATCTGATGCCTCATGTTGTATTGTTTTACTAATACTAGAATTAGATATATTCATTATAGCATTGGATTCAATTGTAATATAACTGGTATAAGAAATATATCCCGCCCCACCAGAAACACTTCCATCATTATCTGTCCAATTTGCTCTCCAAGTAACTGCATCTTCCCTCTGCCCCAATCCGCTTTTAACTGTAACTAATATTAATGCACTACATGATTGATTGGGTAAAATATCCTCACAAGGAGTTATTTCAGAAACATTAGCGAAACCAGCTCCTCCCTCTAAAGATGAAGACCATACATGTGGATTGTTCATTCTTGCCCTCCCAGTATTATTTATTGTAGCATTTAAATAAAAATAATAATCTGCACTTGGATTATAATCTGAAATAGTTTTATTATGTAAAATTAATACCCCGGTAGTATTTTTCTCCTCGAGATAATCTTCAAAATTTATTATAGTCGCATTTTGATAATAAGCGGTTTCGTTATAACCAGTAATATTAATTGTATAATTTCCATAACTCAATTCAGAGGGGATAAGCCAACTTGCAGTACAAGTAGAATCATAACAAGTGTGACTCAAAATTGTTGTCGCATTATAGATAGTAACATTCACTGTCCCATTAACAAAACCATTTGTATCACTTCTTGTAAAGTTAACATGAACAGAATAGTTTGATTCAGTAGAATAATTTTTTTCAACAGAATAAGAAAGAACAGTTCTCGCCCAAATGGTTATATCTGTAGTATTTGCCCCGCTTATTCCAATATCGCTCTCACTTGGAGTTTGAGAAATACTAACTTCTAATGGGAGCACACCAATGTTTGTTGTTGGAAGAGTAATATTATATTTATAACCCCCTGTAGAATTTGTAGAAGCATTAAAGTAAGAAAGATTAACACTGTATAAAATTGGCGTCAAACTCTGATTTGTCGTCGATAACCATACCCTATATTGAAGATATTGTTTTGTAAAAGAAGAAATATCATTTTCCAAATGAGAAGTATAATTACTACTCCATGCACCCCAGGTAGAATTATCATCACTTTCTCTAAGTTGTAATTTTATTTCCCCATCGTTTAAATCTTCATCCCATTTTAGAACAGTATAAGTTATGTTTGGGAGATTAATTGAAGAAGAGATCAAACTTCCCGAAGCAGAATAATTATAATTTGTATAATTAAATTCAAATCGCGTCAATGGATTTTCTTTTGTTCCACTATAAGTATCTGAATTAATTCTTAGATAAATTATAGTTTTTCCATCGATATTGGGTATTGCCCCTCCGACAGTTGTGCTTGTTAAATCTGTTGAAGAAAGTATGTACCATGTCGAATTGTCAAAACTATACCATAAACTGAGATTACCACCCGCAGGACTCGCAGAACTATAAGATTCAATATAGGCAGTTGCATTGTAAAATTTAGTTGTTGAATTATATTTGTATGTAATATTCCCGACGTTGGAAGTCATATCATTAAGAGAAAATAAAATTCCCGACGGAGCATAATAACCTTCACTATTATAAGCGACAACATGAGCATCAGTCTTATAAGAATTTGTTGAATAAGTATCTGCGTAATTGTTCAGATTTCCTTCGCTTGATAAATTTAATCTTAGAGTATTACTTGAAGTATTCACTTCAGACACAACCCCGGACTCAAAATTTGAAAAGTTAAGAGTATTACTTGAAACCGTAACATCATTCAATTTAATTGTGAATCTTTTATTGATTAAAGAACTCCCATTATTTCCAATAATTTGTCCCTCAACACTAATTGTATCGGTAGTATTTGCAAAACTTACAGTGTTTATTGTTATATTTGCTATTTGGGTAGTATTAAAATAAAAAGTATAATTATTATTTGTCTCATTATTTTCTGTAATAGAATTTGAAGGGTCAATGCTTACTGTAAAATTTTGATTGTTCGCTGGGGTGAAACTCTTCGTACAATTAGTAATATAAGAACCTGCTCCAGAAATTGAATCAATGACTTTTGATTCGAAAATTTCATCATTAAAATAACATGAAACGTTAACATTCGTCGCTGCAGGCGGTCCTTGATTTGAAATATTAATTGTGATAAAAGTTGAATTAGAATAAATTGTCGAGGGAAAAGTTACATTTGCAATTGATAAATCAAGAAGAGAAATTTGGAAATTAAACTCAGTTGCAGATCCCCAATTATTTAGACTATCATTACAACTAATAGTTAAATTATGATAACCATGGGTAATTCCTGAATAAGTTGTATTAGCAAAAGTCTTGCTTGCATTCAAATCCATTGTCACATTTGCTACCCCATCTAGACTATATTGACAAGAACTTACTGTTTGAAGTGCATCGCTCAATGTTGCATTAAAGCTAATCGTCGCTGAATAAGAAGCACTAGTATTCTTCGGGAAAGTTATGTTTATTACTGGACCAGTTGTATCAAGAAGTATTGTTCGAGTTTCAGTAATGTTAGTATCACCGTTTGTATTATTCAAAGTTGCATTCAAAGAATAAATTCCGTCGGGTAAACTTGTGAAATTTACAAAATAAGAAGTTAAAGAAGTATCTTGTGTGGAACTTGATGTTGCTAAACTTGTGCTGTTGTAAACTGCAATTTTAATAGTCCCTATTCGAACATAATTATTTATCGTTGCATTTGCACTAATATAATCTCTGCTATAATTCCCCGACGCTGTTGTTGTTCCGCTGTCAAAAGAAATTTCAGGATAATTTTCAACAGTAACATTATCTGCTTGGAAAACTTTTTTGAAATACCCTAAACTATCTCCCATATAACAATAATCAGCATCACAAGATAAACCAAAAGATAAACTACTTGCAGAACTTATTTTTATTGAACTGATTGATAGACCAGAAGTTTTATTTATCTTAATGAAATTTTCCCCGCTATCTTCAACATAACAATAGTGATGATTACAAGAAATTCCAATAATAGTATTTGTCGTCGGTCTTTGTGTATATCCTAATGTGGTATTGTAAATATGAGTCCCGTCTGTCTTGTTTATTTTAAGGAAATAACCCAAACTATCTCCTGCATAACAAAATTCAGAATTACAATATAGAGCATAAATTGCATTTGTACTTGGCCGATTAGTATTTCCTACAGTTGTATTGTAAATATGCACTCCAGAAGTTTTGTTTATCTTCAAGAAATAACCTTGACTATCTGTTCCATAACAATAATCAGCATCACAAGATAACTGGTATAACAAACCAGTAGTTGGTTGATTAGTATAACCAGTAGTTTTGTTAAATATTTGAGTTCCATTAACATTACTAACTTGTAAATAATATCCTGTTCCGTCCCCAAGATAACAATAATAATCATCACAATAAATAGAATCAATTTGAGCAGTAGTTAATCTGTTTGTATATCCAGAAGTTATATTAAAAATATGTTTACCAGAAGTTTTATTTATCTTCAAAAAATAACCATTATAATCTCCCATATAACAAAAGTCAGTTCCACAGTAAGTTGGTGAAAAAACAGGGGAAGTAGTGGGTCTGCTTGAACTTCCGCTTGATGTATTAAATATCTGAGTTCCATTTAATTTACTTACTTTGATAAAATAACCAGCATAATCTCCCGCATAACAATAATCATCATCACAATAAACTCCACCATAAATTCCATTTGTCGAAGTTGTTGCTAAATTTGTTAAATTCCAAATTAATCTTTTCCATGTATTGACTAAAGAATCATTTGTTCCATCATTTGCAATAACACTAATTGTAATAACATCTCCTGCATTTTTACTTGCATTTAAGTAAACTGTTGCAAAAGTTCCCGACGCTACACTTTCTAAACTATCATTTTCCATATTCACTCCATTAATGTACCAGGTAAAATTCAAGGTAGCAGAGTCAGCATCAAAATCGGAATAGTAAATGTCTGCACTCGTTGAAACGTTTACATAAGATGGAGGATTAATTTGTAATCGAGTAATATTGGGAATTGCATTTTGAATAGTCATCGTAGAACTATTTACACTTATACCATAAACAAAACTATCATAAGGAGTAACCCCGCAAATCCATTCATCACCCTTAGTAAAGTTTCCAGAAACAAGAGTATTGTTTATTGTTGTTCCATTAACAATTGGGAAAATATAACTTAAATTAACAGCCTCGTTTTTGTACCAAGTCATATTTGCATAAACAGGATCACCAAATTTTCTGAATTTCACAACATAACCATTATTCCCCCCATAACAATAAGTAGAGTCACAAGTAATTCCATAAACTGTATTTGTCGTCGGTCTTACAATATATTTTGTAGTTACATTCCAAAATTGTTGAACTAAGGAAGCAGTATTAGTATTATTCACTTTTAACACATAACCAGAAGAATCAATACCGTAACAATAATCAGAATCACAAGAGACTGCATAAATAGCACTTGTCGTCGGTCTTACAATGCTTCCAGTAATTGTGTTCCAAACTTGCGTGCTGTTCTTGTATGCTTTAAGCAAATAACCATTTCCGTCTCCACCATAACAATAATCATCGTCGCAGTAGAAACTATAAATTGCTGTCGGACTTATTTGTGAGCTATAATTTGTTGCTCCATCTGTTTTGTTAAACTTAAAGAAATAACCACCAGAATCAGCAGCGTAACACGCATCAGAGTTACATGAAAGCCCGTAGATATAATTAGAACTCAATTGCACAGTTGAACCAGCAGTCAAATTCCAAATATGTTCTCCAGAAGTTTTGTTAACTTTTACAATATAACCTTGGCTGTCTCCACCATAACAGAAGTCAGAAATATCTCCAGTATTATTACAATACATAGAATAAATCATATTCGTGCTTAAGACTCCAGTGTAAGTTGTCTTGTTATAAATTGCATATCCACTTGATTTATTTATTTTCAAAAACCAAGAATCACTTCCATCCCAATCAGAAGCATAACAAAAGTCTATATCACAAGAAAATCCTCTTGTTCCTACACTAGTTACCCGTCGAGAATTCCCATTTGTTCGATTAAAAATTTGCTGACCAGAAGTCTTGTTTACTTTTATGAAATAACCACTTGCATCAATACTATAACAATAATCAGGATCACAATCCATTTTTGCAGAAAGCGTTTCTGTTGAAGGTCTAACTTGGTCGCTCCAAATTATTGCAGAGTCTAAATCAGTAACAGTAAAATTGCATGTAAGATTTTTAGTTCTGTCTAAAATTGTAGGAGATAAAATAGGCGTTGTTGCCGACGGAGCAGAATTTGGCCCTCGAACTTGTCTTGTTTCTGTAACATTATAATTTCCATAAAGGTCAGTTGCTTTAACAGAATAAGTATAAAATGTTGAATTACTTAATCCAGATTGATTAATTAAAATGTACCATTCACTACTGGAAGAGTTTGAAATATTAAATACAATACCTGCCCCAAGTATAGAAGTCAAATTAGAACCAGAAGTATCAAAGTAATAATTAGTTCCATTCCAATTGTAAGTGATATTGTTAAGATAATTAGTTGTTACACTTACATTAATAAAAAATTCAGAAACTCCTTGGAAATTATTTCCGGGCGTTGGTACTACAAAGTTAACAATTGGTGCAGTAGTATAAACAGAAACATTTCTTAGTTCAGTTTTATTTCCATTTCCAAATTGGTCAATAGTATAAGCTTGATAAGTATAAGTTGTGTCAACAAGATTTGTGAAATTATGATATAAGGGGTAAGTTTTAGCATTGTATGTTGCATTAATTTCTTCAGGAGATAATGCTCTTGAAAAAATCATTACCTCATCCAGAGAACCATTAAAGTCTCCAGCCAAAGTGCCATCATCGTAAACCCCAAATAAGATTGGTTCAGAATCTTGCCAAGCAGTTTGATTTATAGAAGAGAAAGGACAAGAAGAATTTTCGCTGTATAAAACTCCATCGATATAAGTAGATACACTTGTTAAATTATAAACTCCTGTTGCAAGGAACCACTGATTAAGAGGGTAATCTACAGTAGTTACAGGATTCATACAGTATTCAGATTCATTTCCTCCATCGGGGTTGATGTATAATTGCAAAACTCCAGTACTTGAAAGGTAAAGATAAAAAAATTTATTCTCGGAAGTAGAGTCATATCTTGCAATAGGATATCCTTGTTTGAACGTGTCTGCAACATAAATCCAAGTGCTGAATGTGCATCCGTCAATACAGACATTAGAAAGATTAGAATCAGAATCAATAAGAATATAATCATCATCTCCGTCGAAACTTAATGCTCCCCCCCTAATCCCCGGGGTATAAACTGCCCCAGTGATATTTCCTAATTTTTGATAACTAGAATTATCAAAAACATGTGTCGCATTTCGCGAATCAAAATTATACCACGCAGATAAAGTTCTGTTCCAATCAATCCAAGCAGAATAATTATTCAATTCAGATGTTGAAACATTTATGTACGCGTTAGCCCCAGTTACTCTTGATAAAGTTTGATTTTCAAGAGGAGTTGGATTTGTAAAATTAATATTCGGAGGAGTTATATCTTTAGCCAAAGGCAAGTAATCATAATTCACACCATCTAAAGAATAAGTTGTGTCACAAATTCCATCGTGATTTGCATCTGCACAAGTTGTAGAAAAACCGCCAGTATAATTTGTCCAATAGTTACCTCCAAAACCTAAACTTCCAATAATATTTTTAGATAAACTTTGCGTCGTATTAAAGAAATTTGTAACAACAGAAGCATTATAATAATTTAAAGTGTTATTAAAGAAATTATTGTAGAATGTATTATTATTCGAGGCCCCAGTAAAATATAATCCATAAGTATTATTTTGAAAAGTAGAATTTATAATTTTGTTAAGGGTTGAATTAAGAAAATATAATCCATAAGTATTTTTCTGGAAGATAGAATTGTTAATGGTTACATTATTTGCAGCATACCCCAAAAATACAGCGTAATTATTTTTAATAAGGGTAATATTGTTAAGGATATTATTGTAAGAAGTGTATTCTACATTTATACCTCTTCTCCCTGTTTGATTGATAATTAGATTCTGAAGTTTGTTTGAATCTGAGAACCCAAAATCAACAGAATCTCGAGAATTATCTACAAAGGTAGAGTTAGTAAGAGTATTATTTGAACCATCATGAACAAAAAAAGCGATATAGGAAGTATTAGCAATATAAAGATTAGTAAAAATATTATTATATAATATTGCAGAGGATATTCCATCTTGATTAGACATACTTATATTATTAATCAAAGAATTGGAGATATTACAAAGTAATAATTCCCCAAAAGAATCATTATTTTGGATAGTAAGACCACTAGCATCCGAGTAATATCCAAGAGATTTACTCTTACCAACAGTAACATTGACGAAAGTATTATTACAAATAGGAGTCAACAAAGACCCTGTAACTTGCACAGCGAGATAATTATTAGAAAGGTTGACATTTGTTAATCGAATATGATTAGTATAATAAGAATACAATCCAACAGAAGTGGTAGTTATACTTGAGTTCGAAATGGAAATAT
>Ga0265297_10007446_pt1 | contig 15169 bp, 7 predicted proteins | sample Munlanlwell13791_FD_192502 | JGI IMG/M metagenome (GOLD analysis project Ga0265297, IMG submission 192502) | Leachate microbial communities from a municipal landfill in Southern Ontario, Canada - Leachate well 137-91 | ecosystem: Engineered > Solid waste > Landfill > Unclassified | place... | reverse complement strand
AGCAGCCGCAGGGACCTAAAACTGCAAACTCAGGCGCAATGCGCATGCCGATTACAAATGCACCGGCGGAAACCGCGAAAAAAACATTAAGCCCCGCAAGGCTCACCGGAATAGCGGCGGCGGCGGGCATAGGCACACCAATGATATTATCATTATTCACATAAAAAAAATGACAAAAATAAAAACAAAAATCAAAATAAGGATATCAAAAAAATGGCTTCTTTTTGCGCTTATGATTTTTATATGCGCAGCCGCAACCGCTTATGCGGGAGAAGCAACTTCCACGCTCGGCGGCACAGCATCGAACGCTTTTAACGATGCCATGAAGAGTCTTGCAAATTTACTTGTTGCACTTTTACAGCTTTTAAAAAAGATATTATGGCCGATTTTCCTTTTAATAGGAGGCCTTTTAAATAATGACCTTATTTTTGGAGCGGGAATGGAAGAAAGATTGCTTATGATATGGACTCAGATAAGAAATTTTGTGAATATCGGATTTGTAATTATCCTTGTCGGCGTTGCATTGTATAACGTAACCGGATTTGTCTCTAAAGAAGAATACAATATTGGGAAATTTCTTCCGAAATTTGCAATCGCTTTAATAGCCGTAAACTTTTCTTACGTAGCATTAAAAATAGTACTGGACGTAACAAACGTGTTTACGGTGGCTATTTTTGCTATGCCAAAGACAATCAGCGCCGACCTTGTAAGCCGAAATTCTTTGGCTTTTCAGGATCCAACTAATACCGACAATTATATTCAGAAATGTTCGGATTTGGATAAAAAGAATATTTCTACATGCGGCAGCGAAGTATCCAAAGATGCAAAAGGAAATGTTATAACGGAAAAAGATGAAGTTCAGAAAATTGTAAACGGCTATTGCAGCACTTTATACGGACCGGTTGCAAGTTTTAAACCCCAGACAACAGCAACTTCGGATGAAAAACCTTATTGCGAAAAGGGTGCAAACACTACAGATAAAACTTCCAATACATCGGTTGCCAATTTTCAATTAACGCAGCAGGGAATGAAGTTCTTTAATTCATTCACCGCAAATAACGCTTCGCTGATTTTGGCTATACAATTTATGAACATTGTTGATGTTGATAAGGTAAGTTCAACTATACAGGCGAATACCGCAACAGCGGATTTTATGAAGATTACAATGAATCTTATGTTTTCATCATTGCTGTATATTATTTACGGCGTTGCTTATGTTTCGTTGTTTATTCTTCTTTTGGTTAGGCTTGTGGTTTTATGGCTTATTATATGTCTTTCTCCTTTGATTGCTTTAAAGCTGGCCGGAATTAAATTTGCAGACGGCGGACATGATTTTGGTAAAATGTTTGTGGATCATGCAGTGGCTCCGGTTAAATTGGCGATAGTTTTAACTATTGGATATATGATGCTGGATGCATTTAAAACTATTAACATTGCCAAAGAAACAAATAAAGAAGCGTTAGGAGTGACATTAACAAAATTACAGACTGAGCTTTCGGGCTTATCAACTTTGCAGAGTTTTGTTATGGCGGCAGCGGCAGTTATTTTTATATGGGTTGGCGTAAAAGAAGCATCAAAAGGCACGCAAGCCGACACATATATTCGCAATTTAATGGGCAAGTTTGAAGGGGCAGGAACAAAGATTGCCGGTTTATGGAAATACGCACCTGTACTTCCAACCGGTGAAGGAAAGCAAAGTTTTATGCAGCTTAAAAAAGCAATTAATGCACCTATGGATAATATAATACAAAAATATAGCGGTGATACATCCGGCGAAATGAGCATATCGGATATACAGGCATTAAGAAACAAAAAGAATATGACCCGAGAAGAGGTTCAGGAAGCCGCAAGAAGACTCCAGACAGGAGGCTTTACATCCGACAGACATACTAAAGAAACTCAGGAATTATTAAAGACTTGGGGAAAATCAAGCAATGAACATCAAAGAGAGTTAGCGAGAAGATTAAGTCAAAATATAGGTGTGCCGAAATATGAACAATTAATGAAAAAATCAAAGCTGTTGCCGGGCGAGGTAGGAACTCTTACACGAGGATTGGCCGCTGTTGCAGGCTCCGCTCCGTTGGCGCCGGCACCAAGAACACCGGCAGCACCTCCTGCAAAAACCGGACCGGCCGGAGCGCAGACTCCTCCGGGAGGAGCGGCACAGACAAAAGAAGCAGGGCAGGCAGCTGTTTTATTTGCTGCCCAGGGTGATGCAAATAATGTTGGATGGAAGAATTTAGAAAAAGGCGATCAGGATAAGGTAAGAAAATTATTGGACGCCAGAAGCAAAGCTGAAGCGGATCCTGATGTAGCAAGCAGACCTAAGAAAATTGAAGATGCTGAAAAAGCAATGAAAGCAGACCCTACCTTTGCAAAAGCAGCCGCAACCGTGCAGGCCTCTGCCGATACGGAAACTGCAGTTACAGCAAGCGCATCTGCAGTATCTGCTGAAATAGGAGCGATAAAAGGTCCGCAATTAGCCGCTTTAAAGAAATCAATTACACAAGCTAAACAAAAACTTACGGCCAATAAAGAAGCCGGATTATCAAAAGATAAAATTAACGCAATTCTTAGACAAACACTTGAGAAAGCCGGTGTTAAATCAACTGCAATTGAAGCAACACCTGATATTAAGAAATTGCTCGAATAATCCAAGCTTGACAAAACTCTCAAAAAACATATAATTACGGAAAAACAAAATAAAAAATAAAAAACAATGAGGCATTTATTCTTTAAACAATCAGGCATGACTATACTGTTCCAAACAAAATTTGGCGTAGAGTTGTACGGGTTTAAGGAATCCAGACTTGTGTATGCAGTGGACGATGATGACGAAGATGAGTTTGGTCTTACTGAGGCTCAGAGGGAAATGCTCGAAAAAGCCGAGAAGGATGCAGCCGGAAAAAAGGGCAAGAGCAAAGAGCAAAAGAAAATCGAAGCCCTGCAAAAAAAGACGGTTAGTAAAGTGACTTTTGTTGATTCCGCGCTTACGCAGGATTCAGAAAGGCACAGAGCCGTTGTGGACAGATTTATTCAGGAGCTGCCTGTTGATATTAACCCGGCTGATGTTTTGAAGGCAAAGGAAGAAATTGAGAGAAAATATTCCGAGAAAGAAGTGCTTTTTCAGGGAACAAAAAAGGAAATTGAAAGCTATGTGACTGTTTCGGGCAAACAGGGAGAAGAAGCAAAGAAACTGGAAGATGAAATCGGCAAAGCGTTTTTTAGAGTTGTTCCAACGTTATATCTTGATCAGATTAGAAAAAAGGCCGAGATGGGACTCATAAAACCCGAGCAGGTTTATCATCCTTTAAGAGTTGCGCTTTACAGAGCTGCAAGCCATCATGTAAACGAAGGTGAAAAAGTCGATCAAAAAAAGATAAACGATCTTGCTAAAAAACTTTCAGAAAATGTTTTAAAATTTGTTGAAAATGAACAAAGCGTAATCGAAAAACTTGAATTGTTAAAACGGGCAATGATAGGAATTCATGATAACCTGATGAGAAAGGAAACTGAAAAAAGGCTTATTTTAAACGCGGAAAGAAGTCTCGGATTCACGTTGAAAGAGGGAGTTACTCTTAACGGACTTGATGTTAAATGGGTAAGAAACAATGAAACTGGAAATGACGAATTTATAAGACGCAGAAAAAAGTGGATTGTAATGAAGCCGGATATTGATAAAACAGTATCCAGAGAAGGCGAAGCAAAAATAATTCTGAGAAATGTAATAGTAAATCTTCAGGATTCATCAACGCAAGAAATAATCAGTCTGCCGCTGAATAAAATGCGTGAATTCATTTTTACGTACGATATTACTCCGCAGGTAAAGAATAAAACCGATCTTTTTGACAAGGTGGATTATTTATCCAGAATGGGAATAAAACTAAATGCCGGTGACGAGCTTGAGTTTGACCATATGGAAAGGGACCCGGAGACGCAGGAAATTGTTCCGAAAGCCCACAAAGTAAAGATTGTATCGATAAACAACAAAGAAGTAATACTTGATAAAGAAGTCCTTTACAGAGCGAAATGGGATTCTTATGACATTGCCGACCATGAATATAAAAGCAAAATGACTTTGGGCGAGTTTTCAAGATGGCTGAATGTAAGGCACGCTATTCCTACAATGACAAACGAACAGTTAAAAGCAAAAATGCAGGAACAGTATGAGTATTTAAATAATACATACAATCGCAGTAAAGACTGCCACAGACCGGTTGAAATTTCTAAAGGCGAAGTTATTTATGCGGAAGCCTCGGGCACTCCGATGTACGAAATTATGGATGTACAGCCGGAGACCGTTGAAGTGAGATATGGAGAATCAAAAAGAAGATTTACAAACACTCAGTTCCTCAGATGGATATTTGAGAACGATCTTGAGCCGTACGATCCGATACTGCAAAAATTGAGAGCGGAAAGATATCTTAAAGTAAAAGGAAAAGAAGCCGAGCAGGTTAAAAAAGATTCGGAAGATATTGTTAAGTATTTTAAAGAAGGAAAATTTTGGAGAGACAGCAAGGAAAACCTGGCAAAAATAAATGCCGGTTTAATAAATAAAGATACAGATCCCGAAATTCAGTCCATACAGCCTCTTGATGCTCATCAGCACAGCAACTCGGGTTTGGCCGAATTTTGGAGAGATACCAAATTTATAAGCTTTCATAATATTTTTGAAATATTCAAAAATTATAAAGAGTTTTATCACCACCATTGGGAGAGAGATCAGAAAGACAGATTCTCATCGGTGGGAAAGGGAATGCCTTTTTACGGCGCTGAATTTGAACGTATAAATAACGAAGCGGAAGCTGCGGAAGTAGACCACTTAAAAAAGAATCTTAAGGAAATGCCGCCTCCTGCAATATGGCAGGTGCTACTTAATGCTCACAGCAAAGATGAACTTAAGGCATGTATTGAAACTCTTTGTGAAAAGGGAAAATTCAGATGGGATGATCCAAGAGTTTGGTCCCTGATAAACCATTTTAATTCACAAGAACTTCAGATCCCAATACCGGAACCGGGCAACGACCCGTATCAGCCTTACAAAGCCGAGCCACCAATGTGGTTTAACAATAATCCGGTTGCAGGTAAAACAGGTTTTGATTTGCTTCCCGAAGCGATTGACGGATTATGGGGTGACAGTACATTTACGGGATGGAAACGAAACAACGAAAATACTTTGGATGAAGGATGTAAAAAGGCCTACAACAAAGGAAGAGAGCTTGAATCCGATCCGCGCGGAACCGGTGGTGTTAGACGCGAACTTGAAATAATGCTTGAAAAGCATATGAAAGGCATTTACTTTGAAGGCTCGGATTACGAAGGATTGCTGAGATATATTATTGAACAGGGTAAGATAGGCGCAGACGATAAAGTATATTTTTTACTAATGGGTTTAACAGTTCCAAATAAAGCAGGAAGAACAATAATGTCATGGGACAGATTATCTTATTTTATTGATCAATTTTCAAACCAGTTCCCGGCGCTTGATTATTTTAATGATAAAGGCGCAAAGAGAATTCCGGGGACGGATGAAATGTACTGGGGTCCGTGGAGAAAGTCTCATTTTACAGCTTTGACAAAAAAATGGACTGAACAGGCAAAAACTAACAATAATTTTGGACCGCCTCCCGGTGAAGTTGATAAGTTCTTAAATGAGGAAATTTTAAGTTTTGAGAATGTTCAGACCAGAATTGAAAAAGCTGCAACTACCAATCCGGAAAAAATCGACCATGATGACTGGCCTTTATATGGAGCTGCGTTAAAAGACAATGCCATTGATAATCTTTGTATACTCGGTTCCAGAGGACAGAGAATTTCCACACAGGCGTTTAAGAATTTCTATATGGGGTATGGTCCCAGATTACAAGCTCTGGCTTATAAATACGAAACTGAAAAAAATATTCGCCTTAAAGGAAAACCAGGCACACCGGAGCCCTATTATCAGAAATTAATGGCGACATTATCGTCTTATGTGCGTTTTAATTCCATTACAAACAAACGATACAATCATGATGATAGTAAGCTGTTTAATTTTAGCAATCATGATTTGAACTCGATTTTCGGAGGAGATCCGACACACAAACTTGTAAAATACAGAGATGATCTTGATGGATTTTTAAAATCGATTATCGATGCATATAATCCGCCAAACAGAAAAGAAAAACTTGATGTTTTGTTTTTGAATTATAGTGATGTAGAAAAAAGTCCGGTTTTAAAAGGACTGCAAAATGATGCAGTAAAGAATTTCAGTAGAAATTTTGAAGAAATGATTAAAAGCGATAAAGGGGAAAAAATGATCAGAATAATTACTAAAAAAGAATTTTTACATCCTCTGGGAGGCAAGTCTCCTCAGGAGAAATTCAAAAATCAGCTCAAAGCATATTTAACCGACACCGATGCCGGCCAGATGCCGAGTGTAGATGCAGATGCTGCATAAATAATTAAGTTGACAAGCACGGTCAATATGTTAAATTATAAGCTATTAATTTAATGGCTTATACTTAATGAACTCAGATAGACCAGAAAGAAATACGCTAGAACTTAAGATACTTCCAAACAGTATGGAGGTGAATCCTCTTTTAATGAGCACCGCTTATAGAATGTGGGGTGAATCAGAAGATATTAGAAATAAAGAATCTCTGGAAACCGAAATGAAGCAGAAGGAATTTTTAATTGCATTAATTGATTACTGGCTTTCAATTGGTGTTGTTGTACCTATGGAATTGTTTGATAAACAGGAAATAAAACAGGACAATTTTAAGCCTAATCCTGCTTGTTTAAAAGCACTGGAGGTTTTTGAGGGTTTTAAGAATCAGGATGCAACAGATACTGTTTTAATAAAAGCGATCAATGATATTGAAGAGAAAGTTCTGCCAAAAAGAGAAAATAATAATTTAGAACATACTCAAAACAATCAATATTTGATTTTATTTAAATCGATTTGGGGAGAAGGCGTTCCGGCTTATCTTTCGCGAATAATGCAAAGAAGGGAAGCGCTTGATCTGCTGGATTTAATTGAACTTTGGAAGCCGTCTTTAAAACTTATGGACATTAAAACCAATGAAGACAGAAAAGCCGCCGAGGAGGCCATTTTTCATGAAATTGAAAAAGTATTTGAAGGAATAAAAGCAAAACTTTTTCAAGATAAACCTGAAAATTTCTGTCTAAAGGAACTTGAAACAAATTCCATTACGGAACTGCAAAATCTATGGAGAAAAGAAAACGGTTTTACATTAAAAAGCTGGGAGCTTAAACATAAAGCATACATAAAACTTATGCTTATTTATGGGATTATGAAAGTTGTCGGAACTATTAATTTTAACCAGAAAAGACAGAGAAAACGAACTATCCAGAGGCTTTTTGAAAAATATATTTATTCAGAAAATAATATTACTGAGGTGAGTTTAAAGGAAATTGTTAGTGTTGCTATGAAAGATATTAAACATTTTCTTTCCGATACAAGGGAGCCGGATCCAAGAATTATCAAAGATCATGTTAGGGTGAGATGGGAAGTGGTAATGCCGGAAGGAGTACTTGAAACCAAAGATATAGATGCAATCAGGGATTATGTTGTAGAAGACATAGCAAGAATTCTTGCCATCATCGGTACATCATATTCTTTTGATAGACTTCGTAATTCATGGATAAAAAAAGGTATAAATAATAAAAGCGGCAAAAAGCACAGGGCATTTCAGTTCACGGTATTTCCGTTAAATGATATCAGATATAAAGATGAAGAGGTGAAAAAAACAGATGATCCAAGTCAGGTTAAGTTCCCCGAAATTATTGAGCCGATAACAAAATCAGAAGAAAATGAAATGCAGGAGCAGCATCCATTTTTTGAAAACGGTGTTGTAAAAGAAGATATGAATAGAGCGCGGCACGCAAGCGACGAAAATGAAATAATTTTAAATTGTCCGGAAACTTTTCCTTTTGAAGTCCAGCTTGTAGCACAATTAACACCGGAAGAAAGGAAAATAGATAATGAAGAGTATGAAGACAAAAAAGTGCAGGAGTTAAGAAATTTACTTGGATGCGATGTCAAATTTGAAGATTTCGTTGATCATCTTGCAGAGCTTTTTATTAAACATGTAAAAATGCCTGAAGAAAAAGCAGGAGGCATATCGGATCTTTCCGAAAAAGAAAGGCTTGGCATAATTTTTCTTAAGATTTTGGCAAATGATGATGCTGAAACAATTAAATATCTTAAAACCGCTTATGCAGACAAAAAAGAGAGTGTTATTAAAAAATTTAATAAAGCCAAAAGAACTATTACAAATTATTGGGACAGTAAAATGAAAATTTTTATGCAGGATAAAATAAGCATCTTGAGTAATATATGCGTTTATACTTTAGAAGAAATTAAAAATAATATAAAACTCATCGATAATTATTTAAAACCAGAAGAAATTTCACAGGCATTTGATACGGTTCAGGAAGTAATCAGCATTTTGCATCAATTGGATACGGATTTAAAAGAATTGCCGCCTTACGATATCCCTTCTATAAAAGCGAGAATTAGAGATTTAAGCCAATTACAGGCCAAGATTGCACTAGAAGACCCTAATCTTGGTTTAAGATTTTCAAAAGTAATAAAACAAATGTACGAATATTATTTTGTGCATTACGAAAAAATTGATCTTGAAACATTAATTTTATCTGCAGAAGAAGGCCTCCATAATTTATTCCGCTAATTCTTTAACAAGATCCTTTATAAACTCCGAAGTTTTAAAAGTTTCCTGTTTTTTTGTGCTGTAATTTCTTATGGCAAGGCTTTTTGATTCAACTTCTTTGTCGCCGATTACAGCCATGTAAGGAGTCTTTTTAAGCTCTGCCTCACGGATTCTCTTCCCGAGTGTATCGGTTGGCGCGTAAATTTCCGCTCTGATTCCGTGCTCCCATAATTCTTCTTTAACTTTCTCAGCGTATTTTTCATGTGCTGCCGCAACTGGGAGTATAGCCACTGGATAGTAGCAGAGCCACGCAGGGAATGCTCCAGCGTAATGTTCGATAAGTACACCGATAAAGCGTTCTAACGATCCGAGTAGTGCTCTGTGTACCATAAAAGGCGTGTGCTCTTTTCCATCCTCGCCGATATATGTCATTCCGAATTTTGTAGGAAGGTTGAAGTCGAACTGAATTGTTGAAAGCTGCCATTTTCTGCCAATTGAATCTGCAACTTTAACATCGATTTTCGGTCCGTAGAAAACAGCGCCACCGATATCATATACATAATCTTTAAATCCGGACTCCTGCAGAACCTCTTTTAGAACCTGTTCTGCGGTATCCCATCTTGCATCTTCACCGATGAATTTGCTCTTATTTTCAGGGTCGCGTACGCTCACGTTCATTTCAAAATCTTTAAATCCGAATTTATTTAAAATGAAAAGTGTAAGTTTTAAAGCTTCCGCAATTTCATATTTTAGCTGATCGGGACGGCAGATAATATGCGCATCATCCTGAGTGAATCCTCTAACGCGTGTTAAACCGTGCAGAGCGCCGCTTCTTTCGTATCTGTATACAGTGCCCATTTCGGTCCATCTGCAGGGCAGTTCGCGGTACGAATGCATTCTGCTGTTATACATTTTTACGTGGAAAGGGCAGTTCATAGGTTTAATTCTGTATTCCTCTTCGTCAATCATCATCGGTCCGTACATACTTTCTTTATAAAAATCCAGATGTCCGGAATGCCCCCAGAGTTTTGCGTTACCGATATGCGGAGAAACAACAGGGTCGTAGCCGTTTTTTAAATAAGTGTTAAATGCAAATTCCATAATTTTATTGCGCAAATAAGCCCCGCGAGGCAGCCAAAGCGGAAGACCCGCACCGACTTCATCGTCGAACATAAAAAGATCAAGTTCCTGTCCGAGCTTTCTGTGGTCGCGTCTTTTGGCTTCTTCAAGTTTTTTTAAATATTCGTCGAGTTCTTCGCGTGTTTCAAAACAAACGCCGTAAATACGTTGCAGCATCGGATTTTTTTCATCACCGCGCCAGTATGCTCCGGCAATATGAGTCAGTTTAAATGCGCCGATTTTCCCTGTCTTCTCAACATGAGGACCCTCGCACATATCAATAAATTTTCTTTTACCGGTCTGGTCGATATTTTCGTAAAAGGTGATAGTTTCGATTCCTTCTTTTTTAAGGTCCGAAGCCATTTCCACCTTATATTTCTGGCTGGCATCCTTAAGTATTTTAATAGCGTCATCAACTTTTTGTTCTGATAATTTAAATACTAAATTTTGTTTAACAATATGCTGCATTTTCTTTTCCAGAAGAGGAAGATCTTCGGGAATAAGAGTGCGAGGAAGGTCGAAATCATAATAAAAACCGTTTTCGATAGCAGGGCCTACACCGAGTTTAGCCTCGGGAAACATCTCAAGAACGGCCTGTGCAAGCACATGGCTTGCTGAATGCCTCATCTTTTCCACTTCCGGAGCTGCTGAAGTTTTTTTAGCCATATTTTTAGTTTGTCAGTGATAAATTATGCTGTTTTAAGATAGTAAAAAACGGCAATATTGTCAAAACTACGTCTAAAATGTATATTTTGCGCATGCGTATACAAAAAATTTCTCTGGAAAACTTCAGAAATTACGAAAAAATCGATCTGCAGTTCGATGATTCTTCAAATATTAATTTGTTTTTAGGTGATAATGCACAGGGGAAAACCAATTTTTTAGAAGCGATTACGGTATTATCGCTCGCAAAATCTTTCAGAACATCGGATCATAAAAGTTTAATAGGCTGGGAAAAAGAGTATTCCAGAATTAAAGGAACGGCTTTAAAAAGCCAAAACGAGATTACAATGGAGTTTTTTGTGGGAACGCTAACGGGCCAGCGTTTACTTAAAAAAAGTCTTAAGAAAAACGAAATACCCGTGCCGGTAAAAGATTTTATCGGCGAAATAAATATTGTTCTGTTTCATCCCGAAGATTTGAATATGCTTTATTTATCGCCTTCTCTGCGTCGTAAATATTTAAACACGCTTTTATCACAAATTGACCCGGAATATTTTGAATGTCTTGTTAATTACAACCGTATTTTAAAACAGAGAAATAAACTTTTAGCTTTAATAGGTGATGGCAAAGCAAAATCAAACGAGCTGTCTTCCTGGGATCAGTCGCTGGCGGAAAACGGCTTGTATATCTATAAAAAACGAGTTGAATTTGTTAAGTTTCTTAATGGCAAATTGTCCGAAAATTATAAAAAAATATCAGATTCGCAGAATAATATTAAAGTGAAATATCAGGCTTCAATAGATATGGATGAACCCTCAGTTGAAAATTATTTAATTCTGCTTGATCTTGCCCGAGATGCTGACCTCCGCTACAGGCAGACAGAAAAAGGCATACATAGAGATGATTTATTGTTCTATTTTGACAACCACCATATCAGCGAATTTGCTTCACGGGGTGAAATGCGAACATTGTTAATCGCATTAAAACTTGCAGAAATTGAGTTTATCGAGTCTGTAAGCGGTGAAAAGCCGGTGCTTTTACTTGATGACGTTTTCTCCGAGCTCGATAAATCCAGACAGAACTATTTATTAAATGCTATATCCGGATTTCAGTCGTTTGTAACCGCTACACATCTCGACTTTTCTTTGGATGGTGCGAAGATTTTTAATATCAACAAAGGAGGAGTTGCGCAGTAATGGCGTAGTTACCGATTCATATACTTATTTTTAGTCATATTTAAGGAAATATTCGGCCTTAATGCATAAGTGATTATGCAATAATTCAAAGCAACGTTTGTAATGGCAAACAAGTTTTTTGGCTTATTCGTGCGACGACCAGGTAACAACTTGACGCGGATTGCCAGTCGGTTTTGTTGAAATTCGGCTTATTAGTGCTATTATTTTAATTACTTTTAGTTTTTTTACGCACGATTGAGGGGGAATATCGCATGAAAATGTTAGTTATTTTTTAACCCAAATTTTATGAATAATTTTCGAAATTTATCGGATAAAGAACTTTATTTGATTTGTAAGAAATGGGGAAGGGCAGCACTGGAAGCCCGAAGAAAATTTGCGGGATTGCTTCCGGAAGTTTATAAGAGAGAAATGTCGGAACAGGGAAAAGGCCGGTCTTGGTTGAAGAAAAGAGGATTTTTCAGTATTTATGAATTTGCGGCAAAGTTGGCAGGGATGAGCCGCGATCAGGTGGATCTTGTTTTACGACTGGAACGAAAGTTTGAAGATAAGCCGGTTTTGCGTGATGCTTTGGTGAACGGAAATATTAGTGCGAATAAACTTGCTCGTGTGGTTTCAATTGCAACAGCGGAAAATCAGCAGGAGATGTTGGGGAAAGTTGAGACATTATCCAAACGCGCTCTTGAGGTTTTTGTTAACGATTTTAAAAATCAAAATGGCTTAGAGGAGACAAAAACAGACAATACAAGTCTGCCCGGGCACGGAAAATTTGATTTAAATATGGATTTGGAATTGGATGATGATGTGAAAACCGAACTTATCGAAATGAAAAAGAAAGGAATAGATGTTAACCAGCTTTTGCGGGAATTTTTGCATGAGAGAAATAAAAAACTAGCGCGAGAAAAATCACGTGTTGTTGAAAAGCAAATACGCGAACGTGATGACCGAGCCATAATCGGCATGCCTGCAAACAGATATGTGCCAATGGAAGTGAGAAAAATTATTGTTAAAGAATTTGGTAATAAATGCAGCACATCAGGATGCCAGAGGTTTGCCGAAAATCTTCATCATGAAAAAATATTTGCGATTGATCAGTGTCACGATCCGCGCTATTTGAAGCCTTTATGCAGAGGGCATCACGAACTTGCGCATGCTGGAAAACATTAGGTGTGTGCCTTAATTGTTAACAGTCCATCATGAACTTGCGCATGTGTAGTAAGTTTTTAGCCCCATCCTTAGGCTCGCCAATCGGCTAAAAGTATGGTATAATAACATGATAATAATATCATGTTATGGAAAACCCCATTATTGTATCTAAATTTACCGCCCTGATTATTTGCACCATTCTTGGAATAATCCCGATAATAATTTGGGGATATGTTTTTATTCGAAAGCACAAAGAGCGCAGAGAGCACAGGAAAATCATGCTGCTAACTTTTATAGGAGGAATAGTTTCGGTCACGCCTCTTCTAATGTATAAATATTCTTGGCAGTTCTTCCCTTGGATTAACGCATTTTTATGGACCAGAAGCCTAAATACCGACGTTTTGGGGCTTTCAGCTTTCACAATGATTCCTCTGCCGATTTTTGCAACATTCATGTTTGTCGGGATTATTGAGGAAGTATCAAAAATTTTTGTGGTTAAAATGGTTGATAACAGGATTTTAAAAGATATTGAAGATGCCATTATGCTCTCGATTATCGCCGCTCTCGGCTTTGCGTTAATTGAAAATATTATTTACTTCTATAATATTTCTCAAATCAGGGGTGTACATCAACTGGCAGGTCCGTTTCTGTTTAGATCTCTCTTTTCAACTTTTGCGCATGTAATGTTTTCGGGTATATTTGGATATTTTTATGGAGTCGCACACTTTGCAGACCCGATTTATCAGGAACAGTCACGAAAAAACAGGCATCCTATGATTAAATGGATACACAATCATCTTCATTTTAAAAAGGGACATTTATTCAGAGACGAAAAGATGCTTGAAGGGCTTCTTGCAGCATCACTTCTTCATGCTTTTTTTAATATTTTTCTTGAAATGGGATGGACCTATCTTATTGTACCGTACCTTTTTATGGGATTTATAATCCTCAAATATCTGCTTCAGAAAAAGGAAAACCTAAAAAGTTACGGACATATAATTAAGGTCAGGTCCGAATAATAATTTTCTCTATAAAAAACTTGCCTTCTGTCAGCTATTATGATATTTTGACTGCTGCGTTTTTTCCAGTCTGATTTAACAATTTAAGCAATGGGAGCGGATAAAATTATTGTAAAGGGAGCCAGAATTCATAATTTAAAAAATTTAAGCGTTGAAATACCGCGAGATAAATTGGTAGTTATTACAGGTTTATCAGGATCCGGAAAATCATCGCTCGCTTTTGATACAATTTATGCGGAGGGGCAAAGAAGGTATGTAGAAAGTTTGTCTACATATGCCAGACAATTCCTTCAGTTAATGGAAAAACCCGATGTCGACTCTATAGACGGTTTGTCTCCCGCAATTTCAATAGATCAGAAATCAGCACCGAGAAATCCAAGGTCAACGGTCGGTACCGTAACCGAAATATATGATTTTTTAAGGCTTATGTATGCCAAAGTTGGGCATCCTCACTGTCCGCAGTGCGGCAAAGCAATCACGAAACAGACAACTTCGCAGATAGTTGAAACAATTGCGGAAATGCCTGAGGGAACCAAGATTTTGCTTCTTGCGCCTGTAGTTAAAGATAAAAAAGGATCGCATATTAAAGTTTTTGAAAAAATAAAAAAGGACGGTTTTGTGCGCATACGTGTTAACGGCGAAGTAATCAGTGTTTTAAATATCCCGGAGCTGGATGAAAACAAAAAGCACTCCATAGAGATTGTTGTCGACCGTCTAGTCGTCAAAAATTTTAAAAGAATAATAAAAAGGCTGTCTTCCGGCGAGGAAATTGAAATGCCGAATCCGGATAGATCCAGGCTTGCAGACTCAATAGAACTCGCTCTAAAAAACGGAAACGGATTAATGATGATTATGGATAACGATACCAATAAAATTGATCTTTATTCGGAACTTTTTGCTTGTCCAAACTGTAATATCAATATTTCCGAGATTTCGCCAAGAACTTTTTCATTTAATTCTCCTCATGGCGCATGTTTGGAATGCCATGGGCTTGGTACAAAACTTGAAATTGATCCTGACATGATTATTCCGAATAAAAATCTTACAATCGCCGAAGGAGCTATTGTTCCATGGTCGTCAACAACGTCGCATCTTACATGGTATAACCGAATTTTGGCTTCAGTAGCGGGAAATTATGGCTTCTCAATAAATGTGCCGGTAAAAAATCTCAGCCCCGAAGCAATGAAAACGATTTTATACGGAACCGGAGAACAGCTATATAAAGTAAATGTTAACAGAAACGAAGGTTCTGTGTTTCAGGGTGAATATTCAACAACTTTTGAAGGAGTAATTCCTAATCTTGAGCGCAGATATCACGAAACCGACTCTGACTATATAAGGAAGAAAATTGAGGAAT
>Ga0265297_10007445_pt1 | contig 15171 bp, 23 predicted proteins | sample Munlanlwell13791_FD_192502 | JGI IMG/M metagenome (GOLD analysis project Ga0265297, IMG submission 192502) | Leachate microbial communities from a municipal landfill in Southern Ontario, Canada - Leachate well 137-91 | ecosystem: Engineered > Solid waste > Landfill > Unclassified | place... | reverse complement strand
CCATTCAATTCGGCTGAACTGCTACCAAACAATTTGGCTGAACTGCTACCATTCAATTTGGCTGAACTGCTATCATTCAATTTGGCTGAACTGCTATCAAACAATTCGGCTGAACTGCTACCAAACAATTCGGCTGAACTGCTACCAAACAATTCGGCTGAACTGCTACCATTCAATAAAATAAAGCAATTTGTAACTTTTTGCACATTTGCACAAAGATTGAATTGTAATAATTCATCATTTAACGGCTCTATTAATTCGCAATCAATGATTTTATTATTACATGACCAGTTAAAATTGTCGGTCAAAACTTTTGCAATTTGTTCAAAATTTTCAGATGCTAAAATTCTCTTAAATTCAGGTTCGCAGGCGGATTTCTCTTTACATCTTTTTATTATTTCTGTTTTAAAAATATCAAATTTGCTCATGTCGTTTATTTTTTAGTATTAGTTTATAAATTAGTTATATTCGTTTAAACAAGTTTCAGAGGCATAATGATTCTTTTTAAGTTCATAAGTAAATACATTTATACTTGCCGGTGGATCAATAGAAATAATTTTATATTCTTTTATTGTTTTATCTGTCCTGAATTTATAAAAAACAGTTTGCCCAATTTTATATTTTGCTTCCATAACTTTATATTTTAAATATGTGAAAGGGGGCTACTTGCTCTATGTTTTCGCCCCTCGTTTGATTATAAGTTTCTAAAATAGTGTCCGTTTTCTTCTGTGTAATCCTGCATTACATCTCTTGCCGTCCGTTCCCAGTCAATATAAACATAATGAGGCAATTTTGGTACATCTCCCGTTTGTTCTAATAAGTCTTCGACAAATTCCTCATCATCTTTAAAACATCCGTTGTATGCTTCGTCTATATCGTTTATGTCTATTCCTGCACAAACAGCGGCGTTAATTACATCAATATCGTTACTTATATCATTTTCGTTAATTTGATAGATTATTTCTAAATCTTGCAGTTTTCCATAATCTTCGGCTTCGCCCCAGTCCTCAACCTCAAAATCAAATAAAATTACATCGTCTTCGTTATAATCCTGCTCCGTTTCCTCATTCGGATCTCTTGTTTCCCTGTATTCTTTTAATAAAGCCTCTTTTATTTCTTCTTCACTTGTAGGAGTTAATGTTTCTGTAACATTATTTCCGTTAATGGTTGTTGTAACTGTTATTTCTATCGTTGTTGTCATTTTGTTTTGCCCTCTGGCTCGAAGGTCTATTTTAGGTTTTAGCCACACCGGTTTTGTTTGGTTTGTTTGCTCCCTTTCGGGAGTACTCACAATTTTACGGACTTGTAACCGCCCTTATAAATTATAGCATTTAATTAATTGCTTTTTTGTGCATTTTTCAAAACCGTAAAACTCTAAAAATTCGTTTATATGCCTTATTGTCGTAGCACTTTGGCAATTATATACACTCATTTCATTTGTTTTATGGTTATAACTTGCCACTCTTATTGAGTAGCTTATTAAGTCGCTGTAATGGCTGCCATCATTATTAATATATTCGTTTACGTGGCTTTTCATTGAAGGATTAAGATAAAATGTTTTATTTTTCATGATTTCTAATTTTTAAAAGTTTATATTATTAATTTGTTTACTTAAATTCGGGAGCAATAATACCATATCCGCCCCAATCCGTATATATACTCAATCCTTTGTCCCTCATCTCTCTTGTAAGTTTATCATCAATTTTAAGGGAGTAGCCTCTCGGATCTGTATTAAAATAAAAATCATTGTTGTTAATTAGTTTTTTTACCTTGTCAATAATTATTTGACTTTGTTCGTTGTGCCTTTCCTCTGTAATATCTCCATTACAGTAGTCGGTATTTATGCGGTCGGCTTTTAATTCAAGTCGGTGCAGCTTCCGGCACAGTTCTAAAGGGTCTGTGTCTGGTGCAAGGTTGAACGCCTTTATTAAGTCGTTCCCGTGCTTTATTACTTGGTTTCTGATTGTAGTTTTCATTGTTTTGCTGCCGCTGCCCTGCGGTCTTGTTTCGTGCTGGCTCTCACATTAGTTTATATTTTTATTTTCTTATTTTTTGAGCCATTTCGCAAAGTTCCGCAATATCGTATAAATCTTCAAAGAGGTTTAAGTCTTCATTATACTTGCGTAAATCATTGGCGTAAAAGCCAAATTCGACACATTCTTTGGCTGCGTCTGTCCAGTTCCCGTTTAAACAATTATCTGCAATACTTTCAAATTGTTCTTGTGTTCTGTATTCTTTTTTAGTTTTCATTTTTATCGCTTCAAGCCCTGAAGTCTTTTTTTTGGTATTGGCTACACCTGCTTATTTAATTTTGGTTAATACTTTTTTCTATTATTGCTGTCGCTCTGTTCAGATCCGCAACCTTATTAATATTTAGGTCATTTTGATACTCCGCAACCTCTAAGAATATCATCATGTTTTTTACTGTTGTATTTGTTGCCGTCCTGTTAATTAGGATTACAGGCTCTATTAGTGAATATTGGTTTTTTGTGTTCATGGCTTTAGTTTTTAATTATTATTATTTTATGAACATCATTTATTTTTGTATTTGCAAAAGCCCTATCCCTTTGCTTTCTTGCTTCCTTTATGTTAAGGCAGGATATTATTACGCTTTGTAATTCATTGCCTTGCTTGTCTTGATATTCTAATTTATAGTTTTTCATTGGTTTTAGTTTTTAAGTGTTATTTCTCCAACAAAGTAACATCATTAAATCACACAAAACAAGTCTTTTTTTTCTTCCTGCACTCCTACACAACCAGCACTTTATACAAATTAAACGTTTAATCCCTTGATAAACATACGAAAAATAAATTTTACATCTTACATCCTTACATAATCAATACATTCTCGCTTGCTGTTTTACTTTTACCTATCTTTATTATTGCTTTTTTTAACAATAATATGCAAATGTCATATCATTATACTTTTTTTACTTCATCACTTTTATACCTTTTTCCCTATATCATTCCCTTTATTCCTTTCATTTCCTCTATTATTCCAATAACAATCAATTTCCCCGCGCGCGCGTCCCTTTTAACTTATTTCCTTCCTTTCCTCTCATTCTACCTTTTTAATCTCTCTTATCTCCCCTTTTTACACCACTACGGTAACACCTTTTCCCAATTTAGTAACACCCATACCATACCAGCAAAGTAGCACGAATTTAGAAAAAGGTAACACTTAATTTTTTAATCTTTTGCGGGGTTCAGGAAGGTGCTGCCGGTACTGACAAAGTGGCTTAAAAGCATAACTACAAAGATAACAAGGATTTAAACTAAGTTACTTAAAGTAACTGCGGAAATGCAGTAATAACAAGGGTTACAGGATTGAGTTACAACAGTGTTTTGTATGTACTTATATTACAGCATATTACATTCATTTCTATTTAACATAATATATAATTATAGGACTTTCATATTTGCGTTAAAATTAATATATCTTTACAATAGTATATGTTTACTTAGTTTATTAGCTGGATATATAACCGGTATGCTTTTCTTTTATTATTTAATCTCTCGGCAGGGACAAGCTATTACATCGCTTCATTTGCCTATCTGTGCAATTCTTTCCGTCTTGCCGGCTTCTGCCTTTCATTCCGATCTGACAATTAAAACAATCCTTTTACAAAAATTCCAATCCTTCACTCCCCCCGGTACCAAGCGATGAAAATTAAAATCGTTTTTATAGTACAATGGGTATCGGGACACAAGGTTACAAAATTTTTTATAATTTTTTTTAGGGTATCGGGGTGTAAAAATTTTACAAAAAAAAATTACAGGCATGGTATCGGGACACAAGGATTTATATTTTTTCTAAAATTTTTTTTATAATTTTTTTTTGAGGTATTAAGGAAAGGATATTTGGAATAAGGCAAAATAAGGCGATTTAAGGCATGGAAGGTACGAAGTGGGGTAAAGGTATGTTTTGGGGTGCGAAACGCTGTTGAGAGGCACGGGGGGTATGTAGGAATGAAAGATATGAGGCAGGGAAGATATGAACAAAGAACGTATTTAGGCAACTACCCGTTGCAGCACATGCAATAATAGGGAATAAAGAATTAAGAAGGAAACGCTATAATAGACTGAAAATCAAGGGGGGTTAGTACAAGGTTTCTGGACTTTAGTACAAGGTTTCAGTACTCAACTACAAAAAACACATATAAATAATGGACTATTGTTTAATAAATGTTAATAAGTTTTGTAGTATAGTACAAATAATTTGGAATTAATTACATATATTTGCCAAAAAAATGGAATAATGGAAAAAAAAGAGATAGTAAAATTAAGCGATGCGGACAAATTTAAGGCAAATCCGTTTAAAGATACTTTGAATGTGATACTTACTTTAAAGAACAAAAGTGAAGGTACGGATAGTATAATAATCAATCCTTCCACCGGAGAATATCAGGGAGTAAATGTATTAAGCCGCCCACATACTTGCGACAATGAAAAGTTTGTCAAATTATTTGTAAATAAAATATCAGAGTGGTTTGAATTTTCAACAAAAGCTCAAAAGATATTTATGTATGTAATGCAACAAATGAAGCCAAACATTGATGAAGTATATTTAGTACCTGACGACATGCTTGATAAGTTAGATATAAAATCAAGGACAACTATTTATGATGCTATTGCAGAACTTGTATCAGTACAAGCATTGGCGAGGTCATTTGAGCCTAACTGTTATTATATCAATCCATCATATTTCTTTAATGGAGATAGAGTAGCGTTTATAGAAACATATGAAAGACAGAAGGCAATAGATCGGAAACCAGAAGAACATATAAAGATAGAACCAAACGAAAATTTTTAAACCAATAATACATTAACAAACAATTGCGTTGTGTTACTTAAACCTTTACTTTAACTAAATTCTATGATTTGCTGCTTAACAACAGGCACGTCAAAGTCAATAGTCTTTTGAGCCTTGTACTTTTCAAACCGATCGTTCCCCTCCATGAAGTACCTCTCCGAAATCTCTGTACCGTAGAAGTCAAATCCTCCTTTGTAAGCACTAATACGACTTGACTGGCTGCCTAAGTGGCTGTCAAATATCTTATCTCCTGTTTTGGCGAAATGGTGCAAACAATAATCATAAAGTTCGGTAGGTTTTTGAGTTGGATGAATCTTTTTGTCTTTGTTGGGATTTGCTCCTGAACAGGATTGAGTAAAAACTTTCATAGGACCATCAAAAGAAGTCCAAGCAAGTTCCGCCTGTGAGAAATTTTCCCAGTACTGAAGTTTATTCCAAACTATCCAACAACGTGAAACGGGTAACATATCCGTAAAGTAGTTTCCACCCCAAATAATTTGATTCTTCGATACCCGAAATAACTCTTTAAAATATTCTTCAGTAGGTTTTTCATTATCCCAATCAATTACGGAAGAGTTTAGAATACGGTTTTTAAGTTTACCACCACCACCATTAAGCCTTTGTAGTCTATTATTTTTAGAAACACCTGCTGCTTTGCCATTAGCATCGTGATTGCCTCCCATAGTCATTTTGGTAGCATTTATTCCGTATGGAGGATCGACCAAAGCAAGTCCAAAGTAATTTTCCGGTAAAGACTTCATATACTCTACGCAGTCTTGTAAGTATGTTTCGCTTATTGGCATGGCTTATTTTTTATTCTGTTAATATTTCCCAAGATTACACGCTGCTCCTGCAAGTATCCTTTTCTTTCATTGTAGAGTTTGTTGAACTTCGTTTCTTTTACACCCTCCTTATTCATCTCTCTGCAAATATCGTCTATGCAGGAGGTAACGGTTTCAAGTTCTGATTGCAGTTCTGTTAAATCCATTTTGCAAAAGATAAAATATAAGCAATCACATCACAGGTAAAGCCATTGCCGAGCAATTTATACATTTGCGAATCACTTATGATTTGTTTTCCGTCTTTGTAAAAAAAGTTATCCGGTACGGTTTGAAGTCTGCAACACTCTATCGGCGTCAATCTGCGAATAGTATTATTTGTTTTCAACAACGAATTATATTGAGTACCGCTATTTTCAGCACCTTTTGTTAGCGTAGGAGCTTTGCCATTTTTTCTTGGGCGGAAGCCTTCATCGCTTCTATAATCTCCAATTTCTATCAAATTACTCCCTGTTGATAATTGAACATTTAAAGCAGGGCTAATTCCGTCTGTATCATAAATTCTATTTTGTTGAAAAGGTTGTTTGCCTCCACTTTCTTCACTTGAATTAATTTGTATTACGGTTTTAGTATAGTGCTTGCTGTTACCGTGACATCCTGCTACTAAAGTTCTGGCTTTATTATTACTATAATTTAATAAATCTTGTTGGTGTTTTTTTTGTATTACACCTCTGCCATGCAATCCACCACCTGATGCACTTCGTAATGTAAATGATTTTTCGGTATTTGATATTCTTAAACCCTCATCACTTCTAATATCACAACCGACAATTAAATCCATATCTGAATGATTACCTCCTGAATGTCCGCCACCTGTTATACAACTTGCTTTACCCTGATTGTCTTTAATGTTTCCTTGCTTGTCAATTTTAATGTAATTATCAGAAGAGTGCATTTTAGCCATACTTGCTACAAGCGTGTCCGCTTTTCCATTTTCGTTTTTAGGCAATAATGATTTATATTCTTTTGGTCTATTACTTAATGAATTTATCATTTTTTCGCTTAAAAAATACTTTTTATCAACTTCTTCCTGTGGTTGCAAAATATCTTTTAGCAATATTCCTTTATCCTTTGGCTGTGGAATAGTGCAAGCCAAATCCCCGAACAATCCGTAAGGTTCGGCTGCAATATTGCACCAGTATAACCTATTCCTTGTCTGTGCGGACAGTAAAGCACTATTGATATTGATAGGTGCAATACCTAAATAATTGCTTATAACAAGTTCATGTTCTTTTTTCATCTTGACGTTTTCCAAAAAAAAATATTTAGGCTTTATCTCTTTCACAAGTCTGACAAATTCAAAAAATAGCTTGCTTCGTGGATCTTCAAAGTTTAAACCTTTGCCGGCAAATGAAAATCCTTGACATGGAGAACCGCCAATTATTAAATCAATGTGCGGCAAATCACTACCTTTAATTTTAGTAATATCTCCAAGTTGGATAGTATCAGGGTAATTTGCGTCATTAGCAATATTCGCAAACTTATCTATCTCACTCGAAAATCTTCTATTGACTTTCACTCCAAGTTTGTCAAGTGCTATAAAAACACACCCCATTCCATTGAAAACGCTTAAAACATTTATACCTTTAGATTCTATCATAGTTTATTTTTTATCAGCAAGTTTTTTTTTAATCAGCATTAGTAATATGATTGATTACTCCATTGTCTTTTGCTTTACCCCATTTTCTGGCTTTGTTTATTTCCATTTTTTCATCAATGAACTTTTTAACATCATCAAATGAATAGTCTAATAAGTTTGCTATTCCGAAAAGCAAAATAAAACAATCAGCAATTTCTAATCTTACATTTTCATCTTTGTTTTTAATTGCTTCTTTGAGTTCCTCAACTTCTTCTATCAAATGATATACTTTGCTCAATGCGGAGCTGTCAGGGAACGTTTCTTGTTGCCATTGAGTAATTGTATCAAACTGATGTTTTTCTACTTCTTTAGCATATTCTGTGGCTAAGTCGGTAATAAATAGTTTTGGTTTATTTGCTTTTAGATAGTTTTTGTAAAAGTCAAAAGCGTTTTCTGTTGTGTTTTCCATAATGTTTAGTCATATAATTTATTTCTTCGTTCCATAGTTAGGTCGCCTTTAGGGTCTCTCTTTGGCTTAGTATATATTTTATTTTCTTCTTTAGTAAACCAATGTATTTCCGCTTTCTCTTTCCAATCATCAACTTGTTTACCACTTTTGTATTTCCAATCAGATTTATTATAATGGAAGAAAAGTTCTTTAGCAGCTTTTTCTGTATAGCCTTTATCAGCAAAGAATTTTTTTACTTCTTCCATTGTTGGATTTAAACAACTTACCACAGGAATAAAAAGAGCTGATTCTTTTTCTTTTTCTTCTTGATTTATTACATTTTCACATTCTTGCTTTATTACTTTCTTATGTAGTTGCCCTTCGTTCGCCCTTCGTTCGCCCTTCGTTTGCCCTTCGTTTGCCCTTCGTTTGTCCGTTTGTTCGCCCTTTTCATTTTCATCTGATTGATAAATTTCATAATTACAGACAGTTATCATAGTTCCGTTGCTTGCCCCTTTGATTTCAATTTCTTTAGTAGTTTGTAATTTTTTTAAAGAGTTTCTAATTTGTTTTTCTGAAATACCTATGTCTATTGATAAGTGAGATATTGAAGTAAACATTTGTCCACGTTTTATTGATATTCCTTTCCAACTCTTTTCTATAAAATTTGATTTGAGAAGTAAGTGTAAAAAAACAGATTTAGTATTAATATCGGAATACCAATCCCATTCTAAAATCTTTCTATGTATTCTTATCCAACCTTCCATTACATTAATTTTATAAATTTAGATAATTGTTTACGAAGTTCAATAGCATCATTTTTAGTTAAGGTGATAGACTCACCTTCAAGATAATCAATCTTTTCTTTTTTTCTTATAAATATTGAAATATTCATAAATTTGTTAATAAACATTTCTAAATGATGTTTATCATCTACAATAATTAAATTTTTAAAATTTGCCATAGCAGTTTTTTAAGAACATCTTTTCGGGGAGTGGTGTAAGGAATAACTGCTAAGAAAACTTACTGGGACACTCCCCTAAAGATGTATATTTAAAATAAGATTAGTTTTTTTGGATTGTAGCAGCAATTATTTTTTAATATCGTTGGCAAAACTAAAAACAATATCTGATATAAACAAATTTATTTTTCTCAACTGCTAAAATAAATTTTAAGTTGCTGATAATTAAGTGAATTCTTGCGTTAGGAATATTTCTCGCCTAAAAGTGGGAATAATTTTTGGCAAAAAAAGACCTTCTCTAAGCGACCTGTTCCTGTGGGAAGGCGAGAAGGTATCTTTAGTTGCGGGTACAAGAATCGAACTTGCAGCTTCGGGTTATGAGCCCAACGAGTTAACCAATTACTCTAACCCACGCTGCAAAGATATGCAATGTTTCTGATTAAACCAAATTTGCGTAGCGAGGATTTACATATTCGTTTGCTTCAGGTGCTGATGCGGTTTCAATTTGTGTCTGCATAGTAACCTGATCAATAATTCGCTTTCCTCTCTTTGGCTTTTTTTTCTTTTCAGAAGCTTTTATCTTTCCGGTAATCATCTCCGTTGTTAACTCAAAATTATCTTTCGTAACAAAGTTGTAAGGAACTGATTTAACTATTTTCTTTGTTTCTCCGATGCTTATTTTAAATTCTAAGGCAAGTGAGTTAATGAGTAGTTCAGGATTTATATGATAGGTTATGTTGTAATATGAAGTCTTATCGTAGCGTGTTATTAACCCAAATTTTTCAAATAATTTCATGTATGTACTAACATTAGATGAATGACAGGACCATTCATTATTTGCTAACATTTTTATTGAACTTGTAAAATATCCTTGCTGCCAATATTTGAGGATAAGCCCGACGAAGAATTTTTTTTGATAATTGTTAAATCTAAGGACGAAGGCAATTTGTTCGAGAAGTTCTTTTTTATCTTTTGCGTTTATTGAAATTTTCATTTTGCAAAAATAATTTAAAATAAATTTGGTAGATACAAAAATGTTATATATTTTTGTATCGGATAAAACAATAAAAGTCATTGAAAAACATTAAAAAATATCCTGCTATGCTTTACATACCTGAAAAGGTTGTTGTTGCCGTCTTGATTTTCGGCAAATCCAAAGCTAAGGCAGGTTTTTTTATTAATATATTTAAACATAATTAAAAGATGAAAAAACATAAATTTAACATTTTTCCTGAAATGCAATCAGATGATTATAATAGATTAAAAAATGATTTATTAATAAATGGATATGATAATAAGCAACCTATTTATCTTTATGAAAATGATATTTTAGATGGTTGGAATAGACAAAAAGTTTGTAATGAATTAAAAATACAACCAATATTTAAAGATTTTATTGGCACAGATAGTGAAGCTATTGATTTTGTAATGCGTTCAAATAAACGTAGAAATTTAACAAGTTCTCAATGGGCAACAATAGCAATAGAAGCTGATGAGATTATTAATACTATAAAACAACAAGTTGAAAATGATAGATTAAGAAAACAAAAAGCAAATGCTTCTAATCAATTTTCAGAGCCTTGTGTAGAACAAATTCCACACAAGGCTATTCAACGAACTACGGAAATACTTGCACAAACATTTAATACAAATAGCAAATATGTTAGTGAAGCACAAAGATTAAAACGAGACAAACCTGAAATATTTGAGCAATTAAAAAGTGGAGAAAAAACTATTACAGAAGTTCAAAAAGATGAAAAAATAGAACAACGTAAAGAAAAAATTGAAAGTATAAAACAAAAAATTGAAACAGAAAATTTAATAATAAAAGATTTATATGATGTTATTGTAATTGATCCTCCATGGAATTATGGTAGAGAATATAATCCGGAAACAAGTAGAGTCGCTAATCCATATCCTGAAATGACAATAGATGAAATATTAAAAATAGAATTACCATTAAAGGAAAATGCTATTGTGTTTTTGTGGACTACACATGCGTTTATTCGTGAAGCATTTAATATACTTAATAAATGGGGATTAGATTATAAAGCAATAATAACTTGGAATAAAGAACAAATGGGAATGGGTTCAATAATTCGTATGCAGTGTGAATTTTGTTTACTTGCAATTAAAGGTAAACCACTTATTGAAGGTTCATCAGAACGTGATATTATAACAGAAAAAAGAACATTTCATAGTTGTAAACCTGATATTTTTTATGAACAAGTTAAACGAATGACAACAGGTAGGAGATTGGATTATTTTGCAAGGAATAAAAAAGAAGGTTTTGATTATTATGGAACTTTAGAAAATGAATTATAAAACAAACAATAAAGGAGATTATGGAGAAATACTTGTCCATAAATTTTTAGAACAAAAAGGATGGGTTATTTATAAACCAATAACTAATGCAGCACATTCATTTGATAGACTTGCTATAAAAAATAAAGAAAAATTAATTATAGCAGAAGTTAAGTCAAAAGCAACAAGAATACATTATCCTGATACAGGTTTGGATATTAAACATTATAATATTTATAAAAAAATTCAAGAAAAACATAATTTAGATGTATATTTTTTCTTTGTTGACGAAGAAAAAAAGGAAATATATGGTGGTTGGTTAACTGAATTAGTAAAAGAGTGTAATATTATACATAAAAATAAAATGTTAACATATCCTCTTAAACAAAATGGTATTATTTATTTTCCTATTGATAAAATGAAAAAACAATGTGATATTTCAGATGAAGATGTAGAAATATTAAAAAGTTTTACTACAAAACATGAAAGATATAAACAAGAACAGGATAAAGTTAAACAAGTAGAAATTGAATGGTAAAAATAAATTTGTTTTTTATAAAAATATTGTTTATTTTTGCAATTCTATTTTTAATTTTATAACCACTGGTCAAATGAAAACTCACAAAAATATTAATAATAAGCACCAAAGGATTGTCAATTCTGCTCTGACCAGTGGTTTTACATTCTGCGGTGCTTGTTTTAAAATATAGTTATGTCAAACACACACGTAGAGATAATCAAATGCCCTGAATGTGATACCATTCAGCAGGCAGAGGTAGAGCATACAACTGCTTGGAACATCTATATTCATCATTGCAAAAATTGTAACTACACAATTACAGAAAGCGACTGGGATAAAATTGAACTCGAAGAAGAATAATAAACAATAAAAATCAAAAACCAAATACAATGAAAATAATAAGTTTTAAATTAAAAGATGATGGCTACAAAGGTGTAGTTGTAATTAGAGAAGAAGCTGTTCAGAAACAAGAACAGACAATACTCGATGAAGTAAAAAGAACAAGAGGTATTCCTATACCAAACGAATTAAGGTCAACTATTGACAAGTTAAAATTTCATTTCTTGTCGCTGACAAGGCAATTTCAGCCTGAATGGAAACAATGGCTTGAAAACAATGCTATTGTTGACGACCATTTCAGAGAAAGCGGTTACAAAAACTGTGTTAAGTTATGGGATGATACTACTATAACAGGACTTAACCTTCAAAATGGTTGTATTCAGATTACCGGAAAGATTGCTATGATTGGTGAAAAAATACAAGGTTTGACACATCCTGCAATAGTAGAGGAAGATGAATATGAATTTTTTGGCGAACTCGAAGTTGTTGTTAAGGAAGTTACCGATGCTGTTGCAAAGTATTTGGACGACAAAAATTTAAAAATGATGACTGGCGAACAGTATGCGATGAAGTTTTGCAAAGAAAGTGAACTTGAAGGTATTACTGACAAAGAGGAATACATGATTGAACATTTGACAAAGAAGGGTTATTTTGTAGGAGGCAATGACGAAATGAATATCGAAAGTGAAACAGAAGCTACTGCTGAAACAAAAACAGAAGTTGCTGCGGAGGTAAAAGATGATTTGATGATACCACAGGTAATGCCACAGGCAGGCACTCCCGAAGCTGTCGAAAACTTCAAAAAGAAACAAAAAGAAAAAGTAAAAACTAAAGTAGTGGAGGAGTTTTAATATGGGAAAAACTCAAAGAAAGTTAATTCAATTAGAAAGTAGAATTAATAAATTAGAAGCAATGCTTGGCGAACCTATAAAATTTAATGTAACTGATAAATTAGTTAATAAAAATAAAAAATCTAATTTAACAGTTGGAGAAACAGAAAAAGACATATTTATTGTGGTTAGAAACTTTGTAGAACCTATTGCTGATATGTTTTATGATTCTATTTGCAGATACGCAAGAGTATATCGAATAATGAATTTAAAAAATGGTAATATTCTCCGATTAGATAATAAACAAATTAATAATTTTGAAAAAATTTAATTAAATTTTAACATGGAAAAAACTAAAAATTTAGCACCCAGATTAGCAGCGTACACTTTCGCTAATGCCTTAAACAAAGTGTATGAAATACCTGCACAGACACCTAAAGGTTTTGTAGAACTTAACGTACTTGACCTACGTGGTATAAAGTTTTCTATTGCAGTTCAGAAAACAAAAAACAAGCTTCAATCATTGATTAATGAGATACAAAGTAAAAGGAATGTTTCTAACCCTAAAATATTACAAGAGTTCAATGACAAACGTATTGCAGAATGTAAAAAGTTATGCACTAAAGACGAAAAAGGAGAGCCTGTAATGGTTAGAAATGGTAATGTAATGGAGTTTACATTTACTGATGAAAAAAGAAAAGAACTTGATGTTGTTATTGAGGCTTTAATGGAATCGGAAAAATTTAAGCCACATTTTGACAAAGCAAAAAAAGATTATTCTGACTTTGCTAATGCAGAAATTGATTTTGATGAAATTATACATTACGTTAAAGAGGAAGATCTGTCTTGCGATATTACTACCAATATTTTAGATGATATTTCATGGATGATCAAATTTCAATAGCGTTAAAGCAAATTTCTGATAAGGTCCACGAATTTGTGATGCCCACGATAGTTTGTAATGCAGGAGTTACTGAATTAGTAACTATAATGCAAAGAATAAAGTCGTTGGCACAGATTAGTGAATCTTATCAGATATTTGTTTCAAATGTAGATAATTTTTTGAATACAGATAAAAGTTCATTAATAGTAAAACAAATAAAAAAACAAGTAGATGCGGTGTTTGGAAATTGTTAATAACTTTTTGTAATAAAGTGTAATTATATTGTAAAATAGTGTAATTTTGTGTTATGGAAAAAAGAAAAGAAATTCGTATTTTAAATCCTGATATTATACTTTTGGAACAATTAAGTAAGTTGGCAAAAGAAAATAAACGTACTATTGGTAAACAAGCAGAATATATGCTTGAATGGTTTATTAAGAATAATAAATAATGATAAAAGCACATCAAATAAAATTATATCCTACAAAAAAACAAGAGCAGTTTTTTAAATGTTCTTGTGGTGTTGCACGATTTAGTTTTAATTGGGCTTTAGCAAAATGGAAAGAGAAATATGAAGCTAAAGAAAGAACTTCTGCTTATACTTTAATAAAAGAATTAACAGCAATAAAAAGAACAGAATATCCGTGGATGCTTGAAGTAGGTAAAACTTGTCCTCAATATGCTATACATCATGTAGAATCTGCTTTTAAAAGATTTTGTAAAAAACAAACTAAATATCCTAAATTTAAAAAAAGAGGAGTATGTGATTCATTTGTAACAGTAGAAAATAAAAATAATTTTAAACAAAAAAATAAAAAGATATGGATTCCACGTTTAGGTTGGGTAAAGTGTGCTGAAAATTTAAGGTTTGACGGTAAAGTAATTGATGTTATTGTAAAACGTATAGCCGATATGTGGTTTGCAGTAATAAATATACATACTATTATTCCTAATAAAATTCCGATTATAAGCGAAAACCAAGTTATAGTTGGAGTTGATTTAGGAATAAAAGCATTAGCAATTACAAGTAATAATGAAGTTTTTAAAAATCCTAAAGCATTAAAATCAAGATTATCTTCATTGAAATATCATCAAAGAAGATTATTTAAAAAAGTAAAAGGCAGTAACAATAAGTATAAGCAACAAATAAAAGTAGCAAGATTGTATTATAAAATAAGTTGTGTTAGAAATAGTGCAATACATGAAGCCACAAAAAAAATAGTTGATAATGCAGATGTTATTGTTTTAGAAGATTTGAATGTAAAAGGAATGATTAAAAACAAAAAACTATCGCAAGCAATAAGTGATGTAGGCTTTGGGGAATTTCGCAGACAGATAGAGTATAAAGCAAAATGGCAAGGTAAGAAAGTAATTATTGCAGATAGATATTTTGCTTCATCAAAAACTTGTAGTTGTTGTGGATTTAAGAAAGATGAATTAAAGTTATCCGAAAGGACTTATGTGTGTTTAAATTGTGGTTTAGTAATAGACAGGGATTTAAACGCAGCAATAAATTTAGCCAAATATGGCTCTACGCAAGGAATTTGCGAAAGTAACGCTTGTGGAGTTGGGAGTTCTGTTGTAGAAATGCAATATAGCCCGACATTGAAACAAGAATTAGTAATTAATAGTAATATTAATAATTAAAAACTAAA
>Ga0265297_10007444_pt1 | contig 15171 bp, 16 predicted proteins | sample Munlanlwell13791_FD_192502 | JGI IMG/M metagenome (GOLD analysis project Ga0265297, IMG submission 192502) | Leachate microbial communities from a municipal landfill in Southern Ontario, Canada - Leachate well 137-91 | ecosystem: Engineered > Solid waste > Landfill > Unclassified | place... | reverse complement strand
ATTATGTGTATATGTACCCGTGGGTAGCGGGGAATTTACGACTGCGGAGAGTTATACCAAATCAAAGTAGCTTCGGCGAAATGAGACTCGATGAAACAGTAATACTCGAAAACACATGGAGACATTAAGTTTTTATATGTTTTACGTACCAGGAAGATTTTTAATGTCACATTTTACAGTATTAGTAATAGGGGAAAATCCGGAGAAACAATTGGAGCCTTATTGGGAATTAGATTTACCACAGAAGGAGATGAAAAAAGATCCCCGGGCAAAATTTAATATTGAGATAGAACAAAAAGATTTGCAAAAAAAGTTTGAAGTATGGGGAGAAAAATATAAAGAGGAAGTGAAAAATAGGAAGAAAAATTATGTGTATGAAAACGCAGAACAGTGGGTTAGAGAATGGCATTGTTACTATTACTCTAAAGAACACGATGCTTGGGGTTACTGGAACAATCCTAAAGCTAAATGGGATTGGTATACATTAGGTGGAAGATGGGAGGGATTTTTTCTATTAAAAGATGGGACAAAAACAGATCAAGCTTATATGAGAGATATAGATTGGGAAGAAATGAGGGATGAGAAAAATAGAAAAAGCGATAATACTTTTAGAGAAATAATGAATAAGGTAAGAGAGTTACCTAAATTTGAAAGTAAAAGCGACGAAGAAATAGTTTCTTTTTTAAAGGAAAACAAAGAAAAAGAAGAGGTGTTTGAAGAAAAAGAAAAGAATTGTCTTAGGAGTTTATATTGGGAATATGGATATCATTTGGGAGATAGTATGGAAGAGAATAGAAATCGTTATTCTTTAAGTACTTTTGCGGTGTTAAAAGAAGGAGAGTGGTTTGAAAAAGGTGAGATGGGATGGTGGGCATGTGTATCAAACGAGAAAGAAGTAGATGTGTGGAAAAAAGAATGGAATGATTTACTAAGCGATATTCCCGGGGACACTTTGTTAAGTTTATACGATTATCATATTTAAAAGAAAGGGGTTGACTTTATAATTTAGAAGAGGTATAATAGGGTTACAAAAAATATCTGTATGATACATAGAAGGAGGTGAAGTAAGTAATGCCAAGAGTAGTTGAGTGTACGATGAAGAAAATGAATATTTATATTCCGTATCCGCTTCACGACTGGATTTTTGAGCAGTCGAAAAAATCTGGGATTCCCGTGGCGGAATATATAAGGAGGATGCTTGAAAGGGAGAAGGAGAGATTGATGGGGATTAAGGGGAAGTAAAATAAAAAGAAAGGAGACGTGGGAGAGTATGAAGAACCCGTTTGTAAAAGCAGATATTACTGAGGATAAACCTCAGAGATTGAAATTGTTTATGTATGGGAACTATGGAACAGGTAAAACTTATTTAGCCTTACAGTTTCCAGGAATTGCCTTGATAGATCCAGAACGCGGCAGCGAACCATATCGTGGGGTGTTTAAATTTGATACACTTCCCATAGATAATAATAGCTCATTCCAAGTATATGAGGATGCAATAAAGTATTTAGGGTCTTGTAAACACCAATATAACACAGTCGTTCTCGACCCTCTCTCAATGCTGTGGGAAGTGTTTCTATATAATTGGAGTGAGATATTTAAAAAGAGAAAACAGGAAGGGGCTGGATATAAGTTTGATTTTTATGAATTCCAACTTAAAGATTTCAATACTTTGAAAGCCGAGTGGAAAGCTTTTATCCGAAGACTCCTTGCTCTGGATATGAACATAATTGCAATAGCCAGAGAGAAAGATAAATTTAAAAAAGGAAAGGGGGATAATTTTCTTGAACTGGTAGGTCAGACATTTGATGCTGAGAAATTAACTCCGTATTATTTTGATACGGTAATTCAATTAATACAGGATAAGGGGGAGTTTGCGGCGATTATAAAAAAGAATAGGAATAATACTTTAGGGCTTCCTACAGAAGTTCCGGTTAAGCTGACGTATGAAACTTTTAAAAATGCTTATCCGGCATTGAGCAAAGCTTCCACTCCTATTCTTGTGTCGGAGAAAATGATAGAGAAATTTAATGTTTATGTGAAAGAATTGGGGTTAGCTCCGGATAAAGTGGAAAAGGCGTTGCAGAATTATGGAGTGGATAACTTTGAGGATCTTCATAAAAAGAATGGGGAAATTATCCTGGGGAAATTAAAAGAGTCGGTAGACAAAAAGAGAGGAGTTGAGAAGAAAAAGAAAGAAGAAGGGGAAAAGAAGGTGTTAGAGGTAATAAGGGAAGAGAAAGTAGAGGAGAAAGTGGAAGAGAAGATTGAAGAACCAGCAGAGAAAGTAGAAAGTAAAACAGAAGAAATAGTCTGTGAGGAAGTTAACAAAGCTTCTGATAAATTAAAAGAATTTAATAAGGAGGAAAATTAAAATGAGATTTGATGTAGGACACGTAGACGATTCGAAGAAACAATTTGAGTTAATTCCAAGTGGGGAATATCTTTCGGAAATTCTGGAAGTCAAGATGATGTATACAAAAGATAAAGGGCTTCCGATGTGGAACTTGAAGTGTCGGATAGCTGATGGGGATTATGAAGGGAGATACTTCTGGGACATGTGGGTGTTTGCAAATGACCCGAAGGACACTTCTCAGGACCTGATGAGGGTAAGAACTAAGTTGAATTTCAAAGCGTTGGGGTACGATATGAGTAAGCCACAGGATATAGAGCCGGATGATTTAGTCGGGAAGAAGGCGATGGTTACTTTGAAGCAGTCTTCTTATAAAAAAGATGGGGAGAAGATTGAAAAGAATCAGGTGGCATTTGATGGGTGGAAAAGATTAGAAGGGGATGTAGCTGTTACAGCTACAGCAGAAAAAGGAAAAACAAACTCCTCTTCTGAGCCTGAAGTAGAAGATATAAACCCGGAGGATGTTCCTTTTTAAAATGTAAACAATAATTTTAAAGGGGAGATATGAAAATCATATCTCCCCTTTATAATGAAGGGAGACGTTTAAATGAGAAAGACAGCAGGAGAGAAAGATAAAGATAAAGAGAAAGATTTAATAAAAAAATCCGGATACCTTTCTGTGGTACGGTATTTTAATAAAGACAATTCTTTTTTAATTGGAAGATTTAATGATGCAGAATCCGAAATGAAATCAGATTTTAGATTTATGGGATGTGTGTGTGAATTTTCAGCGAAGGGAACTTTATACTTGCCGGCTATAGGTAATCTCTATCATCTGTATGGTAAGTGGATAACAGATAAAAAATATGGAAATACATTTGTGTTTGAATATTACGAAACAGAAATGCCGAAAACTCCAGATGCAATTAAAACATATCTTCTCCGGAATTGTGATGGAATAGGTTATAAATATGCAGAGACTCTTGTTTCTATATTTGGAGAGAATACACTGGAGGTCTTAAAGAATTCTCCGGAAGATGTGAAACACCAGGCCTCAATTCCATATGGTGTTTTATTAGAAGCTTCGAAGGTTTTAAAAGATAAAAGTAGGGAGGAAACTTTTAATATAGCACTTAATACTTTATTTAAAGATGCCGGCATAGGTAAGAGAAAAACAAAATCTATCCTTAATACTTTTGGAAAAGGAACTGTGGAACAGGTAAAAGCAGATCCTTATATTTTAACCGGAGTAAAAGGAATTAGTTTTCTTATAGCTGATAAAGTGGCTTCGAATATAGGGATAGGAAAAGATGATCCTAAAAGAGTAAGAGCTTGTATTAAACACGTATTGAGAGAACATTCTTTAAGGGGACACAGCAGTTGTAAAACTGGTGTTTTATTAGGAAAGATACAGGACCTTACTGGAGCAGATTTGAATGTGATAAAAGAAATATTAATAAGAGAACAGGGTTTTGATGTGATGAAAAATTCTGGAGAAGATACATATGCTTTAACAGAATTGTATGATTGTGAGGAGTATATAGCTAATAAAATAAAAGAGATACAAACATATGAAGCTTTAAATATAGGAACAGGTTGTTCTTGTTATGTAGAGGATTTACAGGAAGATCAGAAAGAAGCTTTATTTAAAATTCTCAATCATCCTATTTCTATTTTAACCGGAGCCCCGGGAACCGGTAAAACTTTTCTAATAAAAAAGATAATGGCTTTATTAAAAGACAGCGGAATTATTAATATAGAATTAGCGGCACCTACTGGAAAAGCAGCTAAGAGAATGTATGAGCAAACCGGCTGTCCAGCACAAACTATCCATAAATTATTAGAGCCTCAGTTGGATATAGAAAGCGGAAAGTTTATATTTACAAGGAATTCTTCTTATCCTCTTGATGCAGAGGTTCTTATAATAGACGAGAGTTCTATGATAGATATAAAGCTGATGTATAGTTTGCTTAAAGCAATTCAACCCAACACTGTTGTTATTTTTATTGGGGACAATTATCAGCTTCCTCCGGTTGGGGCAGGAAATGTTTTTCACGATATGATTAATTCTAATATAGTTCCTTATGTAGAGTTAACTTCTATTAAACGACAAGATCCCGGTTTAATTATAACAAACTGTCACGCTATTAAAGACGGGAAGAATATAAAGAGCAGCAGAGCTTTATCCTCAGATTTTATTATGTGTCCTAAGCAAGGGCAGGAAGCTATTCAGAAAGAAATATTTAGAGTAGTAACAGAGGCGGCGCCACATCGCTTTTCTTTATTCGGAGAAAAGATAGACCAGGTATGGGATGTTCAAGTAATAACACCGTATAACACACAGACGATTTTAAGCTGTGAGGCTTTGAATGAAAAGTTTCAAGCCTTCTTTAATAAGAATGATTTCATAGAGAAGACAGCTTTTAAAGTGGGAGATAAAGTTATCCAGGTTAAAAACAATTATGAAGATTATGAGGAGAGTGTGATTAATGGGGATATTGGGAAAGTAATTGGTTTTGAAATGAAGTATTCTAAATCTGTTGGAATGACAGAGCCTTATTTAAAAATAGAATTTTTTAATCCGAGTAGGGAGGTGACTATCCCGGCTTTTGAGAATGATTTAAAATTAGCTTATGCAATCACCTGTCATAAGTTTCAGGGGAGTGAGGAAAAAGTAGTAGTAATACCGGTGTGTTCTTCTTTCTCTCCTCAGATGATGCAGAGGAATTGGTTGTATACGGCAGTGAGTAGAGCGGTGAGGTTGTGTGTAATAGTTGGGGAGTTGAATTTGTTGGATAAGATAATAGGAAGAAACCAGGCTATTAATAGAGAAACGAATTTGTATGGATTTTTAAGGGAAGGAGTGAAAGTAATAACGATATGAACTTTAATTATTTACTTACAATTTTGGATTTATGTGGGGGAACTGCTTCGTGGTCTGCTCCGTATTTAGAAGCCGGTTATGATGTAATAACAGTAGATTTAGACAGCACATCCCAGGATGTTCGTCTGTTTAAAAAGATAACGGGTAGGAAAATTCATGGTATTTTAGCGGCGCCGCCGTGTTGTAATTTTGCAGCTTCAGGAGCGAGATGGTGGGAAGAGAAAGGAGAGAAGGCTTTATTAGAAGGATTGAGTGTGGTGGATGCTTGTATGAGAATTATAGCTGTTCATAAGCCGAAGTTTTGGGCTTTAGAAAATCCGGTAGGGAGGTTGAAAGATTACCTGGGGAAACCTGTGATGTATTTTAATCCGTGTGATTATGGTGATCCTTATACGAAGAAGACGGCGTTGTGGGGGGAGTTTAATATACCGGAGAAGAATAAGGTAGAACCTACGGAAGGGAGTAAGATACTTAAATATGGACCTTCGGAAGATAGAAAGAAGCTGAGAAGTATTACTCCTCCGGGATTTGCCAGAGCTTTTTATGAGGCTAATAAATAAAAATACTGATGCGAAAGGAGAAATAAAAATGAAAGTTCCGTATATCCCAGAAGGATATTTTAAATTCGGGGATAAAGTAGAAGTGTATGGTAAGGTTTGTAAGCTCACACATAATAGCAAAAGATTTTTAAAAGCTTATGGTTATACTAAGCCTGTGAAAGGAGTTATAATTGGAAAAACTTATTTTTATTCCGGAGTAATAGAACCTGATGATAATATGATACCTCAGTTTTTATTCAACAAACGAGTGAAAGTGTTTCAAATAAAAATTGGTTTTGCTAATAAGATAATACATTCTTTGCCGGAGCAGTTGTTACGTTTAAGGTTTTCAGATCGTTTTGTTTTACCGGGAATTGCTGGAACTCCGAGTGTAGATTTTAAAAAGAAAGGGAAGGTGGTTATTTGAGATGGATAGATTACCTGTAGACCCGGCAGAAATCCAACAATGTTTTGGTCGGACTAGACAAATAAAAAAAGACTCTGATAAAAAAAATAAAAAAAAGAAATTTCCTCCTATTATAGGAGTTTGTGAAGACTGTGTTTCTTTTAAAATAAGAAAAACTATTTCTTCTGATTTATTAGACACAAATAAGGAGATTTATTTTGGTGTGTGTAATAATTGTAATTCCCGGTATGAAGGGAAGAGAATTTATAAGAAGAAGAAAGGATGTAAATATTTTCATGGAAGGAAAAAATAAAGATGAATTAAAGGAAGAGGGGTCGTAAATGGCTTATAGAACAAGAGCTTGTTTTGCTTCTGATGATGTAGAAGATTTAATAGAATTTCTAAGGGATTTAAATGCTAAGAGAGATGCTGAAAAAAAATTAAAATTAAATTCTATTAAAAAATATAAAAGAAAATTAGAATACGATAAGGAAGAGATTATAACCTGTGCTTATTGTAAAAAGAAAAAACCTTTTGTTAAAGAAAATTTTTATTTAGCACAGAAAAATAAATGTAAAGAGTGTTGTAGAAAATATCAGAGACAATATTTTAGGGACACAAGAGATGAAGAAAAATTGGTTACTAATATAAAAAGAATTTGGGTGTAGAAAAATTAAGACAGGAGAGATGGTTATGTTTTTACTTTTGTTGTGTGTTATTTGTTTTTTAACAGTCGTTTTAATAGTAGCAATTTTAAAGAATGGTGGGGATGCTGATAAAAATTCTCAGAACTTTTTTAAATAATCGCGGGTTTTATATTGACAATTTTTTAGTAATGTTGTATAATTTAAATATTGAAAATTATGCTACAACATTTTGGGCTTACATGCTTGTTAAGCCGTAGGTCGCAGGTTCGAATCCTGTCTGAAAAGTCTATATAAACTTTTCAGTAGCTCAGTGGTAGAGCAACGTAATTAGCACAAATAACTTGCATAATTTTTGATATGCGGGGAAAGCTCTTGTAGAGCAATCGACAATACAGTCTGATATATTATCCCGGGATAGAATATTTCAGAGTGTGTCGAAAGGTGTGGGTTAGAATCCCTATCCCTGCACGATCACACCGACCGACGTAAAGCCGTCTATCTGTTCGAAAGGTCGGATGTATAAATGTGTGATGTAATCCAGTAGTCGAAGCAGAGAGCTTAGATGATGGGAAGATAAGGATAATAGCACGTGCATTATCTTGTTGGTTCGAATCCAACCTGGGTTATTAGAATTTCCCTGCCGGCGAGGGGTGTTATTCACAAAACGAAATTTCCCGGCAAGTTTTGGAAGTAGAACTTAAAAAACTTTCAGACCGTAGTTTAAGAGAAAACATTCCAACCATTGAATTCTTTAATGAAAGCTTCCGGTATAAGAAGCCGGGTGGTAAGTAAGAGGGGTCACGCCGGGATTGAATGGTTTTCGGAAGGTGACGTGACTATAGCTTTCCAGGAAGATGAGAAGGTGAGAAACCTTTCCGGTCTCTAGATGGAAAATTCAATGAAAAAGAAATTAATTTTTCAGGTAGAAGTTCTTAAATCCGATGTGAATACCCTTATGAAAGCCGGTATATCAAATACTTCTATGGTAACAGATATATTGTGTCAAATAAGAAAACAACGGGAGAAACAATATTCATTAAATGAGAAAGAGACTGTGAAACAAAAAGAGCAATTATCTTTATGGAGGTGAAAACATGTCTTTATTAGGAGAGAAATACATACCAGTTTATACAGAAAGACAAATTAAATCCCGGGAAAAAAGACAGGAGAGACAATTAAAAAAGATTGAAAAGATTCGTGAGTGGAAAGAGAATAAGCTTATCCCAACGAATAAATATAAAAACACTAAAGATCAGAAGGGAGGAATGAAGGTAAATAAATTGCCGAATTTTTTTAGTTCGGTAATAGGGGCTTTAAATTTCATACCTGATGCTTTATATTCCGAATATAAGCTCAAGAAGATTCAGAAGGGAACTAAACGAATTGTGGAGGTTCCGAGATGAAATATTAATTGTTAAGGATTTAGATATTATGTCCTGCCGAAAGAACACTCGTGACTTCCAGTCATGAGATGAATTTCGGCAATTGTTTTTTCTTGACAAAATTCTACCAATACTATATAATTTAGTTGAAAGGATTTAAGCTAAAATGATAAAATGTTCTGTGGAAAAACGTAATAAAATAAAGGCCGCTATACTTGCTACAAAAGAAAAACGAAAACATCAACGCCCTTTAGTATTCGAATTAAAAATAGATGAGTCTAAATTAAATATTAAAGAACGAGAGATATTAAAAATGTTCTTTGTAGAAGCAAAATGGCTATATAATGATATTCTTTCTACAGAAAAACCTTTCAGCTATGATTATAAAAATACCACAGTCCATGTTTTAAATAAAGATAAAGTTCCCGAAGAGAGAACCTTGAAATATTTACCTGCTAAAAATAGGCAGGATGTTTTAAACAAGTTAAAAGATAGTATCAAAGGGTTATCCATTTTTAAGAAACAGGGTAAACGAGTTGGTAAATTAAAGTTTAAATCCGATTATAATTCTATCGAACTTTCTCAATATGGAGTAACCCATAAATTAGTAGGTAAAAATCGTGTTAAAATAAACGGTATAAAGAGGCCATTATTAGTAAGAGGATTAGACCAATTATTAAAATATAATAACTTAGATTATGCCAGCGCCAAACTGGTTAAAAAACCAAGCGGTTATTATATAAAATTCACTTGTTTTAAAGAAATAACCTCTCAAAATACCTCACTTTTTTCTAAAATAAAATCCCCACATATAGGAATTGATATGGGAATTAAGACAACTATTACCACATCAAATGGAGATACGTATGATATAGCTATTCGAGAAAGTGAACGCCTTAAACGCCTGTCTCGTAAAATGAACAAACAGGTTAAGGGTTCAAAGAATAGATATAGAACTCGCAGAAAACTGCAAAAGGAATATGAACATTTAACTAATCGAAGAAAAGATAAGGCAAATAAGGTAGTTTCTAAATTGCTTACTGAAAATCAAACAGTGGTAATGCAGGATGAAAATATTAAAGGATGGCATAAAGGTTTGTTTGGAAAACAAGTGCAACACTCTGCATTAGGAAATATTAAGGCTAAATTAAAGCTATCTAAACAAGTTATAATTGTTCATCAATCCTTTCCTTCAACAAAACAATGTTACAGATGTGGCAATAGCTATGATATTAAATTAAGTGAGAGAATATATTGTTGTCCTGTATGTAATTTAACAGAGGATAGAGATGTTAAGTCGGCAAAAAGTTTGCTCTACGAAGGTTTAACTTCTGTTAATTACATAAAATTTGTCGTACCTGTGGAATACAGGGAAGTAACGCCTGTGGAGACGAAACCTCTACTTCTTGTCAGCCAGAAGCAAGTATCGTCAACGAAGCAGGAAGCTCGCGACTTGAGTCGTGAGTAATTCACTCTACACCCTGAGGTTCGTTTAATAAATATTTCTTCTTATAAGGAAGATATAGAATGGGCAGGGACTCGTTCTACTCAGAAAAGTCCGGAAGAATTAAAGGAAGGTTTTGTAAAAAGAATAGTAGAGAGAAAGCATTTGTCTTTAGGGAGGTTTGCTTCTGCTCATTTTGAAATTAATTGCAGTAGAGTTACAGAAGCTCAATTACTCCGACATAAATTTTTAGAGTTCTGTATTCAATCCGGGAGGTATACAAAGTATAATCCGGAGTTTATATTGCCTGCTACAATTAAAAATCCCGAACATCGTTTCCGGTATAAAAATAGTTGTTTTAATTCTTATGATAATTATTTATATTTACTTGAAGCGGATGTGGGAGTTAAAAAAGAAGATGCCAGATATCTTCTTCCGCCGGCTATAATTGTTAATATAGCTGTTACAGGGAATTTTCAGGCGTGGTATGACTTTTTGAGACTGCGTCTCAATAAGAAAGCTCAGTGGGAAATAAGAGAAATAGCTGAGAAAATAAGGGATAAATTAGTAGTAGTTGCAAAAGAATTTTTCTTTGACTTTAAAAAATAAAAGTGATATAATTATTTAGCATACAATTCCCTTCTCAGGGATTTTTTTATTTAACAAAACTTCTTGACTTCTACTCCGATAGGATGTATAATATTTATAACCTTACTAATTAATTATAAGAGAGGTGTTTCTTATGTCTGATATAACTGTAAAAGTAGATACAAATAAAATTCATTCTATAGGATTTAAAGTGGATAAAAGTCTTTACGACAGGTTTCAAGCTGTTACCACAACACGGGGGATTAATCAATCTTTCGTTCTCAGGCAATTATTAGAAGCTTGGATTTCCCGTAAAGAAAAAGAATTGACAAATTAAAATTCTGATTATATTAAAAGCTTTCTGATAAAAAAATAAACCGTCTCTATTAGATACGGTTTTTCCACACTAATGAAAGGTTTTTGCGATAATGAATGATACCAAAATGTTAATTATTATTGACTCCAGAGAACCTGTTCACACTCGTTATTCATTTGCTAATTATACCACAGAAATAAAGAAGCTGGCAACAGGAGATTATTCAATTAAAGGATACGAGGATATTATTTGTGTGGAAAGAAAAACCAAAGGAGATGCTTATAAATCTTTTGGTCATACCAAAAATAGAAAAAGATTTATAAAAGAATTAGAGAGGATGCAAACTTTTAAAAGAGCCTGTGTTGTAATCGAAACTACCTTCAAGGATTTCTGCACTCCTCCGGATTATGTGGAAAAAATTTCCGGCAAAGCTATGGTTAATAGCATAATTTCATGGTATAGTAAATACAATATCCCCTTCTTCTTCCCCGGAGGAAGAAATCTTTCAAACCTTTTCGTAGTAAGGCTTTTTGAAAAATTCTGGAAACATAAAGAAGGTTTTGTTTTGGACACTAAAATAGAAACATAACAGCGATAAAATACAAATATTTTTGTTCCCTCTCTTGAAAGGAGATTTTTTTATGACCTCTTTTACTGATATCAAATCTCTTATTTCGTATATAAAAGACCGTCATTCTATCAGACAAGTTTTTCAATCGTTGGGAGTAACCCATATTAATTCTTATGGGAAAGCTCCCTGTATTTTTCACGAAGACAAAGATCCTTCATTGGAAATATATGAGGACACCAATTCTTTTTATTGCTTCGGCTGTAAAAAGGGAGGAGATATTCTTAATGCCGTGGGATTTTACTTTAACTCCGACTCTGTTATACAACAGATAAAAAAGATAGAGGAGTTATTTGGGGAGAATTATTTAAGCCTTTTAGAAGTTAAAGAGAAATTACCGGAGCAAATAACAGCTTTTAAAAAACAAAAGGAAGAAGATAAAAAAGTTTCTGAAATTTTAAAGGAAGCTTTTATTTATTTTAATGAGACAATTAAAACAGATAAATATAAAAAGATATACAAATATTTAGTGGAAAGGTTTATGGGAGTAAATCTTTCTGAAGAAGTTGTTATTTCTAATATAGATAAATATTTAATAGGATTTAACGACGGAAATGTTTTTTCGTATTTGCAAGGAAAAGGTTTTTCAAGCGAAGAGATTTTATCATCAGGGTTGTTTTATCAGGCTGTGTCTGGAACTATAACAGATTGTTTTCAAAAGCGTATAATGTTTCCATATTGGGAGAATGGAAACATTGTATACGGAATAGGAAGGGAGACGGAATTAACGAAAGATAATACAGGGAAGTATAAGAAATTAATACAACACAGCGATAAACACCCATATTCTAAGGTTAATAATGTGCTTTTTAACCGGCAAATAATAAAACAGAAGAAGAATAAATTACCTCATTTAATAATAGGAGAGGGAATTGTGGAAGGATATATATGTGTCTTTTTAGAAATTCCTTTTATCTCTCCTATTACTTCTAATTTTAAGAAAACAGATGTAGAAGAACTTATGAAGATAACGGAGAAAGTAAATACGTTTTATATTGTTGTGGATAATGAGGAAAATAAAGAAGGTATAAAAGGAGGTTTGGCTACAGCGAGGCCTCTTTTTCAAAATCAAAAGAATGTCTTCATTGTTATTCCGCCGAAAAAGAAAGAAGAAAATAAAATAGACCTGGCGGATTTTTTACAAGCACATCATTTATTAGAATTTGATAAGTTGTGTGAGGGTTCTCAGGATTTTATTTCTTATTTGATATCAGGAGTGCCTTCTGATACTCCTCCACTAAGAGCTTTATCTTTATTAGAAGAAACAATGTCTCTTCTTTCCTGTAAGAGGAAACACGATTTAACTTTATATGCTAAATTAATTGCAGAGAAAACTGACATGACTCCCGGAGATGTAAAGAGTAAAATTTATTCCTTAAAGAAAGATAAGAATACTGAGAACAATGAATATGCGGGGGATGAATTTACCAGAGCAGGATATAAAATAAATGAAGAAGATAAAACTTTAACCCGGGAGATGTCTTCTTTAAACGGACCTATAGATAAAAAAATATCCAGCTTTATGCCGGTTATAGAGAAAGAAATTATAAATGATGATGGGAGGGATGGAGTATTACCGAAGAAAGAATTTGAAGGGGTCATATGTTTTAAGGGAAACAGAAAAATTCCGTTTCAATGTTCGCCGGCTGATCTTGTATCTGAACAAAAAATAAGACAGATGTTTTTGTCTTATTGCGGAATGTCCGGGAGTATTGAAGTGAAAGAGGAAAGATTTTTAACACACGCTATGGAACTTTATTCGAGAAGGAAAGGAGAGTTAAAAGTAAAAAGAGTTTATAAACATACGGGATGGGATAGAGGGAAGAATATTTATTTGTTCCCGGGATACAATGTATATCCATATAAGAAAGAAGAAGGGGGAAATTTAAAAAAGGAAGAAGAGATATCTGTGGTGCTGGAGGGAGATTTTAACAGGCTGAGGTTTGAAGATATTCCGGAGGAAAATTTAAGAGAAATTATAGAGGAAGGAATATTTGAAGGAGTTCTTAAATCAAATGATTATGCCGTGACAATACCCTGTATTGCTACGGTATTTTTAGCTCCCATATCAGCTTTTACTGGACAGGGAAAGAAATATTTTTTGTGGATATATGGGACTACAGGTAAACAAAAAACTACTTTTGCAACTTTGTTAAGTTGTTTTTATGGGAACTTTGCAGGAGATGAAGACGCCCCGCTTGAAAGTTGGAAATCTTCTCCAAGTTCTATAGAAAGAACAGGTTTTATTTTAAAAGATTCTCTTGTATTAATAGACGAATATAAGAAAATGCTGATAACAAAACAACACCTTACTCTTATTCAAACTTATTCCGACGGTAATGCCCGCCGGCGTTGCACTTCTACTATGGAACTTCTCAAAACGTTCCCGGTAAGAGCTTACTTTATGTCTACAGGAGAAGATATTCCTACAGATGATGCTGCTATATATGCCAGGTTATTGCCGGTGGAAGTTTTAAAACCCGGAGATTTTGACCGGATAAATATAGCAAGGAGATATTCTGATAAGTTTAAGGGAATAATACCACATTTTATAAAGTGGGCCGCTAATGCTTATGAATTTAAAAATTCTAAGAAACTTCAGATAATGTATGAAACTATAAGGGAAGACCTGGTAATTCAAATAAATAAATTAGCTATGGCAGAAGATGATTGGCATAAAGATCCTGCCTCAAATTTAGGGAGAATAGCTACAAATATGGCGTTGAATAAATTAGGTCTCACTTTGTTTATAGAATACTGTCATTACCTGGGAGTTAAAACAGAATACCTCCGGGAAATACAAAAGCAATATAAAAAGAATTTTGATTTTTTTGTAATGTCTTATATGACCGGGGTTACTCAGGAGTCCGGAGCAACTATATTTGTAAATACCCTGCAGGATTTATTGTCTTCTGAGAAAGTGTTTGTAGAGAATGATTTGGGGAATAATGAAGAGGAGATGAAGATGAAATCTTCGTCGGTTAATATAGGATTTGTAGAGAGAGGATTTGTATATTTAAATCCTACAGTTGCTTTTTCGGAAGTGAAGAAAGAGTTGAAAAATTCCGGTAGAGATTTGAAATTTAATCAGGAAGCTATTTATAAGCAATTAATAGAGAAGGGGGCGATGTGCAGAGGAGAAGATAAAAAATCTACGGTTCCTAAGAATAAGAAGGGGAAGTGGTCCCGTTTTCTTAAATTTAAATCTGAGGTATTTTTTACTGGAGACGGGATAAAAGAGCTTAAAGAGGAAGAGATTAAGCAAGAGGAAGATATAATAGAAGATGAGGTTTCTATTGATTTTTTTACTAAGTCTTTTTAAAAGAGAGGAGTCTTATATGTAAAATGGTTTCTTACGAGACAGATGATTATAATGATATGTTTTTTAATCCGGAGCTTTGTATTCCTTATGAATATATTACAACTAAAGAACAATTATTAAAACACGTAAAGGCAATTAAGGAGAGTCCGGCTATAGGGATTGATACAGAAACCACAGGGCTTCAGCCTTTTACTACAAAGATAAGGTTAATACAGATTGCAGTGTCGGATTTATCTTATCCGGTATTGATATTAGATTTATTTAAAATGCGAGATGTTTTTTGTATTTTAAAAGAACTTTTTGTGTCGCCGGCTGTGAAAGTTTTTCACAACGCTTCTTATGATTTACTTATGTTAAAAACTCATAACATACCGGTCACAGGTAATATTTTCGATACAATGATAGCGGCTCAGGTAGTAGAGTGTGGTGTGAGGACAAAAGGATTTAAATTAAAACAGGTTGTTAAAAAATATTTAAATCAAGATATGTCGAAGGAAGAACAGGTAAGTGATTGGACGAAAGAAGAACTTACTCTTAATCAGTTGAATTATGCCGCTAAGGATGCGAGAGTTTTAATAGAGCTTCGGGAGATTTTGAAGAAAGAGATTATAAAAGAAAAACTGGTGAAGATTGCGGCGTTGGAATTTAATTGTATTCCGGCGGTT
>Ga0265297_10007443_pt1 | contig 15172 bp, 12 predicted proteins | sample Munlanlwell13791_FD_192502 | JGI IMG/M metagenome (GOLD analysis project Ga0265297, IMG submission 192502) | Leachate microbial communities from a municipal landfill in Southern Ontario, Canada - Leachate well 137-91 | ecosystem: Engineered > Solid waste > Landfill > Unclassified | place... | reverse complement strand
AGGGAAGGCCGGCGTGTTTGATCGAGCTTAAAGGCGAAGCTCCGGTCCCCCCGTCTCCTCCGGAAATCAAGATCATATCAGCATGCCCCTTTGCTACTCCGGCCGCTACTGTTCCCACGCCGGCCTCCGACACCAGCTTCACGCTGATCCTCGCTCTGGGATTAGTATTCTTTAGGTCAAAGATCAGCTGGGCTAAATCTTCAATGGAATAAATGTCGTGATGCGGCGGAGGCGAGATCAAGGTAACTCCCGGAGTAGTATAACGCGTGCGCGCGATGACAACGCTCACCTTGTGCCCGGGCAGCTGTCCGCCTTCTCCGGGTTTTGCGCCCTGGGCTATCTTTATTTGCAGCTCATCGGCATTGATCAGGTAATTAGTGGTTACTCCGAATCTTCCGGAAGCCACCTGTTTTATCGCGCTGCGCTTTGAATCGCCGTTAGATAAAGGCGTAAAGCGCTCCGGATCTTCACCGCCTTCTCCCGTGTTCGACTTCGCGCCTAATCTATTCATGGCGATAGCGATCGTCTCATGAGCCTGTTTACTTATAGACCCAAAACTCATCGCCCCGGTAGCAAAACGCCTGACAATTTCTTCTGCAGGCTCAACTTCCTCTATGGGTATAGAACATGTTTTCCTGAATTTGAATAAACTGCGCAGGGTCGCGGGATTCTTTGCCTGATCATTCACCAGCCCGGAAAATTCCTTATATCTCTGATAGTTATTTTTCCAGGCGGCATCCTGCAGAACGGCGATACTCTGGGGGTTCCATAAATGGAATTCGCCGTCTTTTCTCCATTGGTGTACACCTTCATTACCTAAGCAGGAAGCTGCCGGCGCATCTTCCGCGAACGCGAGCTTATGCCTTAAGATGGCTTCTTGAGCGATTACCTCAAAACCTACCCCCCCGATCCTGGATACGGTGCCGCAAAAACACCTTTCGATAACTTCCTCATTTATTCCCAGGGCTTCAAAGATCTGGGCGCCGCGGTAACTTTGCAGTGTTGAGATACCCATCTTTGAAAGGATCTTCAAGATACCTTTTTCTATAGCCTTACGGTAATTTTTTAACGCCAATGGCGCATCTTGTGTTAATTCGCCTTCCCTGACCAGATACTCCTCCGCCGCGTAGGCCAGATATGGATTAACGCAGTCAGCTCCGTAACCGAATAAAAGGGCAAAATGATGCGTTTCGCGCGGTTCGGCACTCTCTAAAATGATCCCGACGCGGGTGCGTAAGGCCTTTTGCACTAAATGATGGTGCACTGCTCCTACGGCTAAGAGCGCGGGCAGGGCGCAAAATTCTTTATTTACCCCCCAATCGCTTAAGATCACGAAAGTGTACCCCTGCCCGATAGCCAGGACTACCTGTGCGCAAAGCTCATCCAGGGCTTCCCGCAAATCCTTTCCGTCACTTGAGCGGAAAAAAATCGGAATTGTTTTGGTCTTAAAACCATTTACATGGATATGCCTGATCTTCTCCAGCTCTTCATTTGTAAGTATCGGGTTTTTTACCAACAGCTTATGGCAATGTCTTTGCGTCTCTTCTAAAAGATTTTCCTGCGGCCCCAGGTAAGTTTCCAGGCTCATTACCAATTCTTCACGGATAGGGTCTATCGCGGGATTTGTGACCTGAGCGAATAACTGTTTAAAGTAGTTATAGAGTAGCTGCGGCCTGGCTGACAGCAGCGCGTGCGGAGTATCATTCCCCATAGAGCCGATGGGTTCAGCCGCCTTCTCTGCCATAGGTTTAAGGATAATTTTCAAATCTTCTCTCGTATACCCAAACGTCTTTAATAAAGTAAGGATATCCGCGCTTTTATCAGGAACCTGGAAACCCGCTAACCCGGGTGCCTCCAGCTTATCCAGCTCCAGCATATTCTTCTCCAACCACAAGGCATAAGGCTTGCTCCGCGATATTTCCTTTTTGACCTCGGCATCGTCTACGATACGGCCGGCTTTGGTATCGATATAAAGCATCTTGCCCGGCTCAAGCCTCCCTGAAATAAGGATTTCGGAGGGAGCGATATCTAAAACTCCGGCTTCCGATGACATGACCACTGTTTCTTTTTTTGTCACCAGGTAACGCGCCGGACGCAGGCCGTTTCTGTCCAGGGTCGCCCCGACACAGGTTCCATCGGTAAAGGCCACCGCTGCCGGGCCGTCCCAGGGCTCCATCAAGCAGGCATGGTATCTATAAAAATCTTCTTTGCTGGCAGCCGGTATAAGCATCATCATCGTGTGCGCCAGGGGCCTCCCCGTTAAGAGTAAAAGCTCAAAGATATTATCCAGGCTGGCCGAATCACTTCCATCCGGGACGATTACCGGCAATATTTTCTTCAAATCCGCGCCAAAGGCATGGCTGCGGAGTTGCCCTTCCCTGGCCCGCATCCAATTAATATTGCCTCTTAAGGTGTTTATCTCTCCGTTATGGGCCAGGAACCTGAATGGCTGGGCCAAATTCCAGCTGGGAAATGTATTCGTGCTATAACGGGAATGCACCAGGCAAAGAGCGCTCTTCAGGCTTTCTTCTTTAAGGTCAAGAAAGAAATCCTCCAATTGCCCGGGCATTAACAGGCCTTTATAACAAAAGGTACGGCTGGATAAATTCGTAATGTAGAATGACGCCTTTTGGCTTATCTTTGACTCGCGGATTATATTTTCCACCCGTTTACGAATGACGTACAGCCTTCTTTCAAACTCTAACTCATCAAAACTTGTGACTTGTGACTTGTGACTTGTGACTTTCCTAATAAAGACCTGTTCGATCGCCGGAGCGCTGTTCTTTGCGGTAACGCCGATATCCGAATCGTCTAAAGACATCGTCCGCCATCCCAATAATTCCTGATTCTCCTGGTCAATGATTTTCAAGAAAACATCCTTGCAGAATTGACGTTCTTTTTGGCCGGGCGGAAGAAAAATAAGCCCCGTGCCGTATTTTCCCAGCGCCGGCAGATCGATCTTTTCCTTCTCGCATACCCGCAGAAAGAACTCATGGGGGATTTGCATGAGAATTCCGGCTCCATCACCGGTCTTAGGGTCCGCTCCGGTCGCCCCCCGGTGAGACAGGCGTCTCAACACTTCCAGCCCCTGCCTGACGATCTCATGGGATTTCTTTCCTTTGACATCACAGACAAAACCCACGCCGCAGGAATCATGCTCAAACCTGGGGTCGTAAAGCCCCTGTTTTCCGGGTAGATTATTGTATTTCACGGTCATATCTTCCATTTATCGGGATTAATCCCCAATTTCTTGATCTTAGAACGCATGGTATTGCGGTTAATCCCCAATATTTTCGCCGCCTTTAATTGGTTGCCGTAAGTGCGTTCTAACGCGCGTTCGATCAGCGGCTTCTCGATCGTTTCCAGGATATACCTGTATAAAAAACCTTGTTTCTCTTTATACAGGGATTCATCAAGCTCAGTTATTGTTTTCTCCAGAATATCCATATCTTTTGCCTAAAGTTTAATCATCTCAAAATAAAATTTAGCGGGGCATAAGCCTTTTCGCCCCGCTAAAAAACTTTAGATGTCAAAATAAAGGTAAAACTCATAGGGATGCGGCCGCATTCTTACCGGATCTATCTCCCTCTTACGTTTAAATTCCAGCCAGACATCGATGACGTCCTTGGTAAATACGCCTCCTTTTAAAAGATACTCATGGTCCGCTTCCAAGGCGTCTATGGAGCGGCGCAGCGAAGAAGGAACTGTGGCTACCCTGGATAGCTCTTCCTCGCTAAGGTCAAACAGGTCCACGTCAACGGGCTTTCCCGGATCGATCTTGTTTTGTATGCCATCGAGGCCAGCCATCAGCATCGCGGAAAAAGCGATGTAGCCGTTACATGCCGGGTCAGGCGGACGGAATTCTATCCTCTTCGATTTCGGGCTGTCGGAATACATCGGTATCCTTACCGCGGCGGAACGGTTACGCGCTGAATAAACCAGATTCACCGGAGCCTCATATCCGGGAACAAGCCTTTTATATGAATTTGTGGTCGGAGCGCAGAACGCCATTAAGCTGTTGGCATGTTTTAAAAGCCCCCCGATGTAGTATTTGGCGGCCTGGGAAAGGAGCGCGTAACCGTTCTTGTCATAAAAAAGGTTTGCCCCTTTCTTCCAAAGGCTTTGATGGCAATGCATGCCTGAGCCGTTATCCGCAAAAAGCGGTTTCGGCATGAAAGTCGCCACCATCCCCGCTTTCTTAGCCATATTCTTGATGATGTACTTGTACAAAAGCAAGTTATCACCCATTTTGGTCAGCGTATCGAACTTCATGTCGATCTCGCATTGCCCCGCGGTGGCAACTTCATGGTGGTGCACTTCCGCGTTAATGCCCGACTCTTTCATTTTGAGGATCATCCTGCTCCTCAGGTCCTGTATTGAGTCATGCGGCGGCACAGGAAAGTAACCTTCCTTAAAACGTATTTTATATCCCAGATTAGGATGCTCATCGCGGCCTGTGTTCCAATCCGCCTCGTCTGAATCGATAAAATAGTAACCGGAATTTTCAGTCTGGTCAAAACGGATACTGTTAAAGATAAAGAACTCGGCTTCCGGCCCGAAATAAACGTTATCCGCGATACCGGAATCTTTCAGGTATTTTTCCGCTTTTTTGGCTATGTAGCGCGGGTCGCGGGTATAGGGCTTGCGGGTCAACGGGTCATAAATATCACAGATCAAACTTAAAGTAGGCACCTCGCAAACCGGGTCGGCTATGGCCGTAGATGGGTCCGGGATCAAGATCATATCCGACTCCTGGATCTTCTGAAACCCTCTTATGGAGGAGCCGTCAAAACCGATACCGTCCACCCAAATCGATCTGGTAATGTCGTCCATCTCCAGCAATTCCGAGGCGGGAATGGAAAAATGCTGCCAGAGTCCGGGAAGGTCATTGAATTTCAGATCAACGATCTGGATACCCTTCTCCTTGACCATCTTCAGCACATCCCGGGCTGCCGTTTCGTCAAATGAGCCGTTCACAAGGGGATTCTTCGTTTTCACCTCAGACGCCGTTTTGGTCTTTTGCCTTTTAGCCATTTTTTTCTCCTAGGTTTAGCACCAAACATATAGGATGGTTGGTGTGCCCGTACTGGGCAAAAAAAAGCGTTCACGCCGGTCAACTTCCTTGACCTACATGAACGCCAGTGTTCAAATTCTTAAATATGCCTGTTTTTACACTACGATGTGCCTAAATTTTAAGCCTTACATTTATACAAGTAAAAATACCGTGCTTTTGGTAACATCTTTTTTGACAAAACTATTACCCGATCGCTATCCCCCCGCGCTCTTCAGTGCGGATACGCACGCACTCTTTTAGGTCCAGGATAAAGATCTTCCCATCCCCGGTTTGGCCGGTCTTCGCGCCTTTTACGATCGCTTTTATGGTCGGCTCGACAAAGTTATCGTTGACCGCTATCTCCAGGCGCACCTTTCTTAGAAGGTTACCATTTTCTTTTGCTCCGCGGTAAACCTCGGTTACGCCCATCTGCCTGCCATGACCCAGGACTTCGTTTACGGTGATCAGGTTTATATCGGCTTTGTACAATTCTTCCTTCACTTCTTCCAGTTTATAAGGCTGGATTATGGCAATGATCAATTTCATCGATCCTCCCTGCCCAAAAAGGGCGCGCCGGCCAATCCGATATGGCCGGGTGTTATTCTAAGACCGTATAGGCCCTTTCATGATGCTGCGTCAGATCCAGCCCGATCACTTCATCTTTTTCATTCACGCGCACACCGATGATCATATCCACGAGCTTATAGATCATCACGCTTAGCGCCAGCGAATAAATTAATGTTACGGCGACAACTAACAATTGCACCAGGAATTGCCCGGGGTTACCGAAGAAAAGCCCATCCGCGCCTGCCGGATTCACCGCCTTAGAAGCAAAAAGCCCGGTGGCCAACGCCCCCCATATGCCTCCGACACAATGTACGCCAAAGGCGTCCAGGGAATCATCGTAACCGAATTTTGGCTTAATAATACTGACGGCGGTAAAACAGAAAACGCTTACCAGCAGGCCGATGATGATCGCGGGAATAACGCTGACATAGCCTGCCGCGGGCGTGATCGCGACCAGGCCCGCTACGGCCCCTGACGCCACCCCGAATATCGTGGGCTTGCCGTTACGCATCCACTCAATCACCGCCCAGCTTAACCCCGCTGCCGCCGCCGCGGTGTTCGTCACTACGAAAGCATTCACCGCTATACTATTGGCGGCCAAGGCGCTCCCCGCGTTAAAACCAAACCAACCGAACCATAAGAGCCCGGTCCCTAAGACCACGAAAGGCATGTTGTGCGGAGCCGGAACGCTCTTTTTCATATTCTTTCTTTTCCCTATAAACAGTGCCGTGGCTAACGCGGCTATGCCGGCGTTGACATGCACGACCGTCCCTCCCGCGAAATCGAGCGCCCCTAATCTTCTCAACCATCCGCCGGAGCCCCAGACCCAGTGGCAGACAGGGTCATATACAAACGTCACCCAAATAATTATAAAAGCGATAAACGCCGAAAATTTCATCCTTTCGGCAAACGCCCCGAGGATCAAAGCGGGGGTGATGATCGCGAACATCATCTGGAAGGCCATAAATGCCTGGTGCGGTATTGTCCCGGCGTAATCCGCGTACGGCTCCATGCCTACCCCGTTTAAACCGAACCACTTAAGCCCTCCCCAAAAACCTTCGGAGGGGGCAAAAGAAAGGCTGTATCCGTAAAGCACCCACTGCACGCTTAAGACGCACAGGATAATAAAACATTGCATCAATATGCTTAAAATGTTCTTCTTTCTAACCATCCCTCCGTAGAAAAAAGCCAACCCCGGAGTCATCAGCATCACCAGGGCTGATGAGATCAAAACCCAGGCCGTATCTCCAGCATTAATCATCACTGCCTCCTCTTTTGTTTAAAAATCAACGTCTAATTGAAGCGTTACCGTATCCGTTAAATTATGGTTGTTATAAATATCGTAGCCGAGTATCACCGAAACATTATCCGTGAATTTCCAGGCGAAGCCGTAATTAATAGCGCCATAGGAGGATCGCGTGCCCTGATAATCCACGCAGAGCCAGAGCTTATCTGATATCTCTGGGATAGCGCGCTCCCAGGCGAGCATAGGCCCGTTATTATCCCTCAGTCCGTTTTTATCGCGCAGCAATCCTCCGTTCCCGTTAAAATAACCCGCGGAAAATCTCCCTAAATTCAATTTGCCAAAGGTAAGGGTCTTGGCGCCTTTAAGATACCAAATATTATAATTAGTCCTGTGCGGGCGCGTCCCCATATCATAAGCGCCCGCGGCAAAAGCGGGCATATTCTTAAAATAAGCGCCTTCAGGAACTCCTAATTTAAAATGGAAATACCACGGGGTAGAATCATAAAAAGAGCCAAAACCTTTCTTGTAATCAAACCCGGTTTCAGCCATGATCTTACCTGGAATATTCTCTTCCGGTAAGAGGCTGAAGGTCAGGCCGTAAACCTGCTGGACATAATTATGCTGGTCATAGTTATCGCTGTTTGTGCCTTTTCCGGTAGTGGGCGTGTAGGTATCGGCGGTTACATGGATTTTCTTATAAGGCTGTATATCCGTTGACGGCGCCCAGATGTGCGTAGACGGCGTCGCATAAGCAAACGCGAAAGTTAGAAAAGAGAATGCGGAAATCAAACCGAGGGTTTTTTTCATCGTTTCCTGCCTTCCGTGCCGGTTATCGCTTTATTCTTCCTCTCGCCAGTACTGACGCGCACGCAATCATGCAAAGGTATTACCGCGATCTTTCCATCGCCCGCTTTTCCGGACGAACAATACATGAGTATGGCCGGTATGATGTTTTTCGTCTGTGAGTCCGTGGCGTAGATCTCAATCTTAGTCTTATGCACAAAAAGAAAGCTATCCGGCCTTTCGGACTGTACGCCAAAACCCCGTACTTCACTTACGGTCATCCCGCCTATGCCGGCCTTCTTTAAGGCGTCAGTGACATCTTTTAACTTTTCCGGACGTATGATACACTCGACTTTATTCATTTTTAAGCCCCTTTCCGTAAAATAAAAAAGGCGTCTTCGTATCCATCGCTGGATTTAAGACGCCTTCGTTAATTCACTCTCTTAGTGTAATAACCTTACGGCATTACAAGTAAGAAACTGCGCTTTTTGGTAACTTTTTTGTTAATCCATATCCAGGTGTTTTCTGCATTTCTGCCTTATGGTCTTCCGGAGTTTTACCACCGTTACGTGGGAAACCCCCAGCCGCCGGCCGATCTCTCGGGAAGTCAACCCATCCAAACCCAGATGGAAGACTTCCTTTTCTCTGCTGGTAAGGCCGTTATTATTTATCTGCTCCAGAAGGAACTTCGTGTGGATATCGTCTAAAAGAGAATGCGGATCTTTTAAAAAGATAGAATCGCACAGCCCCGGATCTCCCTCATTCTCGTTGAAGACAATGTTATCCAGGCTAAACAAGACAGCCCGGGGCCTATGAGTACGCAGATAATTCTTTAGGTAAAAGTAACAGCCTTGTAAAATGTAGCTGTCGGTCTTAGCCGATAATTTGCCTTCTGTATAATCCATCCAAAGATGCCCCATGGCTTCCTGGTATAGATCATCGGCGTCTAGGAATGTATAATAGCCGCCCAGCCGGTAAGTTATTCCCTTTAGTTTCGGCGATATTCTCTTAGCCAGCTCCGTAAAACACATTTTTTACCTCTTCAATGACAAAGGCGCCCAAAAATCCCACTTCGGAAATTCTCGGACGCCTTAGTCCTTTATTGCCTTAAAACTTCTTTTTCTATTCGTTTTCGGTAACTTCTTCGCGCACAACCCGGATCACCTTCTTTGCCTTTGCCTTGATAAATGCCGGCCGGCTCGAAAATTCTTCGCATTGTAACACGGATAATCCGTTACTGAAAACACAATCGCTGCCTTCAACGCAAGTGGTGCATAAGCCTTTCTTATTCATGCTACCTCCCTGCCGCTGCCTTTGCCCTGCGGTGATTACCATTGCGGCTCCTGCTGCCGTTGCCGTTAAGGATCATCTCCGCTTCCTGGCGATAGGCATCCATTACATAGGGAATACCCGAGACCTGCGCAGCCTCTTCGGTCAAAGACATCAGATCCCTGCGGGAGATTGAGGACACGCGGAAGTTCCTGCTTCCTGCCATTAACTGCTGCAGGCCCACTCTTATCTTTTGGGCAAAAGAATATATGCCCACAGCTCCTAACGGGATATCTTTCATGTCCTTGCCGTATTTTTCCAATAATTCTTCGTAATAGACGAAGATCTCTTTTTCCGTAGATCCGTACGCCGAGACAGTAGGCGGAAGATTCTTTTCCTTTAGCCAGTTGCCGATATTCTTCCCGACCATCCCGGGGATCATCAGCGCCCTTCCCATACAAACCGCTTTGACGTAAGGCGCCCCCATAGCGATGACCTTGAAAATATGGTCTTCGCTGGAGAACCCGCCGGCTATGGCAATATCCGGAAGGCGTAACCCCTTCTTGGCGAGTTTATGGCAGAACTCATGAGTAAGCGCTTGCAGATAGAACGTAGGTATACCCCACTCCTCCATCATCCTCCAGGGGCTCATTCCGGTTCCTCCCGGAGCGCCGTCAATGGTAAGCAGATCTATCTTCGCCAGGGAAGAATATTTAAGGGCCATCGCCAATTCCCGCATGGAGTAAGCACCGGTCTTCAGGGTGATGCGCTTAAAACCCATATCTCTTAAACGCTTTATCTCCGCGAGAAAAGCCTCTTCGGAAACAAATCCAAGCCGGGAATGCCTTTCAAATTCCTTGATCGCTCCGTCTTTAAACGCCTTTTGATTGGCCTCAACAGAAGGGTCTGGCGTAACAATATATCCCCGCTTCTGTAATTCCAGCGCTCTTTCTAAGGTCTTTACTTTGATCTCTCCGCCGATACATTTTGCGCCCTGGCCCCACTTCAGCTCTATCGTCTGTAAATTATGTTTTTTACGCACATATTCTGCGACTCCCAGGCGCGTATCTTCCACGTTCATCTGCACGAGTATTTCGCCGTAGCCGTTGTGAAACCTCTTATAAACCTCGATACGCCGGTCCATCTCCGGAGAATTCTTGATCTTGCCTTTATTGTCCAATTCCAGGCCGGGGTCGATCCCGCAAACGTTCTCTCCGCATACTAAAGTTACGCCCGAAATAGCCGCGCCTATGGCAAAATGCTCCCAGTTCTTCCTGGCGATCTCGGTTGAGCCCAATGCGCCGGTAAAAATAGGCATCTTCATTTTTACCTTGCTGTCCCAACCATATTCCATTTCGGTATTAACATCCGGGAATTTGGTATTATCGGGGTCGCCTTGCGCGTCTCTGGGTAACCCCTTGGCGCCCAAAGCATATCCCTGAATATTTAAATGGGAATAATCCACGGGGTAATTTTTATCCGCTCCGGCAGTTATCTCTCCGAAAGGTCCGGGATAGATCACTTCCCTGCCGCGAAAAGTGGCTTTAAAGATATCGCAATTCCCTTTACAACCGTCTATACAACGCGAGCAAATGCCTGAACCCGGGACCACGTTTTTGGAACGGTTAAACGTTCCCACCGCATCATTTGAATTCGGCCTTCCTAAATTCATGCTGACTACCCTCCTTTTTACTTTGCCCATCTTCTCTTTAATCCGATCCGGATTAACGCGAAGAACTTTCTCCGCCTGATGAGCATGAGCTACCTAGCTCCTGTTAAGTGTCTCATATCCGCCGCCAGGATAATCGCCTCCGCGACTTCGCGCATGGTCTTGCGGTTATCCATACTGTATTTACGAAGTTTTAAATAAGCCTGCTCTTCGGTTAATGTTTCATCCCGCATCAAGATCCCCTTGGCCCGCTCTATTCTCTTTCGGGTTTCCAATTCTTCCTGGATGACTTTGCTCTTAACCATTAATTCCGTGTTTTCGATCGCTACCGCCGCCTGGTTAGCGATAGTAGTGAGGACATCCGTCTCCGTTTCGCTAAAATCGTGCGGCCTGGAAGTATAACAGTTAATTACCCCGATAACCCTGCCCTTAACCGCCATAGGCACGGATAACAGCGAACTTAAGCCTTCTTTCTTGGCAATGTCTTTATATTTATATTCTTTTTCTTTATTCACGTCCTTTACCGCGATGGGTTTGTTCTCCTTTGCCGCCTTCCCGGCAATGCCTTCCCCGATCTTCAGGGGAGGTTTTTTGTTATAAGCCTCACTGATACTCTGCGTGGCCCTGACTACCAGAAGACCGCTTTTTTCATCTATCAGCATTAAAGAGCATATATTCGAACCTAATAATTCCGCCGTAACGGTGACAATGAGCCGCAATATATCCTCTAAATACAGATCGGAGGTAATGGCCTTGCTGATCCTGGATAATGCTTTTATCTGGTCACCGAATGTCATATATTTCCCATTAAATAAAAAGCGTTCTCTCGCTCCTTTTTGGGTAAGGAACAATCGAACGCCATTGTTCTCGGCATAAAAAAACGCCCTCTTTAAAGCGGATTCTTGCTTTAAAAGGACGCCTTTATCCGGGATTTCGCACGCCGAAATTTACACTGCCAGAAAAACAAAAAAGCGTTCCTTAAAGAACGCTTCTTTGCTTCCTTGAAACACGAACCTTGTGTTTCAGTTAAAGTATAACGTTAAATCAATTTTTGTCAAGTTTTTTTATTTAAACCAGCCCATGGTCGATCATCGCGTCTGCGACTTTTACAAAACCAGCGACGTTGGCTCCGGTTACGTAATCCACGTGCTTGTTTTCTTTTCCGTACCTTACACACTGTTCGTGGATAGCCACCATGATCTCGTTAAGTTTTTTATCTACTTCTTCGCGCGACCAGGACAGGCGCATACTGTTCTGTGACATCTCCAAACCGGAAGTCGCGACCCCGCCGGCGTTGGATGCCTTGCCCGGAGCGTAAAGGATCTTTGCCTTCTGGAATACCTCTACGCCCTCGGGAGTAGTAGGCATGTTCGCGCCTTCTCCGACCGCGATACAGCCGTTCTTGAGCAATGTCTTCGCATCGCTTTCGTTTATCTCATTTTGCGTAGCGCTCGGAAAAGCTACATCGCATTTTACATCCCAGGGTTTTTTGTTATCAAAATATTTGCAACTGAATTCCTTCGCGCAATCTTTAATGCGGCCCCGGCGTACGTTCTTTAAATCCATCACGCATTTTAATTCTTTATGGTCGATACCGGCTTCGTCGTAAATGAAACCGTTGGAATCTGAGAGTGTCACTACCTTCGCCCCTAACTGGATAAGCTTCTCTACCGTATACTGAGCCACGTTCCCGGCTCCGGATACCGCGCAGACTTTGCCTTTCAGGGATTCACCCCTTGTTTTAAGCATCTCTTGGACGAAATAAACGCAGCCATAACCGGTGGCTTCCGGCCGTATCAGGCTGCCTCCCCAGTTTAAGCCCTTGCCGGTAAGAACTCCCGTAAATTCATTACGCAGCCTTTTGTATTGCCCAAACATATATCCGATCTCGCGGCCGCCCACACCTATATCTCCGGCGGGCACGTCCGTATTGGCGCCGATATGCCTGGATAGCTCTGTCATGAAACTCTGACAAAACCTCATGACTTCATTGTCCGATTTGCCCTTAGGGTCAAAATCCGAACCGCCTTTTCCTCCTCCCATGGGAAGAGTGGTCAAGCTGTTTTTAAATACCTGCTCAAAGGCCAGAAACTTCAAAATACTCAAATTTACGCTCGGGTGAAAACGGATCCCGCCTTTGTAAGGGCCTATGGCGCTGTTCATTTCTATGCGGTAGCCTTTGTTTATCTGGATCTCTCCCTGATCATCCAGCCAGGGGACGCGGAACATGATCACTCTCTCAGGCTCGACCATTCTTTCCAAGATCTTGTTTTCCTGATATCTGGGATTTTTTTCGATAAAGGGCATCACTGACTCGGCTACTTCCCTCACCGCCTGGTGGAATTCAGGCTCGCCCGGGTTTTTCGCCGTCACTTTCTCCATGAATTCTTCGATCCTCTTTGACACGCCCCCCTCCTTTTCTGATTATGTTTTTGTCGTTTTCTGCCTAGAATTTAGGCAACGCCCGTGAAAATAAAAATAGCGCCCCCCCCTAAGGAGGACGCCTTTGTCTCTCTATTATTGAACAATTATAGCATTCAAACAAAAGTTGTCAAGGGTTTATCTGCAGCGTGCCTTTAAACGCTTATAGGTGCCTTCACTTGATTTTAATCGAAAAAGGTGCTAATTTTTAAGTAGAGGTGGTTGTGATGGTAAAAAAGATACGGTTTTCAGTTTTGCTGATTTTATTCAGCGCGCTCTTAAGCGGGTCGTTATCCGCGGAGTCTCATTCCATCAGGATATCGTGCACCATTCCCCAGGCGGCCGGGGTTAATACCCCTATAATAAACGAGGGCAATGCCGCCGGCATTACAAACGCTGATTCACAAAACGGCAAAGGGGCTCCGATAGTCTTCGAGAAAGAAAAGAAAGAAACCAGGCAGGTTGAAGGGGCAGAACAGGAAATAGCGGTTAGGACGGTTTACGGCCGTTAAGAGGATTATTCGTTTTTCTTTAAGGGAATATTATAAACATAACTGACACCCTCATTGAGGGTGATCTTTTTTGTTATGGCCGCTTTCGGCAGATAATATACCGGAAGGCTGTTTAGATCCAAGCTAAGGACGTGCTCCCCTGTTTTAACGCTTGAAAATGAATACCGGCCGTTATTATCCGTTACCTTAGCGGTATTATCCGCCAGTTTCATTACCGCACCCCTGACGCCCGACTCACCTTTGTCGTACATGCCGTTTTCGTTTTTGTCTTCAAATATAAAACCGTGGATTTCCGAGCGCGAACTTATCCCGAAATTAAGCCTGATTGTCTCTTTATGTCTTATGGCTGCTCCCTGCGATGCCGGGACGGTAAGCATAAATCCTGGCGGGATAGTCGAGGTATCCAAACTTATAAACGCCTGGCGGCCGCGCACCCCCTTGAATTTATAATATCCGAAAATGTCCGTTAAGACGGACTTTTGCCTGCCTAGCCATATCCTGATCCGTTCCACAGGCGCTTCATTCTTTTGCATGATCCCGTCGGAATTGTAATCCTTGAAAACGAACCCATCGATATCGCCGGCAGGCTGCCAGGAGAGTCCGGTATCCCAAATATAGCGCAAGCCGCTGTTTATCGTCGCTTCAAGGCGTTCCAAAACCCGGGGGTTATCCGCCCAAACATTGCGCAAACGGCATGAGGCATACATTTCCATATCCGCAGCCGGCCGGTATGATAATTCAGAATAACCCTCGATGTAATCCTCTCCGGAAAAAAAGCTTACATTGGATAAGGTATCCTCTTCGTTGCGGTAAGTAAAACGCACCACTCCGGAAAACGGGCTTTTTCCCAACCGGCCGGATAGATCAAGCCCGGTCTCCGTAGCGCTCGGCCGGGAATGGTCGCCCGTCAGGCTCTCAGTCAGCCAATTCATATCCCTGTTAAGGTAATAATATAAATAACGGGAAAAATTCAGCCTCAGCCCGGCATATATCCGGTCATTTAAGTAATCCGAAGCGTGCGAAGAATAATTGGAGTACTCTCGGTGATAGTAATCGGAATAAATATTTAAGTCTTTTATCAATCTAAATGTCTTCACGGCCCCGATATTGTAATTCTGGTAACGGTATTGAGAAAGTTTTCCGAGATCATTCTGAAGGGTATAATTCATCCTTAAAGAGGTCTTGGGGTCTAACACATAATTCAGTCCGAGGTCAGCGTCTTCGTTAAGCCTTTGAGGGTTATCCTGTGCCGGATATAGCCGGTCGCGATAAACGTCGAGGGTTCCCCTTAGAATCAGTTTATCCAGGGGTTCATAATTTAAATCAAAAAGGCCGCCCAGCTCCCCCTGCCTGGACGCGCTTCCGGTGGAACTGGTAAAATCCTTATTTAAATCCCTGAATTCCGACCCCAGGGTGAATTTCGGCGCAGAAAACCGCGCCTTTAAAAGATTGGCGAATGCCTCGGAATTGCCCGCGTTTTCAACCCCGAATTTCCATTTGCCGAGATCGAATCTGCCCCTGGAATCGTATCCTATATCATTAAGGTTTCCCGGACGGTCTTTTCCGAATCCGTGCATAAGCGTAACATCGTACACCTGCTTTTTCCCGGGCTGATATTGCAGGTTAAACCCATCTAAATATGAATCTCTCCT